>Ga0099364_10003275_pt1 | contig 25192 bp, 21 predicted proteins | sample TergutTh196P3_FD_73070 | JGI IMG/M metagenome (GOLD analysis project Ga0099364, IMG submission 73070) | Microcerotermes parvus P3 segment gut microbial communities from Pointe-Noire, Republic of the Congo - Th196 P3 | ecosystem: Host-associated > Arthropoda: Insects > Digestive system > Gut ...
TTCGACGAGGGTGAAGGCTCGCGAGGCGGAGGCGCGTTTGTTTACAGAGCCCGTATCGGTAGATACGGAAGCCGGTGCTACCGCACCGGGCTCTGTGAACGCCTTTGACAAATTGCCTATATTGCCCCCCCCCCCCAAGTTAACATTTTGTTCCAGTAAATTGTCATGAGTATCTCCTCAAAAGTTTGAAATGACAAGGGGAAAGCCCCCCCTACGCCTTATAGTGTACCACACAAAAAGGGGAATGTCAACCTAATTTTCTGCGAATTTGTTATTTTGCGCCACTAGTGTCTTGTTCCTACGGTGCCGCCAAAATGACGCCCGCTACCGCTCCCGCTTGAAACAACGCCCCGCGAGCAGAAATCGGAAACGGCTCCTGCATATAAGGAGCACAACTGCCAGAACGATAATGCCCCAATGTGTAAATACACTCCGTCGGCGGATCGACACCCATCTTGTAAGGTAAAATCGCAATCGTACCAAAAAACTTCGCTCCCGACACAAACGGTTGGAACATCTGACGAACATGTGTATGACCGTGCCGCTCCAACTGGGTGTCCTCAAAGTACGCACCCTTCGTAGAGAGCGCCGAAGCCTTCCACATATAACAGGACTGACTGAAATACCGACCATCAAAAGGCTTGCTCTCAATATAACACTCCCGCGGCAACTCGCCCGTAGTCGCCGGTCGGATGTCATGCGAAATATCTCGAATCGACTTAAACACAATTTGATTGCCGCAAGGTTCTGTATCCCTCACACGCACCGGCGGAGTTCCCGGTAAAGGCAACGCCAGCGGAACAGTTTGGATCGCCGCGCCCGGCGGCGGATTGTAACTGTGGTCAGGCGTTCCCGGCGGTAACGGCGCAGTCGTAACCGGCGGCAACGGCTGAAACGGCTGTTGAAAAGGTTCATCATACTGAACCGGCAAAATCGCCGACCGAACAAGCGAACCGTCCGTCGTGATGACAGAAGGAATAGGAGAAACCGACGTGACTACCGACTCACTCTTCACCGGTTTTTTCCAACGTACCTCACTGCCGAATGAACTGCCCGACAGAAGGATGACTCCCGCGATACTTAAAACCGAAAACAAATGAAATTTCATGTTGGTATCCTTTCCTTTTTGGTTGTCTTATTCGTTATTCTATTCGCAATCTTACGATTGCGGCTCTGCTTTATTCGCTACTATAATTGGGTGCTTCCTGTGTAATGACAATGTGGTGCGGATGGTTTTCTTTGCCGCTCGCCTGCGAAATTCGTATGAATTTCGATCTGGACCGCAACTGTTCAATCGTTTGTGCTCCACAATAGCCCATCCCCGCCCGAAGTCCGCCGACCAACTGGTACACATAGGGACCTAATAATCCTCTGTATGCGACTCGTCCTTCGACTCCTTCCGGCACTAATTTTCCGGGTTCCTCGTCTTGCCGATACCGCTCGCCTGAACCGTGTACCATTGCTCCGATTGATCCCATCCCGCGATAACCTTTGTAGGTTCTTCCCTGGTAGAGGATCATATCTCCCGGACTTTCCTCCAAACCGGCGAACAATCCGCCGAGCATCACGACGTGTGCTCCTGCCGCGATTGCTTTGGTAATATCACCGGAGTATCGGATTCCGCCGTCGGCAATAACCGATACATCCGTCCCTTCCAGTGCTTTTGCGGCTCTGGAAATTGCCGTTATTTGGGGAACTCCGACACCGGACACAACCCGCGTAGTACAGATTGAGCCGGGACCGATTCCCACCTTTACGGCATCCGCTCCCGCTTCAGCCAGTGCTTTCGCCCCTTCTTCGGTGGCAACATTACCCGCTATAACATCGATATCGTGGTTTCGCTTAATATGGCGGATAGTATTCAGCACATTTGCCGAATGACCATGGGCACTGTCCACTACCAACACATCGACATCGTGTTTGATAAGCAACTCGATTCGTTCATCGTCGTGCACTCCCACTGCTGCTCCGACTCGAAGTCTTCCCTCCGAATCGACGCATCGTCTGGGAAAACTACGCATCTTATCGATGTCTTTGATCGTAATGAGTCCCGTCAATCTATACTTATCGTCAACTAAAAGCAATTTCTCCACTTTTTTTTCCATTAAAATCGTTTCTGCCGCTTCCAGAGGCACGTTTCCTTGTGCCGTAACGAGATACTCGGCGGTCATGACTTCGGAAATTTCGATGTCCCAGTTTTCCAGAAAGCGCAGGTCTCGTCGTGTCAGGATACCGCAGAGTTTTCCGTCTTCTTGGATAACAGGGACGCCGGAGACGTTTTTGACCTGCATCAGTTGCTGTGCTTCTTTGACGGTGGCGTTTGGCGGCAGTGTGGCGGGTTTTCGGATGATACCGTTGGCGCTTCGTTTGACTTTGGAAACTTCTTCGGCTTGCCGGTCGATGGAGAGGTTTTTGTGAATGATACCGATTCCTCCTTCTTGCGCCAGTGCGATTGCCATAGGGGCTTCGGTCACGGTATCCATTGGAGAACTGACGAGGGGGATTTGCAGTGCGATGCGTCTTGTTAGAGCCGTACTGACATCGACTTGGGAGGGAACGACTTCACTGTACTGCGGTTCGAGTAGAACGTCGTCGAAGGTGATTCCCATTTCGGCGGAGAGAGAAAAATGATCCATTGGAGTTGACAAGGTCTAAGACATTGTCAAGATTGTACCAAAATTAGACGTGTTCGGAACAGTCATTTCGGTGCGAGTTAGCCGTCCGGGTGTGTAAAAATAAAGTGGGTGCGGCGCAGCGAGCGGGGGGCGTTAGCCCTCCGATGGGGTACGAAGAGTGTGGAACCCCATCGGAGGGCTAACGCCCCCCGCTCGCTTTCTCTCTTGCCCGCTCGCTTGCGCAATGCTGAAAATACCCACAAATTTTTTACCCCCCCCCAACACGAACGCTGTTCTGTGAGCGTCTTGACTCTCCTCTCTATCTTATGTAGAATGACATCTCGTCGTTTCGCAACACATTAGGAACCGGATGTTTTACCTTGTCCCTTTGGGATTACTGGTCATTTTCATTTTCTCACTGGGCGCCAAGTCTCTTAAATCCTTCTCTCGGCATAAACTAGAAGATTTCTGCAAACGCCGAAACGCCGAAAAAAGGCTCTCGACAATTCTCAAAAATCATGATAACGCAGCGGCGGCAGCCAGCCTTGCACGAACACTCGCCGTGTCACTTTGCCTAATAGGACTCCTCGTAATTGAACCCCCTAGCGGCTTTTCTACCGAAGAAACATCTTGGATCAATGTTGCTGTCGGCATCGCCGTCATTCTGTTTTTTATTATCTTTGCCGAATTTTGGTTACCACGCGCCTTCGCAAAACTCTGGGGAACTCCGCTCGTCTATTACGGCTGGTTTCTCTGGGGCAACACAGCAATGTTGCTTTATCCGCTCCTTATAATCGACCGTATCACCACCCTCTTTTTCTGCCGACTCGCAGATTATACCGAAGACGAAGATGCTTTTGAAGAGGAAATCCGAACCATCGTTACCGAAGGACACCGCGACGGTCTCCTCGAAGAAGACGCACGGGAAATGATCGAAGGAGTCATCGAATTGCAAGACGTTACCGTCTCCGAAATCATGACTCCGCGAACCGACATGGTCTGCATTTCGGACGCCCTATCCTGGGAAGAAATGTTACAAATTGTCATTGAATCGACGCATTCCCGCATTCCGGTCTATAAGGAAAATAGGGATGATATTGTCGGAGTCATTCACGCACGCAACCTTCTTCGTGAACTGGCGTTGACTGTATCTGGGCACCGCCGTCCCTGGACGGAGTTGATGTCGGAGCCGCTATTTATTCCAGAAACGAAGCCGGTCGATACGTTGTTGCAAGAGTTTCAGAATGTCCAATCGATGGGAGACGATTCTAAAGACAGGGCGAAGGGGCATTTAGCCATTGTGTTAGACGAATATGGCGGCGTGGCGGGCATTGTAACGTTAGAAGATATTTTGGAGGAGATCGTCGGCGAAATTACGGACGAACATGATCCGGTGGTAACGGTCGAGGAAATTACCGAATTGAGTCCTGGCACGTTTGAGGTACTTGGCAGGGTTCGTATTGACGATTTGAATGAGCATTTGGATTTGGATTTGCCGGAGGAAGATGACTATGACACGGTCGCAGGTTTTATTTTTTCGACATTGGGACATATACCTGAGGTGGGCGAGTCGGTCGATTTTGAGCATAACGGCAAGGCTGTGCGGTTGACGGTAACTGCCGTAACACGACGGCGAATCGAAAGTGTACGTGTGGAACGGTAGTAACATCGGCAATAAGGGGTGTGTAAAAATAAAGTGGGTGCGGCGCAGCGAGCGGGGGGCGTTAGCCCCCCGCTCGCTGCACCTACTTTATTTTTACACACCCCAAGACGAACGGGACGAACTTCATATTCGATGAATAACGCAAATACAAAACGCAAAATTCGGTTATAATAGACTTGTTCCGTAACCTCGCAAGAAAGGGGATAAATCCCCGTGCCAGGGCAACAAAAGGAGTAAACAAGGGGATTCAGCCCCTTGAAACCATCGAAAACAAGGCTTATGGAACAGAGCTAATAAAAATCAAGACGATTCACAATTCTACAACAATGGGTTTAAGCGACAGGGACTACGTACACGACGATTATTCCAATGAAAGAAAACACCGACGGCGGCGACGCTCGAGCGGAAGGTCGGCGGTGATTACGATCATCTTTATCAACTTCGCCCTGTGGTTCGCCAACGGTTTGTTCTTTGAGAATAACGACCTGACCAACGCGCTCCTCTTGCGGCAAGTCGATGAGGAAACAGCGATGAAAGAAAGGATAGAACCAGTCTCCTTTCTTGACCCCGCTATGTGTTACCGATATGTTACCTGCGGATTCGTCCATAGTCCCCAAGATGTGTTGCATATCTTGTTCAACATGTTTGCTCTCTTGATGTTCGGCTACGGGATGATGCTGGGCGTCGGTCCCGGCGGATTCGGTTTCGTCCGGGGAGAAAACGTCGAAAGCCGGCTCGGAAGACTGGAATTTACCGCTTTTTATCTTCTAACGATCATTGCAGGCGGAGTGGTCTTTGCGATCTCTAATTATCACGAATCCGAAGCCGGTGTACTGGGCGCTTCCGGCGGAGTGAGCGGGGTGGTCATTCTGTTTGCGTGGCTTTATCCTCGAAAAATGCTTTTGTTCATGGGATTCTTGCCGATGCCGATGTGGGCGATCGGCGGACTCATTGTTTGTATGGACGCCGCCGGAGCTGCAGGAACGATGGGAGGTAATATCGCTTATTCGGTTCATCTTGTAGGTGCCGCCTGCGGAACTCTGTATTATTTTATATTCCTGAAACAAGGACTAAAACTGACGGGCTGGCTCGAAACCTCATCGGCTCCGCCTAGAAAACAGCCGAAAAAGTCTCCGAAGATGCAAGTTCATGTACCGGAGGAACCGATGGCGTCGGAAGATGATTTTAATCGTCGTCTCGACACAATTTTGAAGCGTTACGGTGAGGTAGGCGAGTCGGGACTTTCCGCAGCGGAGCGGGAGTTCCTCCGGGAGGCAAGCCGAAAGTTTGCCGAAAAGCATCGGAAACGGTAGTGCCTCTTGTCAGGAGGGAAAAGTACACAGAGCCCGCTGCGGAAGCAGCGGCAGGCGACGGCGACAAAAAAAGCCGCGTCTCCCGACGCGGGCTCTGTTCGCCGTATCTTACGCTCCGGACTCTGTGAACGTTTTTACTCCGGTGCCCATTCGCTGAACCGAAGATCACTCGGCGGAACGTAGCCAGTAGGCGGTCCCACTCTGCCCCCTTCGTTCGACTTGAAGTGCTGCACAATCTCTTCGAGACCCTGAGCCGTCCTCGTAACCGAATCGACCACATTAGAAACGTCCGTGACCCTCTGCATATTCGCATCAGCAGTAACACTGACCTGCCCCACTACGTTAGTCATCTCTCCTAAATGCTTTGACTGTTGATCCGAATCCTCCGAAATCGAAGCGACAATCTGATTGATCTGCTCCACCTGATCAGTAATTCCATTGAGAGACTCGGATGTCTCATGAGCAACATTGCTTCCTAAACCGACGTGCTGAATCGACTCTTCAATCAACCCGGCGGTTTCCCGGGCAGCCTTGGCACTTCTCGCTGCCAGATTGCGTACCTCCTCCGCCACCACTGCAAAACCTTTACCGTGCTGACCCGCCCGAGCAGCTTCCACCGCAGCATTCAACGCCAACAAATTCGTCTGGAACGCAATGTCGTCAATCACACGAATAATGTTCTTGATCTCACTGGAACTCTTCGTGATGGCTTCCATCGCCAGCACCATGCGTCCCATCTTCTCTCTGCCGTCATTGGATCCGTCTCTCGCCGACTTGGTCAGGTTCTCCGCATTCCTTGCATTTTCAGCATTCTGTACCGTTTGCGTGTGGAGTGAACGAATCGAGTTGGAAATCTCTTTCAGTTGTTCAGCACTGCGTGTCGTGTTATCGACAAGTGCTTGATTGGCTTGTGCAAGACTCGTCGCTTCTACGTTAATTGACGTTGCGAGTCCTTTCAAATCTTTGGTCGAGTCGTAGAGACCGTAGCGCATTTTGATCAATGACATTCCCAAAGTATCCTGTTCCGAACTGAGCGGCACCCACACTCTTAAATCGCCGTCGGCGATGGCAAGGGCGACCTCTGTTTTGCCTTTGAGTGAAGTCGCCAGGTCTTGGAATGCTCCTGCCAACACGGCAGTTTCGTCCTTTGTGCGGATATCGAGATTGATTACAAGATGTCCGTCCGCCAATTCTCTGGCGGCTTGCGTTACTTTTTGGATCGGTGTAACGATTGCCCGAATAATCCAAAACAGGATACCGCCGAAAACTAACAAACAGACTACGGTGATCGCTGTATTGGACTGCAAGTTCTTCCGGTTCACCAATCTTACTTGTTCCGTCGGGATACCGGCAAAAAGCATTCCTATTGTTTCTCTGTCCCCTTCGTTAAAGAGGGGAGAATACGTAACTTCCATTGGCACTCCGAAAATCGGCATTTCGGTTGTGATTTTATTTCTTTTGGCAAGCACTGTGTCAAGTATTTCCTTATTTTCCATTTTTGTTCCGACGGCGCGTTTTTCGGGATTATCGGGCATTCCTTTTGTAGTTGCAATTCTTTCGTTTCCTAGAAAAACGGTACATGTTGCGTAGGTTCGCCGTTCCATGTCGTCAACCCATTCTTCGGTATCCAAGCGAAAACCTCCTGTGAGGACAGCGCGTAGGTTTCCGTTTTCGTCAAAGACGGGTGCAGCTGCGCGAATTGCCAGTCGGATGGTCGGCGTCGATTCAAAAAAGACGCAGGGCTTCTTGGTTGCCAAGGTTTCTTGTGCACTTCTCAAAGAGTTGACAAGAGGGTCGCCGAACACTTCTGGTCGATTGCTTCGGTAAATAACTTTTCCTTCGGTGCAGAGGATGGTGAAGAAATCGCATTTCCGTGGCGACTCGAATACTCGGATAATTTCGTGGATTTTTTTACGGTTTTCCGATGCGATTGCTTCTGTGTCTGCGTCCTGAAGTTCTTTAATTGCCGCGATCATGTCGATGTTTCGTGCGAACCCGTTGACTTGGTCGCTGGCAAGATTTTGCATGGTGGTTACGTCTCGGTTCATGTACTGGGAAATGTGTTCCATTTCTCTGACAAAACTTTCCACGGCAAACCGGGAAAAGCTGCGTGTACTGACGGTAACGAGTATTACTGCCAGGACGACTGTCATGAGGAGTACCGGCACGAGGATTTTTGCCAGGATGGTTTTGGTAAATGGCATTTGAAAGTTCCTAATCGCTTGGGGGGTTGACGGAAACGGGGTAATCGGGAATGATTGTACCGGAGAAAAAATAAAAAACAAGGTACTAGTGGGAACCTCTAAAAATTGGGGTGTGTAAAAATAAAGTGGGTGCGGCGCAGCGAGCGGGGGGCATTGGCCCCCCGATGGGGTACGAAGCGTGTTGGATGTTGGACATACATCGGGGGGCTAACGCCCCCCGCTCGCTTTCTCACTCGCCCGCTCGCTTGCGCAATGCTGAAAATACCCAAAAAGTTTTTACACACCCGTCTAGTATGACGCACGAATTTTTACGATTGCGTCTCCGTTGACAACCTGTTACAATAGGTAGGCACTATGAGTGAGTCGTACTCCCAATCGCATTCAGTGTCTGATAGACCTGTACCTCTTCGATATCGGTTGGCGTTTGTTTTTGGCTTCGTCCTGATGGTCGCGATAATGCTTGTGTATTCGCCGCAAATCGCACAATGGATTGCCTATTCTTGGAACATCGGCGCCGAGCGCGCAAAAGCTGAAGTCGCACGCCAGTTCCTTGCAGACAATCCTTTTTCAGACCAGCGTATCGTCATTGTTGCCAAAGCCGTCGCTCCAAGTGTCGTTGGTATTCATGTCATTACAGGCAGAGTACCGGAAGAGTTCGCTCCCAGACGCGGCAGCCGCCGCGGACTCAGTATGCTCGTCTCCGAGCTGGGTAGCGGAGTCATCATTGATGCCCAAGAAGGATACATATTGACCAATTACCATGTCATTGAAAATGCCCAAATCATTTTAGTACAGTTAAGCGATGGTCGTGAATTCGAAGCTGAAATTATCGGAAGCGACCGAGCCGTCGATCTTGCTGTCTTGAAAATCGATGCGGAAGACATTGTCGCCGTCCTTTGGGGAGATAGTCGGCAAGTTTCTGTCGGCGAACAAGTTGTCGCGATCGGCAGCCCTTATGGTTTGCATCAGACCGTTACGGCGGGTATTATCAGTGCGACGGAAAGGTATTCCGCAACGCTAATGGCTAGGGAAACAAGACGCGGCGGGCGTCCGATTCCGCAAAATTACCTACAAACGGACGCAGCAATCAATTTCGGCAACAGCGGCGGTCCGCTTGTCGATATGAATGGAAAATTAATCGGCATTTGTACAAAAATCGTTGCCGGCGAACAAGGCGGTAACAGCGGTATCGGTTTTGCTATTCCCAGTTTTACGGCGGAACGTATTTACGAAGAAATCATTTCGTTCGGCGAAGTCAAACATGGTTGGCTTGGGATCGAGATGGGCAATGTAACTCAATACGAAGCCCGGCAGATGGAACGAAATAAATCAACAGGAGTGGTCGTGCGAGGTTTTGTCGAAGGAAACTCACCAGCAAGAGACGCCGGCTTGCAGAGCGGCGACGTCATCTTGCGATGGGGGGAAACGGAAGTTGCCGATTCGCTGCATCTTTCTCATTTGACGGTTCTGAGCAAGCCGGGCTCCAAAGTAGAGGTCGAAGTTTTTCGGAAAGGAGAACTCCTGACACGGGAAATCACGATTGGCACTCGTCCGACGAATTTGTAGTCATCCTTCTCATTCGACGTATGTTACAGGGTTGGCGGGACAATTTTACGTTTTTTTATTCCAATCATTTTCAAATTGTTTCTCACAAAGGTTTGTATTTCTCTACTTTGTGCCCTTTGTGCCTTTGTGCGAGTAAAATAATAAACATGTAATTTTCACACGCCAGGGCTGTATTTTCCGGCAAAAGTCCTACACGCAATAAATCCCTAGAAAAAGTATGATAACCAAAATTACTGGTACATTATCGGCACTGCATAACGAGAGTGCCATTTTAGAGGCGGCACCGTTCGAATACGAAGTCCTCATTCCCGAATACACTCGCCGACACCTGCAAAGCGACATTGGGAAGACCGTTTCACTACACACTATTTACTCCTTGGACGGAAATCCTCAAGGCAAGATCACGCCGACGCTCACTGGCTTTCTCACCGATGCGGAGCGGCAATTCTTTGATTTGTTTTGTAGTGTGCGTGGCATCGGCACGAAAAAAGCTCTCCGGGCAATGGTACGTCCTGTCAAGGAAATTGCCGAAGCGATAGAAGAGAAGGACGACAAATTTCTTTCGACTCTCCCCGGCATTGGACCTGCGATGGCGGAGCAAATCGTTGCAAAACTCCGCCGCAAAGTTTCGAAGTTTGCGCTGCTGGTTGCACGGTCTTTGCCTGACGCAGAGCAACGGATTGACGTGGTTTCGGAAACATTTGAAGCTTTGCTGGCTTTGGGACACGGCGAAGCGGAAGCACGGCGGCTCATCGATACGGTACTACAAACGAAGACAAAGTTCAAAGACTCCGGCGAAATGATTCAAGCGATTTATCAACATAGCCGATAGGGGAGTGAGCTCCTTCGCTAATACTTTCCGTGTTTTAATTTTCAATGCGGAGTGTAACACAGGCATCGTCAGCACGCGTCAGCAATTACCGTCGCCCTCGACGCCGCTAAAAAAATACACACAAATACGGGAACGCTCGGAAATGTTTACACACCCGCCTCTATTGCCTATTGCCAACGTTGCAGTTTTCCGTCATAATGGAGGGAGCTGTTGAAAACAGCGATTTCTGTTTTTTCACCCTTTACATTCATTTTAAGGAGCTATTTATGGAACGTCGTGCATTTTTACGTACCGCCGCTCTGTCCACATTGGCAGCAGCTTCGTTCGCCCCGATTTCCTTCGGGCAAGGCACTCAACAAGCACAGGGAGAGCAAGCTTCCACGGAAAAAAAGAAAATCCCTATTGCGGTGCAACTCTATTCCGTCCGCAATGTCGCTAACAATGACCTCGCAGGCACACTCGCCGCCATCGCCAAGATGGGCTACGACGGAGTCGAATTCGCCGGCTACTACGGCAAAGACGTCAAAGACATCAGAAAGATGTTGGACGACAACAAACTGAAATGTGCCGGCACCCATACCGGTCTCGGCGAGTTCCGAAACAATTTCGACCGGACAGTCGAAATCCACAAAACGCTCGGCACCCCCTTTATGATCGTTCCCGGCGGTCTTAACAGATACTACGAAAATGTCGATACCATCAAAGGAATCGCCGACGAGTTCAACAAATTCGCCGAAAGAGCGAAAGCCGCCGATGTCTCCATCGGCTATCATGCCCACGGATACGATGCGGTAAAGGTCGACGGTGTTGAGGCTTGGGAACGATTTTTCGATGCCACCGCACCGGAAGTTGTGATGCAGATGGACGTCGGAAATTATTTGGGAGGAGGCGGTGATCCGTACAGACAGATCGAAAAATTTAAGGGACGCTCCAAGACGGTTCATCTCAAAGAGCATGGTCGGAACCAACCGATTGTCGGAAGTGGCGAAGTCGATTGGAAGCGGGTCTTCGACTTGAGCGAAGGCGACGGCGGTGTCGAGTGGTACGTCGTTGAGGACGAAGTTTCGCCCAACAGTCTCGAACGAATTGAAAAGTGCATCGTTGCACTCCGCGAAATGGGAAAGTAGTAGTCGCGAAATGGAGGAATAGTTAACTTGCTCCATAACCTCGTCATTCCCGTGAAAACGGAAATCTAGAGAAACCGGCGGCGTAGTCTCTCGTCCATATTTCCGCATGCGTGGGAACGACGCGCAGGGTTACGGAACAAGACCAATACACATGTTGACTAATTTCATGTTTTACGGGATACTGCTATCGAAAGTCGAATGAACGTCTCCCAATTTTACCAATCTGTCCTCGCCAGCGGACTCGTGCCGGAAGAGCCGTTGAACGAATTGGTACGGTTCCTCCAAGACCGTGCCGCCGGTAACGAATCGACCCTCGATTCCATTCTGTACGACATCTCGGCAGTCAAACCGATGTCGCTAGAACAACAGCAACGACCGGCAAAGTTACGCAGAACATTCAAACACGAATCTATTCAAGACGAAAATGCTCCACTCAATCCAGCAGACGCCACACTAGACGCCTCGGAGAACGACCATAAAAACAGAACGCCCGAAGAAACACTACTCGCCGAAGAACTCTTTCGGCTAGGATTCCTAAACCGTTGGCAAACAGAACAACTGTTAGAAGGACGAACAAAATTTTCACTCGGAAACTACCGTATTATCGATGCCCTCGGAAAAGGAGGTTACGGCTATGTTTTCCTCGGTCGCAACCCTTCGCAAGAACACTATGCGGCAGTCAAAGTGCTGCCGATTACTAAAGCCACGCCGAAACTTGCTCAACAGTTTATGCATGAAATTGAACTGCAAAAGGATTTACGGCATCCGAACCTTGTCCGATACATCGAGTCGGGACAGGACAGCAACGTCAATTACATGGTTCACGAATTTATGGACGGCGGCGATGTCCGTTCTCTGTTGCGGCAGGAAACGATGTTGCCGATAGATACCGCTGCGGTGATTACTGCTCAAATTGCAAGAGCCGTGCAGTTTTTGCATGAGAACGGAATCGTGCATCGGGACATAAAACCGGCGAACATTCTTTTGTCGAGTGAGGGAACGGCGAAGTTAATTGATCTCGGGCTGGCAACGCTGATGGATGCTCAATGTGTTGACACGGAGTCCAGCGTGGACAATCGGTCATTGGACTCGGCGATTATTGCTTCGGGACGTGTTGCCGGTACTGTTAATTATGTGTCGCCGGATCAAATTCGTGCTCCTTCTTGTCCTTTGCCTTCTTGGGATATTTATTCGCTGGGTTGTACGTTGTATCAGATGTTGACGGGTGTTGTTCCTTTTCCGTTGGGCGATTCACAGGAAAAGTTTCGGGCGAAACTGTATTCGGAGCCGAAGGATGCCCGCGTTTATAATCAGTCGATTCCCTTTGACATAGCGGATTTGCTCCGTTCGATGTTGACTCCGAATCGGAGTAACCGGATCGCGTCGGCACGATATGTTGCGGAGCGTCTCGAAGCGTGGACTCCGCCGGAAGGACTCACTAGAAATCTGGAGTTTCGGACGCCGACAGATCTGCGTTTGTAAGAATGCAGAAGACTTCTGTATTTTTTAGAGGTTCCCATTTGTAAAACATAAACCTGGAGAACGCCTCGTCCCCTCTTGACACCCGTCTGTCTTGGTGTATTATAGACGTAGAACAGAAAGACACATTGTAGAAAAAGAGGAAAAATTCGTGTTTATAGAAATCGATCCCTGTCTGCCGCAGCCGATTTTTGAACAGGTAACGCTACAAATCAAATTCGCCATCGCCGCCGGTACCGTCCGAACAGACGAAATGATTCCCTCCGTGCGTGACCTCGCCCGGCAACTTGCCATCAATCCGAATACTGTCGTCCGGGCGTATCGGGAACTGCAGGACGAAAACATCCTCGCTCCCCGACGAGGTATCGGACTCGTCGTTACCGAACACGCCCAAACCGAATGTCAAAAACAACGGAAAGAATGTTTTCAACAACGTTTCAAAACGTTCCTGAACGATGCCGCAAGAAGCGGATTGAGTCAAAAGGAATTAGACGAGATTTTACGACGTTAACAGAGCCGCCATCAGAGCTGCGACCGGTAGGTCGCTACGATTGATTCGCAACCTACCGGTTGCAGCTCTGAAGCGACTGAACCTAACCCCCAACCAACCATGAAACCAGCAATAACCTTATTCCATAAAGAATTCCGTCAGCACGGTGCGTTCGCACCGGCAATGGTCATCATGTGCCTGCTCTTTCAGATTGCAACCTACGAATCGAGCAGATGGTTCAGCAATCCGGTATCGCCCGGAATCTATTTTTTCATTGCCCTTGTACTGACCGCTCTCTATGCAGGAGCGGCGGCGGCACTGGCATACTCGACGGAACATGCCGACAACACGTACACCTTTCTGCGCAAGTTGCCGATTTCGACGACCACTCTCGCACTGGGAAAAATCGGCTGGGTGCTCTGCGGCACCGCACTGGTCTTGCTCTGCAACTGCCTACTCGCCGCCGTGTGGTCGGGCGGTATTATGGACGGACAAATCGCCGCCGCCTTTGGTGTAAGCATCCTCGAAATGTTCGTCTGGGGACTCTTTTGGTCGACCCGATGCCGAAGTCAGGTGTACGCCATGCTTGCTGGCATCACTTTCGCTTCGCTCTCGGCTTGGTTGCTTGCGAATTTGTTTTCACCAGCCATCAATGATCCCGTTGGTTTCTATCTTTCTGTTGTTCCTCACCGCTTGGCATTTATTGCAGTCATTGCTTGCTTTGCGCTCTGGGGAGCGTTGCGATGGTTTGAGTTCGATGCAATCAGAGCCGACATCAGAGCCGCGACCGGTAGGTCGCGATTAGGACGTTTGATTCGCAACCTACCGGTTGCGGCTCTGATTCGCTATCCGCAGAAGATACAATCGCCGTTTCTTGCTCTCGTGCATCAGCACATTCGGCATGCATCGATTCTCTATCCGCTGGGCATCGCCGCCTTTGTCGTTTTTTCGCTCGGTTGCCTTTATCTCTGTTTGCTGCCTAATTCATGGGGTCGAGAGAAATACCTAAGTGCAGCATTTTATTTTCCTGTGGGTGCCGCTCTCTGTATGCTAATGACTATTCTCTTCTGGGGCAACATCTTCGGACACGACCAAAAGAACGACTCCTACCGCTTTTTGAGCCGCCTCGGTATTCACGAAGGCAAAGTCTGGTGGAGTCGGATGCTGCCCGCTTTGCTTTTTTATCTACCAGCGCTTTTTTGCATTTTTATCGCTCTTTTCGTTACTGAAATTCTGCAAGCGAGTCGGTACGACTGGCGAGGCATTGATGTCCGTTACTCAAACTTTACATACCAATCATCGGTTGCACTTGCCATCTGGCTTGCTCCCGTTGCGATGGGGGCATTCTTTTCTATATCGTTTCGCAGTCAAATGGTGGCGATTGCGTTGACCATCGGCGGGACGCTGACTCTGCTCGGTTGGATGGCGATTTTCTTTATGCTCTTCGGCAGTTCGCCTTTATGGACGACCGTGCCGATAGCACTCGCACTGCTGATTGCTTCTCGGCTTCGGGCAACGTATTGGCTTCGGGAAACGACAACGTGGCGCAGCCGATTGAAGCCGCTGGTGTCTTTTTTCGTGGTGATGCTGGCGATTCCCGTTGCGTTGCCTTTTGTGCGGATTTATACAATTCCTTATGTTTCGTGGGAGCAGATTGATTCTTATTTTGACCAGGCGGACTTGCCAGCCAAACGCAACCCGGTCAAGCGGAAGGCACTGCTGCAATACATTGCGGCACACGGAACGGTGCCGGAGGAGTATGAAACCGTAATCACAGACCTTATAAACCGCGGCGAACCGATGACTATTCCCGAAGGTTGTACTTACGAGGAATACATGTTGTTAAACTACGCTTGGTATCAACTTGTCTGGAACCGTGCTTTTGCGCGGCAGATTCCCGAAGGTATGGATATGGATGAAGTCAAAAAATCCCCTGATTACTTCTTTGAGTACATATTCACTTCTATGCTGTGGGAAAAGTCGAGGGTGGAGCGTGTCACGCGAGTTCAACTTGTTGCTGCATTGGTAAATTCGGCAGGCGGTCATCCAGATAAACATGCTTTGGCACTCACGGATTTTGCGAGAAAAATACAATATTCTTCTGCCGCTTTCGATTCCATCGGTTCGATTGTGAGTTTTGACAGATTGGATGCACGGATTAGTGCTCCGTTACACCGTGCCCATCGTGCGATTGCCAAGTGGTACAAGGAGCATGGCACGTTGCCGGAGTCGCTGGACGTGTTAGAGGGTACTTTTGTTCACCCTTTTACGGACGAACCGGTAAGATATTACGTGAATTCGCCTCCGCTGCAGGATTTAAGCGAGTACATCCCTATCTTTTATGAAATTGGAGGCGATTATGGCGATTATATCCGGGCAGATGGCGAAATGCGTGAAGCCTTCAAGCGGCACGGCGGAACGTATCTCGTGCTGGGAAAGCGGATTTATGTGCTGATCGAAAATGAAAATGATGAATGACGTTCACAGAGCCCGGAGCGGTAGCTCCGGCGTTTGCGGTTTCGTGCCGGAGCTGCCGCTCCGGGCTCTGTGAACTACCTTATAACCCTTTAACCCTTTTTACCAACTATGACCAACGACATTGTGATTGACCTATCCCGTGTATCCAAAAAGTTTGGACAACACTTCGCTTTGGAAGACGTGACCTATCAAGTCCAGCGCGGCAGCGTGTTCGCTCTGCTCGGAGAAAATGGTGCCGGAAAGACCACGACCATCCGAATCCTACTCGGACTGTGCGAACCCGACAGCGGTACACGCTCCGTACTCGGACTCGACAGCAAACAACACGACCTGCAAATCCGCCAGTCGGTCGGATATGTTCCCGAACAGCCGATCCTCTACGATTGGATGACCGTGGACGAGACCGGTCGGTTCTCCGCTTCGTTCTATCCCGAAGGATATTTGGCACGCTATCACCATTGGCTCAAAGAGTACGATCTGCGTCCCGATGCGAAGATCAAAACGCTTTCCAAAGGACAGCGGGCGAAGGTTTCGCTGTCGGCGGCGTTGGCACACGATCCGGCGTTGCTGATTTTGGACGAACCGACTTCCGGCTTGGACGCAATGGTACGCCGGGAGTTTTTGGAAAGCATGGTTGACCGGGCGGCGACAGGACGCACGGTGTTTTTGTCGTCGCATCAGATTGGCGAAGTGGAACGCGTCGCCGACACGGTTGCGATCATGAAGAAGTCGAAAATGCTGCTCATCGAACCGCTCGATTCTTTGAAGAGCCGAACGCATCTCGTTACGGTAACGTTCAACGACGACGTTAGCGACGACGTTAGCCGCTCCGCCTGCGGAGCGTTGATGGAACAAATCATCGAGAAGAAACAGGACGGTCGCGAACTGCGTCTCGTCGGACACGGTTTACGTGAAGATGCCGAAAAAATTTTGCGTGAAAACGCGAATGTTGCCCGATATGAGATTCGCACGCCGAGTCTGGAAGAAATTTTTGTGAGTTATATGCTTGTAGCATAAAAAAAGACTTAACCGCAAAGTACGAAAAGAGTTACGCAAAGTACGCAAAGTTTTTGATTCGTTGCGTTTTCGGCACAAATCAATATAAAATTTGATTTTTAGAGGTTGCCTATAGTCGTTTTCTATATTTTGTACGAATGCAGCTCTGTTTTCAGCGGACACGTAGAGGTTGATTTCCGCCCCAACGTTGACTAAAATAACAGTCACGATGAAAATCATTCCCGCCAAAACATGGACGCAACAGAAAGCATTTTTGGACTTTCCTTGGAAAGTCTATAAAGAGGATCCTTGTTGGATTCCGCAACTTCGTATGGAGCAAAGCGGACTCGCCGGATTCAAAACGATGAGTCACAAAGACCCCTTTTACGAATTCAACGAAGGACAAGCGTTTATCGCCGTCGACGGCAAAAACGTACTGGGACGCATCTGCGCCATCTGGAACAAAGGACACATCGACCGTTACAACGACGGAGTCGGATTCCTCGGCTTCTTCGATTGCATTGACGATATCGACGCCGCCAAAGGACTGTTCGATACCGCCGCCGATTGGCTTAAAAAACGCGGCTGTACCATCTTACGGGGACCGGTCAATCCGTCGCTCAATCACACCCTCGGCTTGCTCATCGACGGATTTAACAGTTCGCCGATGTTCATGATGACTTACAATCCCCCCTATTACGAAAAACTCTTTGAAGACAACGGCTTTGCAAAAACGCAAGACTTGTACGCCTACTGGGGAGAAGTCGGAATGTTGCCGAAGATACGTGCAAAACTTCTGCCAATCTGCGAACAAATCGAGGAACGCACCGGAGCAGTCTCACGTTCTGTGGACGTTAAAAATTTTCAGCGAGATGTCGAACAATTTTTGCACATTTATAACAAGGCTCTGACGAACACCTGGGGCTTCGTACCGATGTCGCTTAAAGAGGTCAAAGAGATGGCGTTTTACCTAAAATTTCTCATTGTCCCGGAACTGACGGTGGCGGTCGAAATGGAGGGCAAAATGGTCGGAGCGTCGTTTGCTCTGCCCGATTTTAATCCGCGAATCAAGGAAATCGGCGGACGGATTACGCCTTGGCGGTTGTTCAAACTTATGCGGCGGAAGGAGGATATCAAGTCTATTCGGGTCTTGAGTACCAATGTTTTGCCGGAGTATCAAATGTTGGGACTCGGATTGGTTTTGCTCAACGGTCTCGTGCCGAAGGTGATGGAGAGCGGTATTACGGATGCGGAGTTTTCGTGGGTGTTAGAGTCGAATTCTTTTTCGCGTGGGGCACTCGAAAAAGGGGGAGCACTCCGCACGAAAACCTACCGGATTTATGATCGTCCGATAAGTTAGTTTAGTCGATGTTAGCATACACAAACAGTACCGCTATTCTACGACTGCGGTATCAACTTGTTATCCTCCTGCCGTTGCTGTTACCGGTGTCATCATTGATGCTAACATATCTTCGATTTCTTGTTCGTCCGAATCATTCATCGGTTCAAACCCATCTTGCTCCGGTAATGCAGGTGTATCAAAATTCAATGGTGCTAAATTCAAGGGTTCAACGTCTAACTGCGAAGCGATTTCCGCCGAGTGTTCCGAGTGGGAAGGCTCTACATTGGTGTTGCCCAACTCTGTACCCATTTCCGGTAACGCAGCTATGTCAGGAAGACCGGGCAACGACCAAGGAGCAGGTTCCGCGTCCTCCGCACCTGACATTGCCGAGTCAAAATCAGACTCCGTAAGAACCGACTCCGGCTCTATGACAGAATCTGGCGGTTCCATTATCGGTGTCTCCATCGTCGGCGGGTCGGGAATGTTCGGCTCTTCTATCGGCGGCTCTTCTGTCGGTATAGTATCTTCATTGGAATTCTTTTCAACCGGCTGTTCCAACTCGGGGTCTGACATGGATTCCGATACCGGTTCCGATTCCAGTGCGGGAGGCAGGAACACCGCTTTGGCTTGGTCGGCAAGCCCCATACGCTGGGCAGTTTCAAAGAACTGCGAAACGGCTTGAAATGCGGCACCGAAAACCGCCGACATCGTTTCGCAGCGCTGCAGGTTTTCTTCTTGACCGGCAACGAGTTGTTCGCTTTCGACCCTGGACTCACCGATGAGCGTTTGAATGCGGATCAAGCTCTGCTGGGTGAGTTCGATATCTTGCTTAACGGCGGCGGATTCTTCGGCAATGCCTGACAGTTGTTGGGCGAAACCGGCGACTTTTCGGTCAAGGTCGGCGATACGCTGCGTGAGCGGCGCCATTTTAGGTTGAATTGCCGCGACTTCTTTTTCGACAGCTGCTAGTTTTTCGACAACAGAATTCATGATTTATAATTTGCCGACATCGTACCTTCCCCTTTGAGGATACTCTATATTTTCGCAAAAGTCAACGGAGCGGCACTCGTAGCGTAATGACGGTTCGAGTCTAGCCCAATTGGGAACACGCATTAGCCCCCCGGTGAGTTTGAACCAATACGCACAAAACCGGGGGGCAAACGCCGCCCCGCTCGCTGCGCCGCACCCACTTTATTTTTACACGTCTGAATCCAGACGATTGACTTTTTCCTCGTTGTTCCGTATAATGGGGCTTTCTACGGGAGTAGCCCCCCGACGGGCGGTTTGTGATTTTGACGCGATGTTATGTTGACTGTTCGTTCTTTCCGCAACGCAGACCTGCCTCGCCTCCTGAAGCTCTGGCATAAAACACAGCAATGCCGAAAAGATTTCTCGCCGTTGTCCGTTCTTTCCTTACACCAATTCCAAGAACAAATTTTCGGTCTGCCCATGTTGGATCCCCGATCAGTGATGGTCGCGGTTGATGTTAATGATACTAAATATGTTCGCAATGACTCCATTATCGGTTATGTGCACACATCGTTCGCTCCTTCCAAAGACGGCAAATCTCTTGACCAAACCGCCGGTCAAATCTGTTTTCTTTGTGTGGATCCTCTGTATCCTGATGCAGCCGGTGCGGCGTCGGCACTGATTGCCGCTGCGGAGAACTACCTTTCAACAAAAGGAACACAGAAAATCTTCGGCGGTTCTCCTTCTCCCAGTGCGCCCTTTTATACGGGATTTTACAGCGGCGGCGAAGCCGTTGGTATTCTTCAATCGGATAGCATAATCATCGACGCTTTTCTCAGGTCGGGCTATCATGTCCATCAAAAGACCGGTTGGTTTCAACGCGATCTCCGAGAAGACACTCACGAGACCACATTCAATACAACGGTGTTTTACGGCAAGTTTGAAACGGAAATCCGTGAAATTCCCGGCGCAAAAACATGGTGGGAAGGGTGTACATTTCTTAATGGAATTTGGTTCGACGCAATGACTTATTTAGCACAAACAGATCGCCCCATTGCTCGTCTGCGGACACGGATTACAGTTCCCAACGCAAACAACATATTATCAATGTATGGTGCAACTTGGCTTGCCAGTCTGATGGAACTGCGCGTCCATCCTGACTTTGCAAAGGTGGGAGTACAACGTTATGTGCTTGACCAGTTGATCCGCTACTTGACTTCCTATAACCAGATTGTTCAGGTTGATGCCCACGTTGCCGAGGACTCGCCGCTGTTTACACTTCTTCGCAACCTGTCTTGGACGGAGCGGGATAGCGGTTGGGTATTCGTGAAGGAACTGTAAAAGGAAGAGAGGAAAATTACATTTTTACAATTGAAACGTTCTCAACATTTGATATAATACCTCCATGAAGATTCGAGTTGGTCTCGGACATGACACGCATCGGCTAGTTGCTGGCTCTTCCCTTCTTCTTGGCGGGATTCACATCGACCACTCGAAATCTTTGTTAGGACACAGCGATGCCGATGTGTTGTTTCATGCGGTTACAGATGCCTTGCTGGGTGCCGCAGGATTGAACGATATCGGCGAATTGTTTCCCGACAATGAGCCGGTCAACCGCAACCGCGACTCTGCTGAAATGCTCCAAAACGCTTGGGAACAAGTTCGGCAAAACGGCTGGGAAATTGTCAATCTCGATATTGTCATTTTTGCAGAAAAGCCGAAAATTTCTCCGCATAAGGATTCGATTCGCCGCCGTCTTGCCGAAATATTGGACATTGACGAAGCGCAAGTCGGCATAAAAGCCAAAACGGGCGAGGGGATCGGTTTCATCGGTCGTGAGGAAGCGATCTCAGCTGAATGCGTGTTGTTGCTGTGCGGAAGAGTAGCAGGAACAAATTCGCAAGAAAAGACTTGTTCGGGTGCGTAAAAGAAAGTGGGTGCGGTGCAGCGAGCGGGGGGCGTTAGCCCCCCGTTGGGGTGCGAAGCGTGTTGGGCATCCATCGGGGGGCTAACACCCCCCGCTCGCTTTCTCACTTGCTCGCTCGCTTGCGCAATGCTGAAAATACCCACAATTTTTTTACACACCCAAGGCAAAGGGGCGTCTTTCGGGGGGCATTGCATACGGCGGAAATTGTGGCATAATGGTCATTCTACTAGAAAGAGAGTTACACAAAAAATGGCAGATTTTCACACGTTGACGGTAGCATTGAGAGGCACAGGAAGTAAGCGTTCCAATCGGCGGTTACGCGCCGCCGGACAAGTGCCGGCAGTCCTGTATGGACATAAAAAAGAGTCCCGAAGTCTCACATTGTCGGCAAGCGAACTTTACGCCGCCGTTAGACACGGAAACCGATTCGTCGCATTATCCGGCGGAGTTTCCGAAAACGCTTTTATCAAAGACTTGCAATGGAACACCTGGGGAACCGAAATCCTGCACGTCGATTTCGCCCGAGTCAGCGCAGACGAAAAAATTACCGTTACCGTCGCCGTCGAACTGCGAGGCGAAGCACCCGGTATCAAAGAAGGCGGTGTAGTAAAACAAACGACACACACCATCGAACTCGAATGCGAAGCAGCATCCGTTCCCGAAAAAATAGAGGTCAATATCAACCGACTCGAATACGAACAAATACTTCTTGTCAGCGATATCGAACTGCCCAAAGGAGTCGTTGCCCTAACCGACGCCGCCACACACGTCGTCAGTTGCGTTGCTCCTGTTGAGGTCTCTGACGAAGAAACGGCAGAAGGCGACGGTTCAGAACCGGAAGTTATTGGACGTAAGAAAGAAGACGAAGAATGAAACTAATCGTCGGGCTCGGCAATCCTGGTGTCAAATATCGTATGACCCGGCATAACGTCGGGTACATGGTACTCGCGGAACTAGCCGGAAGATTTTCCGGCAGTCGACCGCAGAGCAAGTTTCGCGGCGATCTGATGGACATTTCTGTGCCGGGCGGTGAGACCGTTCTGTTGCTCGCTCCGACGACTTATATGAACCGGAGCGGTCTGAGTGTCGGAGACGCCGTAAGTTTCTATAAATTGCCGTTGAGTGATCTCTTGGTCGTTTGTGATGATCTGAATTTACCTCTTCACCGGTTGCGGATTCGCGGCGAAGGCGGCAGCGGCGGTCAAAAGGGATTAGCGGACATTTTGAGGGTACTCGGTACGAATGATGTTCCGCGTCTTCGCATCGGCATTGGTTTGCCGCCTGGTCAAATGGACGCCGCCGATTATGTCTTGATGAATTTTACCGAAAAGGAGCGTCCCGAGTTGGAGGTCACCATCAAACTTGCCGCCGATGCGGTACTTTGCTGGAGCAATCACGGAATTGACAATGCGATGAATAGGTACAACGGAAATTGATTGTTAAAGGGAACCTCTAAAAATTAAGGCTCTACCTTCGTTTCGGGTTGGTGGCTGCGAGTGCTTCTACTAGCGACCGTAGTAAGGCTTTGCCTCGCCGACGAACATTGTGAACAAACTGAAAAAAGCCAATATACAACGGCAACCTTTCCTGCGAGACACCCCGATGAGGACGCAGCCAACTACGTAACAACGACCAAAATCCCTCCATCGTGTTCACATGAACTTCATACAATACTCGGAACGGCATGAAATTGGACTTTGCGTACTTTGCGGTTAAATCCTTTTTTAACCGCAAAGCACGCAAGGAACGCAAGGAAGAGAGCAAAGAAAAAACGTCCAATTTGATACCGTTTCGGCAGAGGTATCGTTGTCGGTCGGATTGTGTGTTATCGTGTCCATTTTTGATAACTTCGGTGGCGTGACAGTGGGGCATTCGACTCCTTCCGTCCAGCGGAGGTAGCGAATCATTTCGTAGCATTTGGCGTTATCGATCAATCCGTGAATGTTGAGTCGCATCGTGCAAAAGGGGGGCTAAATTGCCTAAATCTACAAATATAAGCAAATGGTAAACTCTTTTGGACAAAAAACAATACCAACCCGGAACGAAGGGAGAGCCATCAATTTTTGGCGGAAGCCTGACGTTAGTCGCCCGTAGGCGGGGCGGCTAACATCAACGTGGAACAATGAGCCCGCATAAACTTTTACACACCGGCTTGTGCCGGAATGACGGCTATTGTAATTTCCGAACAGGTCCAATGTTAGAGCCTTCGCACATGAAATCCGCCGTCGATGTTGATGACCTCGCCTGTCGAATAGGCAAGTTTGCCGGAACAAAGAACGGACACAGCATTGCCGATGTCTTCAGGAACGCCCCAGCGTTTAAGCGGTAAAAGTCCCTCTTCGAGAATCAATCGGTCGTACTTCTCTTTTACTCCCGACGTCATATCGGTCGCGATAATGCCGGGACGGATTTCGTACACATTGATACCATACTCCGCCAACCGATCCGCAAATAACGCCGTAATCATTCCGATGCCAGCCTTGGAAATACAGTATTCTCCCCGCATCGTAGAGGCAGTGTACGCCGAAATCGACGAAACATTGATAATCATCGGAGTAATGCCGACGTTCCTCTCGACTTCTACAATCATGTAATTTGCCGCGAGTTGTGTCAGGAAAAATGTCCCTTTCAGGTTAATGTCCAACACATAATCGAAACTTTCTTCGGTAGTCGAAAGAATGTCCATTCGGACTTTGGGCGCGACTCCCGCATTGTTGACGAGTACGTCGAGGCGCCCGAATTCCGAGTCGATTCGTTGCATCACGGTTCTTCTGCCTTCGTCGGAGGCGACGTCGCTGCTGATGTAAATCACCGGCGTACCGAAGTGTTTGACTTTGTTGATGTTCTCTTGGACTCGTTCTTCGGGAGAGCGTCCGGTGAGAGCGAGGGCGTATCCTTCGCTGGCAAGTTGAACGGCGATACCGAGTCCGATTCCGTTGGCACCGCCGGTGATGAGAACTGTTTTGTGGTTAATCATGGTTTCTATATTGTAGTCGCAGCACACACAAATTACTCCCAGGAATCTCGTACATCTAGTATACCACAAACGTACAGTTTACTAGAGTCATGGAACCGGCTCTGTTATAAAGACCAGCACCATAGTCTCTAAAGTTTTCGACCACTAAACTGTTCACTATGTGCGTTGAGGCTTGACGCACGTAAGTGTCTCCGTAGTAAGTGTAGGTACTACCATTAAAAATCCCTCCGTTCCGGTTCTGTTTAATGACACTGTTTAGCACATTAGCGGAGCCGGACATAACGTAAATCCCTGTACCCCCATTATTGTGAATGTCGCAGTCAACGAGTGTTACCGTCGCAGTAGAATCGTGACCGTAGTCTCCAGTACCTCGTACCTGAATCCCGCTAGAAGTAGCCCCGGTGATTTCTATCCCTGCGAGCACAACCTCGGCGGGAACGCTCCTGTTATTAGCAGTGTTGACTACGATTGATCCCGCACCGTTAAGGCGCAACTGCGCCCACGCCGTGCCGTTTTCTGCGCTTTCTTGGTCGTAACTGACGATGGTAAGAGGTTTGTCTGCACTCGCATTGATGATTGGCAAATTACCGCTATCAAGACCTATGCTTCTATAATGCTCCGAGGTGCGAACGACGATAATGCTTTCTTGTGTGGTCTCATTTGCTCTCTTAATAGCGTCTTCGAGCCCTTTTAGCGTAAATACGAAGTGATTCTCATTTTCTCCAGCCCCGTCAAGCCTGCTGACTTCGATGATATGATAGTCATCCATAAATTCCCCAAGGTTGAGGTCGCTGTATTGTGTTTTGATGGCATCGAATTCCGCCAATGTAACGGCGAGCATTTCGCGGGGTTCGAGTTCTTCGACTCGGCATGTGCGGCTGCGTTTTCGTTTTTTAGCGACCGCACTCGTGCGGTGCGCCGAATGAATTCGGTCGCCAAAAGTTCGGGCGCTAAAGGATTGCGATATGTTACCGAAAAGGCGGGCGATGTCGAATTTGCTCATGAGGATATTCCAAAAAGGGGTTAGGAGGTTACGCCGAGCATCGGCAACAAGAGTCCGCTCAAGACGGGAGCGGCACGCCATTCAAGAAACGGAGGTCATCCCACCAACGACAGTGGTGCATTGCAGACCAATTAGACAACGCTTGATTCTGTCCGCAGATTAACACGCGACACCCCCTTCGCAGGGAGTCACGCAACTTTGTTAATCACCG
>Ga0099364_10003276_pt1 | contig 25188 bp, 13 predicted proteins | sample TergutTh196P3_FD_73070 | JGI IMG/M metagenome (GOLD analysis project Ga0099364, IMG submission 73070) | Microcerotermes parvus P3 segment gut microbial communities from Pointe-Noire, Republic of the Congo - Th196 P3 | ecosystem: Host-associated > Arthropoda: Insects > Digestive system > Gut ...
TGATTTTTATATGCTGGACGACGGTGTCATGGCCGGGGGCCTCCGCGATAATCTGATGTATGCCAAAGGGCAGCTCCACCACCGCGCCGATATTTACCAATATGCCGTCTATATAGACCATCGCCGTGGGCGGGCTGACATGGATAATCACTTGCCCCAGCAAAATCTCGTCCACCGCCTCATCACCCAGGTCGATGGTCGTTTCTTTGTTCCGCTCAATCAGTACTCTTTTGGTCACATTCAGGCCCCGGGCCGATATGTAGATGTCTGTCATGCCCTCGGGCAATGTGAGCAGCATATTATCGGTAATGCGCTGGATGATAAACTGGCCCGCCTCTATCCAGCCGCCAATGGCATAGGCATCTCCAATCAGCCGTAAGTAGCCGTGCCCTTTTTCGACGTTGATACTCCAAATATCACGGCCGATGCCGCGAATGGTGATAATGTCACGATTTATGATGTCGGCGGCCCCTATCCGCTCATCACCGGAGAGGATTAGGGCGTTTTCACTCAGACGGTAGTTTTCATCGCCGATACGGGCGCTCCCGCTCCCAGCGTCCAACTCGTAGCGGTTGGTGTTTTCAAAAACAAAAGCCTCCGGCGAAAGCTGCATGTTTACCAGCTTTTTGTCGCTTTTCATAAAGCAGACATCCACGATATCCCCCGGCTGTATCTGTGCCATCGACATGGCGGCCCCGTACTTGTCCGTGATGGCAGTCGAATCGCCGTATTCCAGCGTGTAGCTTTTGCCCAGATCCATGTTTATCAGGCTAATGCTCCTGTCCTCTGTGTCCACGGCCTCCACAATCGCCGTGTCCATCGAATCATACATGCCCACCAGCGAATAGGATGCTGGCACATAAACCGCATCCTGCGCGGGAGCGGGAGGCTGCATGGGCGTAAGCGGCCCGCAGCCGAGCAGGAGGGCGAGGGAGAGGATGAGGGGGGGGAGGGTTAGCTTTTGCTTGGTCATGGTGTGATAATTATACTGTGGCGAGGGGGAGAAAGCAAGTGGGGGGATGACAAAAGGGCGCAGTCGCGCCCTTTTGCATAACAATAAAATAACTCTGTCGAATAAAAGACTTATCGTAGGTTCACCCTCAGCGACAGCACCGTTGGCTTTGCTTTCGGTAATGGCTGTACAAAAGCGCCTTTCTCGTCCGTTATATAACTGCCTTCCGGCCAAAGGTTCAGTTTAATCGTATATCCTGTTTTGAGCTTCCCCTGGGCAGCCTCTGGCAAACTCCCATCACTAAAGAGTATCTTGCGACTGTCTTGTCCGCTGGTTGCCAATGTAAAACCACCACGGCTAAAACCCAAGCTTTCATTGTAAGTTTTCGCTGCGCTTGCACCCGCAATCTCTATATGCCCCAGCTTCACATCGGCATTTGATGTAATCCCCATTATAACATCCTCGCCATAACTAGGAATACTCTTATATAAAGTGACCTCGCGCTTGTTTTGAATTCCTTTTGCCGTAGTCTGCACGGGCCTAATTGTAATGGGTTTGAGGATTGACTTTGTGCTACCATCCGCATAGTGTAACAGCATCGTCATTTCGTATCTGGCGCCACGTTGGGCGTATAGCCCTGGTCCACCGCGTCCGTCAACAAGGTTTGGATCAATACGGATTTTGTAGATGTCCGTTCTACTTTCATCCCGTACCACTTCAAAGATATTTTGCCCACTTAGGGTGCCTTTTTTGCCAGTATCACGTAATTCCATATGGGTCAAGCCATCAGTATCGCCAGAAAATAGTCGGACGGTAACTGCCGAACGCCCATCAACTATGTCAATCTGACCCGCTGTCGTCACCGCCAGAGCCTTTTGGGGTGGCTTTGTGGGTTCGGTCATGGTTTTGCTATTTAACACCTGTAATGTAACATCCACATAGTTATTGCCATTTTTCCTTAGCTTCTCGTAGGGGCCGGGATTCAAGTAGACCCTGACCTTTGCCCGCCCTTTAAGTAAAGGAGTTATGGTCAGGCCATCGTTTTCTATCCACAAAACATTCTTTGCTCCCAAATCCTTGCCCAGACGTTCCACCCGCGTTATTTCCAAGCCATCGAATGTGTTTGCAAGCGAAAGGGCCGACAAAGTAACAGGCGCTTTACGATTCACGTCCAACGGGCCGCTTTGCCTGATGACAATTTGGGGATATTTGGTCGTGACGCTAAGATTAAGTGTCCCCGCTATCGCTGTGTTGCCGACCGTGAAGGTCATGCCACTAACAGATTTATATTGAGACTGCCCTGGCTTGCGTGTAATTTCGATATAACTCTCGCCCGCCGGTATTCGTGCCTCATATGCCGCCGCGTTTGTGGTCGCTGTTTTACTTGTTCCACCCAACATGACAATTTTTTCATTCATGTCTGGACTGCCCATGATATGAAGGGGAATCCTGACGGGTTCTTTGAACGCGAGATTCATCGCAGCTTGGGCCCTGTTTTTGCCATCTGTTCCCATCAAACCTGCCATAAATTCTACGCTTTGCTTGACAACCTTCAAATGAGCAAAAGCCTCGAAACCGCTGACCGTGACGGATATTCCATAATCTCCCGCCGTCACTTCTGTCTTTGGAGTCAAGGTCAATGTTCTATAAGTCGTCTCACCCACGGTTTTTACTCCCATAACCACCGTAAATATTTCTGCAATGGTAGGGTCTGTAATGGCCTTGCCGTCAATTCTCCACAACGGTTCAGGAATGATCGCGTTTGTCGGAATGGGGTTTACTTGGAAAACAATCGCTGCTGCATCTCCCCCGGCAAGTACCGTGCCATAGGCAGGGCTTAGGCTGATGCGCGTAGGATTTTTGGTAATTACTTCCGGGATTTTGGGAGCTTCAGGGATTCCAGGAACTTCGGGAACTGAAGGAATTTCGGGGATTCCAGGGATTCCAGGAACTGCAGGAACTCCAGGAACTGCAGGGTTACCCGTGGCCTCAAAATTCAAGGTAACTTCCATGTTTTCATAGTTTGCGCTAGAAATTATGACAACCAAGCTGGCTGTACCACTATTCTTTCCACTCCCTTTGTATGACATGGTTTTAGCATCATTCAGCAGCGATGGTTTCGCAACTAAAATCCCATTGCTATCGACAAAATTTCCCAGAGTATAGGTCAGGGCACCTGGCGCCGCTGTTGCTGTCGGGTTTAACCATGTTTCCAAATTATATGTATTTTCAGCCACATTATCTGCCGCAACAAGGATTTTCGCAGGGGTTGTTGCCGAAAAGCCGCTGCTGGCCTTGGCGATGTTGAAATCAAAGCTTATGCTACCGGAGTATGTATCATCCCCGACAAGGCTTAGGGTAACGTTGTAAGTGCCCACATTGACAGGAGGACTCGCCGATGCATAGACCGTGCTGCCCCGCCCGCTATAGCTTGCCGTCAAGCCAGAAACGGCGGGATATACCGGGGTAACGCCATCGGAGACCAGTGTAAATGTAGCCGTGCCGCTGTAACCGCTGAGACCACTGCCATTATATGTGCCAGATTGCGCGCTAAGGCCGCTTATCACAACCGGAGTTTTGGGCATGGCGGAAACATATGCGCCACTTTGCTTGAATTGGACGCTTTGCGCCAGCGTACTCTCTGCCGCCAATTTACCTGTCGGCGGAAGCGTTGCCTGCTCAATAACATCATCGTTTACATCGTGCAGCATAACCGATATGTTAGCGACATCTGTGGCTTGCATGGAGCGATTGATGATTTGTATGTCTGTCTTGGTTCCGGTCTCATTGACTGATGTGTCCATGGGAATAATGATTATCTTCGGCTCACCATGCCGGATTAAACTATTCACGCTCAACGCGGTCTGGTTAGCCAAGTATGAGCGCTGTTCAACCATGTTATCATTGTACCAAATTTCCGCACGGACATAGAGCCAAATCCCCGTATGCGGTATCTCACCGTCCTCCAAGCTTTCAGTGGGAACGGCATAGCTATAATGCAGATTCAACCCGCCTGCGTCCAGTAATTCCAAATCTTCCCCGGAAACAATGATTTTCTGCCCGTCCACCGAGGCAGGGCTTTCGTGCGAGGGATCGTCAAAGAATGACAGGCGGACTTCATAACCTTTGCCTTGCAAGGGAATATCACCGTCATTATATAGCTGAAGGGAAAACTCGCGCCTGCCCCCTTCTGCCACCAAGGTAGTGATGTGACCGATGCCCACGGCGGGCTTGGTGAACGATAACTCCCCCTCGTAGCTCTTTGTACTGCCATCTGCGAAGCGGACAGTGATGTCATAGCTGAGGTCGGCCAGGCTACCGCCCAGGCTCAAAGGCAAGTCATGGAGCATAAGCGCGCCCGGCTTTATCACGTCCGCGCCGGAGTATCGCACCGTTCCATCCACCTTAATTTCCACGGACTCCGTCGCGTCGATGCCGGTATTGGCCACACCGAAGGTCACTATTATCTCGTTGCCCGCCCCGACATCAAGGTTGTTAAAAGTCGCACCGCTGACGAAGCTGTTCACAAAATCTTTAGTCACGCTACGGTCAATGAGGATTGTCTCGTCTTCCGCGTCCTCGGGTTCTAAATACTCACTGTAATGAACTGTAAGCTTATCGCCTAGCAGTTCCCCGCCGGTGATTTCCAACCCATAATCCTCTTTTGCCTCCACCACCACCATCGGTGCGCCGAGGTGCAGACTGCCGCCACTATCCGTGACCTTTATGGCATAGAGGGCATAACCCTGGGCATCGAAGTCATAGGCTTTGCAGAGAATGGCCGTCTGTGTGCCGTTGTTTACAAGCTTGTAAATCATCGTTGGGTTTAGGGCACTCAGGCCGGATGTTTCATTGACGCTATGCGTCTGGTGGCTGCTCATCGAGCCATCCGCAGAAATTTTACGGAGTAATATGTCGCTGCCTTCTTCCGCATAGCGGTACCATGACAAATGGAAGCCGTCCGCCGCCTTCACAATTTGTGGATTCACACACAAGGCATCGCTGTTTGTCAGGACGGTTTTTTCTGTCTGGCCGCTCCAGTCGGTGAAGTAAACGGTGATGTCGCTCACAGCTTCACGCTCCGCATGGAAGGTTTCGGTCACGAGGGCAAAGCCGCCGTTTCCCATGGCGATTTCATAGGCATTAATCATGTCATCGCCGATATAGCCCAGACAGGCCGCCTCGGACCACTCGCCGTCTTCATATACGCTGTACCACAGTTCGGTCAGCATCTCGAGGAACTCCCCGTCCTCGTTGATGATCTGCCGTTGCCAGGCAACGACGGCTTTTTGCTTGGCCGTGTCCACGGCGATGATGGGGGTCGTGTCGGGCTGGTTGTTGTCGGTCAGGATGTATGGGTCGGACCAGTCTGTGCCGTCGAAGACGATGACGGAAATTTCGGATTGGTTCAAGGATTCAACAAGTTCTTCCATGTCGTCCATGTCAGACTCTATAGCTTCTTCCAGCGCTTCATATGCTTCTTCCGAACGAAAACTTTCCCAAGCGAATAGGGCGAAGGTTTCATCACCGATAATGTTCGCCAAAAAGTCATCTGTCTCCGTTTCAAAAGAAGGAATACTCGCCATCATACTGCTTGTCATTGATGTGTCATGTAAAGCAACCAAACTACGTCCGCCTGTTCTGGAGCTTGGGGGCCAAATCGTTTGATCGCCATTAATGGGGATCGAATATAGTATGCCGCGGTCCGACCATATGGTATAACGAAGATTCAACAATGTCAGTGTCACCGCGTTCCATCTTATTCCAAGCCAATATGGTACTGGCAGTTTTAACGAAAGTCCAGCCCAGCCCCAAGCATCAATTCCTGCCGAAACATCGCGTACATACCTTGTTGCTTGTCTTGCATTCCTGTCCGTCACATTATATCTCGAGCCATATTCGAGTCCCCAGGAACTTTTTGCCCATACGTCCACTCCGCCTTTCAATAACAACAAATTAATATACGGGCCAGCAAATAATTTATCATATATGACAAAATTATTTGTGACCATTATTTCATTAGAACCAAGGACATCCATGTTAAATTCCGTTTCTATGCCTGATTCAATACCAGCTCGCCCATACAATGCAAGAGCAGGCACAATCGGGAGCGAATGAGTGACGCTGAAACTTAAAGATGAGCCTCCGACCATGTCTCCGTCAGTGACAATCATATCGAAACTGCTTTTTTCCGGATTCCAAACCAGTTCACCTTCAACATATGCTTTTATTCCAATATGAGAGTAGCCTAAATCCACGGAATTACTTTTATTGCCGTAAAAATTTTCTTCAGATAATGTTTTGCTGCTTCCATCCTTTATTTTCTGTAACCAAATATCATTTTTTATAGTCGAGTAATCGTCCATAAAAACGCCCATGAGACTGCCGTGTATTAAACTAGGCTTACCTAAATAACCCTTAAATCTATACCTCGTCGGGTCGCTTGTCGCTTCAATCCCAATATTAAAATCCAACTCCGTGACTTCGACATTCAACCCCGGCATAGCGGGAAAAATAGGGATATTCCTGGTCCATCCCAAAAGATTCGTAGTCATCACCTGGGCACTAACCGGAATAGTCAAAAACGCAGCCTCGTTCGCCTTAGCGCTTAAGCCCACCGTGCTGGAAAAGCCAAAAGGCATTTGTTCAATCCGCTTCGAGCCATCTGCATACTCTAGCTCGACCATGAAACTGCGTGTCGTAGCGCTGGGAACGACGCTGCTGTCCACATTGAGATGCAGCTCGGCATAGGCGATGTCCGTCAGGAAGGGATAGTCCGCGACCTGGGATGTCTGATTAGTGAGTGCCTGACCATCCAAGCTCTTTATGACTGCCGCTTGCAAGGTTTTTCCGTCAGGAATGGCGGCATAAACGTGCAAAGCTCCCGTCGGGTTTTCATCTGTCAAACCGATACTGCCTTTGTTATGTGTGACATAACTGCCGTAGTACCAATACTGTAACGAAGGCTCCGCCTCATCCCTTTCATCGATGTACAGGGTATAGGCATTGCTCCGCAGGGCATCCCGCGCATCGTGGAAGGCATCTATCTCAAAGAGCATTGGCGCGTAATTCCCATCCGGGAAACGAACCTCAAAAATATATTTATATTTATCCTGCGTGTCCAATGCACCAAAGTTGTCCGTGTCCAACTGAATGAAAACCCGCCCTGATGTGTCGGTGCTGTTGTTGTATTTTTGGTCGTTGATTTGCGATGCGGGGATGAAGACATCATTTCTGAACAGACCGCCGCTGATTTGAACATCGCCCGCATAGCGCCCACCACTCGCCTTCTCGATATACAGGGTGATATTCGATAGAAGCGTGAGCCGGACTTGATTGAGCGGATAAAGACCGCTTTGGCTTTCACCGCTGGCCAGGTTCTCATGCCCAATCGTGCCTATCCATGTGTCATCACCCCGGGTGGACGTGATTAGCACATCACCAGACATGCCACTTGTCTCATAAATGGCGACCTCGCCGCTACTGTTTGTGGTCACGGTCTCGGTCTGGCCCGCCCCATTGGTATAGGTGACGGTGGCTGTCTGGGCGGGCAGACTTTGAATCATGTAAAGCCTATTTTCAAGGGTCGTGACCGTGACGGGGATTTCGGCGGACATACCTGTTTTCACATGGCTCACGGTCAGGGTCGTCGTGCCGTTTTTTAGCCCTAATATCCGTATGGCCGCCGTTGGGGATGTCGGAATTTCCGCATGGACAGGCGACCAGCCGCCGGGGGTGACATGGTATATTTCGGCAATGTCCTCATCGGCCATTGCCCAGGTCAGCTCGTCCCCTGCCTCCCAAGTGAAGGTGCTCGTGTCCAGTTGAAGGAAATGGGCGAGGTTTAAGTCGCTCCGCATGGACAGTAGCACATCGCTGGATTTTCCCGCCACTGCGCCGGCATTGTTGATGATAATCGGGGCGGCGAATTCTTGCGCCAGGGCTGCGGCGTTATATACCTCGAAAGTGATGTTATCGGAAGCAGAGTCGCCATATTCGTTGGTAACGGTGACTTTTAGTGTGTAGATGTCTTTCAGGCCGGACACGGGTGATAGGGGAATATTTATATCGGCGGTGCCGGGATAGGATATGACCGCTGCTTCATCGTTTCTGCTCACTTCTGCTTCATAGCTGAGGGTACTGAGGCCGCTGGCTGCCCAGGTGAATGTGGCCGGACCCTCGGCATCGGTGTAGACAAGGCGGCTGTCGCGCTCTATCCGTATCTGCGGCGGCAGGGGCTTGTAAAGCACATCGCAAGTGGCCGTGATATCCGTGCCGTCCATGGAGGTGACGCTGATGGTCGCCGTGCCGAATGTATCGGCGGGGGTGATTAAACCTGTGTCCTCGTCCAGTGTCACAATGCTGGGGTCGCTGTTTTCCCATAATAGTTCCTTGTTCGTGGCATTGTTGGGCAGAACGGTCGCCCGCAGGATGTCCGTCGCTCCCGGCATCAGGGTCGTCGATTCTTTGTTTAGGATGATTTCCTCAACCGGGAAGACCTGTGCAGATACCAGGATTTCGCAAGTATCGGTGAATGCACCGCAGACGGTGGTGACGGTGATGGTCGCCGTGCCGTAGTCCATGCCTGTCACCTCGCCGTCTGCATCCACGGTGGCGATGCTTTCATCACTGCTGCTCCATACCAGGCTCTGGTCGGTGGCATCATCGGGTGTGATGGTGGCAAGCAGGGTCTCGGAGCTGCCTTTGGTGATTTCGGTGCTTGTCTTATTCAAGATGACATCAGTGACGCTTATCCACGGATGTACAACGACTGTCGCGACATCGGAAGTGACGGGTTCTGCGCCGGCCGTGCCGCTGACGACACAGTAGAAGTAGTGGGTGCCGGCGGGGAGGTCGGTAGGGATGGCGATAGAGGGGATACTTTTGGTGTCGATGAGAGTGCCGCCACTGTTGCTGTTTGTGTCATTTATGTACCAATCGTATGTGAGTCGGGCATTTCCTGTGATGGTGGCGGAGATGGTCAATCGCTCAAAAATATTTCCCGTAAAAATATCTATTGAATGTGGTGATTCATCAATCGTAATAAATGGCGAGGGGTAAATTTGCCGAGGTGAAACATCGTAAACATCCAAATGACCATTGCCATTACTTCCCCATCCCCATAAATTGTTGTCCGAATCAATCGCCATTGTAAAATTTACTCCAGCACTCACGTAAGTAAAAATTTTATCAGAAAAAACTGCCACAGGGCTATTTGCGTTATTTGTCGTTCCGTTGCCCAACTCCCCATTTTCATTACGCCCCCAAGCCCACACTCTTCCATTGGTTGTGATTGCGACAGTGCGTGTCGCACTCGCACTCACTGATTGAAATTCTTCGCTTGACAGGATGGATACAGGATTAATTCTGATCTCGGTTGTGCCATCGCCCAGTTGTCCGTAATTATTATATCCCCACGCCCACAAGCTGCCATCGGATTTAATTGCAACAGTGTGTTCTTCACCTGCGCTCACTGATTGAAATTTTTCACCTGGCAGGATGGGTACAGGGTCAATTCTGCGCTCGGTCGTGCCGTCACCTAACTGACCGATAGAATTGTATCCCCAGGCCCAAAGACTGCCATCGGACTTTATGGCCATGGTGTGGTACCCACCAGCACTGACGGCAGAAAAGGTCTCATCGGGCAGAATGGGTACAGGGTCAATTCTGCGCTCGGTTGTGCCGTCACCCAGTTGTCCGTAATTATTATTTCCCCACGCCCACAAGCTGCCATCGGCTTTAATTGCGACAGTGTGCCCTACACCTGCGTTCACTGACAGAAATTCTTCACCTGGTAGGATGGCCACAGGATTAGTTGTGCTCCCGAATGTGCCATCGCCTAATTGTCCATACATATTGCTCCCCCATGCCCATAAACTGCCGTTTGATTTAATGGCCATAGTACAGTAACCCCCTGTGCTAACTGACAGAAATGTTTCATTGGGTAAAATCGGAACTGGACTAACTCGATAAGTAGTTGTGCCATCGCCTAATTGACCACCCGAATTATTTCCCCACGCCCATAAGCTGCCATCTGATTTTATGGTCATGGTGTATACACTTCCCCCATCAGCGCTCACAGACATAAATTCCTCACCAGGCAAGACAGATGCGGGTACACTTCTAAATGTCTCAAATTTCCGAGTTGCACCACCGCCCAACCAACCAAATCCATTCCACCCCCAAGCCCATAGGCTGCCATCACTCATAATAGCCATGGAATGGCTTCTGCCTGCACTAACAGCAAGGAACTGCCCGCCCAGCAAGATAGCCACGGAACTAAGTTTATCCGTTGTCGTGCCGTCACCTAGTTGTCCTTCCTCATTTCTTCCCCAAGCCCAAAGGCTGCCATCGGCCTTTATCGCCATAGTGTGGTCATAATAAGCGCTGACGGAAAGAAATTGCTCGTCAGGTAGGATGGGCACGGGCTCGTGCCTGCTTGTGATTGTGCCGTCGCCCAGTTGACCAGATGAATTCAACCCCCACGTCCAAAGACTACCATCAGCTTTTATGGCCGTTGTATGAAAATATCCTGCACTCACTGAAGCAAATCGTTCATTAGAAAGGATAGTTATGGAGCTATTTTTATTAACAGTCGTACCGTCGCCCAGTTGACCAGAATTATTCATTCCCCACGCCAAAAGTCTACCGTCGGACTTGATGGCCATGGTATGGACGTAGCCTGCACTGACACAGATAAAAGCTTCTCCGGATAAAATGGCAACAGGGTCATGCCTGTCTATGTTCGTGCTATCACCTAATTGACCAACACTATTCCGCCCCCATGCCCAAAGGCTGCCATTGGTTTTTATCGCCATAGTGTAATTCGAACCTGCGCTGACAGCGAGGAACGTTTCGCCGGGCAGAATCTCCATTGGGCTATATTTTTCCACAGTTGTACCATCACCTACTTGCCCATAGTAGTTATCCCCCCAGCCCCATAGGCTCCCATCAGCCTTTATCCCCATGGTATGGTTATCACCGGCACTCACCATCACAAACCCATCATGGTCCACATCCGAAAAAGCGCTGATTCCCCCCGCCCGGCTCATTTGCGCTGACATGAAAATATTATCATCGAACTCTATTCCCAGATCCTCGTCATCTTCCTCACCCTCCGGGTCGTCATCCTCTTCCTCGTCCGTCTCTCCCGGATTCACCTCACCATCCCCACCGCCATTACCACTGCCACCAGCACCATCCCAATTATTATCTTCACCGCTGCCGCCATAATCTCCACCACCAGTGCCAGCACCACCGCCACCATCAGACCCGCCACCTGCACCCGTGCCGTCATCCGACCCACTTGGATTTATCCCGCCGCCGTCATTCCCCACATTTATAATTCCATCGTCTATTTCAACAGGGTCAAGCCCATCCCCCGCCGTCGCGAAAGATTCCAGCGGCACGGTCGCGCTGAGCATTGCTAGGCACAGAAGCCATGCTACCAGTCTTTTCGTTGTTTTGATTTTGCACATTGTGATTCTCCTTCATGTTTTCTGGATTGCTTCGCCACTTCCGCGTTGCGGAAGTCTGGCTCGCAATGACGTGTTTTATACTTTTACGTACCGTCTTAATGACGTATTATGTTACCATTACCACTGCCGAAAATACCCGGGATGGCGGTATTTCCACCATCCCGGATATCGGTCAGGGAATCAAAAAACGAGGTGTCAGTGTGCATCCACACAGACACCTCGCCGTACACGAAGTAAGATTAACCCGCGTACACCGCCAATCCACCTTGTAAATGAAAATCATCTACCGTATAATGAATCTTGTGTATCGCAGAGTAAATCTGCATTGTGTGGTAGCCTGTTACCATCCTTTGCCCGATAAGGTTGCAGCCTTATCGGGTGGTACACTACTCGCTGATTCCTTATATTTATCTTAGCATATATTTTTTATTTGTAAAGCGGATTTTTGGGTGAATGAGGTAATGTCATATACATATATGGCTTAAAAGCGGAAAAGTGGAAAACTATTCCAAGAAAGCATCCTAAAAACTTGAACTTTCAGAAATAATAAGCTAAACTGTTGATAACAAGCATCACTCAACATTGATAGGTTGAGTTATCATAATTATTCAACAATGATCTATACAAGCTGGCAGGTTGTTACATGGGGGGATTGTATTTGAAGATATATCTGGATGTCTGCTGTCTTAACCGACCATTTGACGATCTGACCCAAGAGAGGATTTGCTTGGAAGCGGAGGCTATAATGGCCATTGTTTCGCGCTGCGAGAAAGGAAGTTGGACGCTGCTATCAAGCGGTGCCATAGATGCTGAACTTTCAAAACTGTCGGATATGCATAGGTTAGGGCAAGTACGGGCACTATATGATGTGGCGCGAGAGCGTGTTTATACAAACCCATATGCCGAGAAACGCGCCGCCGTTTTACGAAAACTCGGCCTTAAGCCTTTCGACAGCCTGCATGTGGCTTTGGCGGAGGCGTGCAATGCAAATGTATTTTTAACCACCGATGACCGTCTTCTAAAGGCAGCAAACCGCATTGATACCAATGTTAAAATATCGAACCCATTATTATGGCTTATGGAGGTAATGTCATATGGACACTAATGCAAGTCTGGATTATCGTAATCCAACATTTGTCAGAAATGCGGGAATGACCGCACTCAAAAACGAACTGGGTACGGTTGGCGCGGCATATTTCATGCGCCAATTCAGTGCCGGTAGCGGCGACTATACTGCTGAACGCGACCAGATTCTCGATGGACTTACGCTAGAGGATGTGATTGCGGATGCCCGTAAGTTTGATGCTAATACTGGATAAAACGGTTCTTTCCTCTGACAAGTTTAATGGCTATTGTATTGAAACAGCCGCAAAAACCAAAAGGGCGCAGTCGCGCCCTTTTGGTTTATTCATTATACGCCTTCTTTTACACTTCTGTCTTCCACAGCCCATGCAGATTACAGTAGGCGTAGACGGCCAGGGCCTTGTCGTTTACCAAGGTAAATTTCAGCTCCGGGGCCTCGCCGATGTTCAGGTTTTTGCGCTGGCCGCCGCGCTCGGTCTCGACATAGACGAACATGATATAATGCACGTCTTCCATCGGATGGGCAACGCTGCCGATCTTGACCTCGATGCTGTCGCCGGTCACGGTCACGGCGGGTAGATGCTTCTCGGTAGCCGCCTCGACGGTGTTTGGTGTCAGTTCCGACATTTTCTCGCCGCAGCAGGTGAGCGGTGCGCCTTTGTTTTCGACGAAACCGGTGATGTTGCCGCAGATCTTACAGATGCAGAATTTTTGTTTTGTGTTCATGGGTGGTCTCCTTTCTTTGTTCGCGAGGGTAAGGCGGCGAATTTGCGGTCAAATGACCGCGGGCTTGCCCGTATGGGCATTTGTCCGTAAATTCAAGGTCGCGTCAGCGACCGAGCGAACGCCAGTTTGCGAGCCGCCTTATTCTCGCTCATGTACGCCCCTTTTAAGCGAGCGAGCTTTAGCTCGCGAGCTTGGCCTTTCTTCACACTTTCGTAAATCCGTCCTTACCCGCGCCGCAGACCGGGCAGACATAGTCGTCGGGCAAGTCGTCCCATTTCGTGCCGGCGGCGATGCCGCTGTCGGGGTCGCCTGTGGCCTCGTCGTAGATGAATCCGCATACACATTCGTACTTCATGGTTTTGTCTCCTTTCTTGGTGTTGGTGTAAACGGGCGGATGTGGGCATCCGCCCCTACGGGGGTTCGCATTTTCTAGGCGGGTGGTGCCGCCCCTACATACTCGCGGCGATAGCCGCCGCCATTGCTTCCAGTTCCATTAACTGCGCCTCCGTAAGGCTGGATTTTATGCTGACCGTCTCCTCAATGAGCGTCATCTCCTTACACTTCTCAAACTTCTCGCGCATGAGCTTCCCGCTCGCCGCCGCCCAGGAGCCATTTTCGATGAAGGCCAGGGTACGCTTTTGGATGTTATGCGAAGTCAGGTCGTGCAATAGGGCATCCATCGAGACGAAAATCCCGGCATTGTAGGTCGTGGAGGCAAAGACCAGGTGGCTATAGCGGAAAGCCGCCGCCACAATCTCCGAGGCCGGAATGACGGACACATCGAACATCACCGTCTTTATCCCCTTCTCCCGCAGCAGGGTCGAGAGTATCTCCGCCGCATTTTCGGTATTGCCATATACGGAAGCATAGGCAATCATCACGCCTGTTTCTTCGGGCTGATATTCACTCCAGGCCACATATTTCGATATGATGTCATCCAGGCCCTCGCGCCAGACGAAGCCATGGAGCGGGGCAATCATGGCAATATCCAAGGCGGAAGCTTTGCCCAATAGCGCCTTCACCTGCGGGCCGTATTTGCCGACGATGTTCGTGTAATAACGTCTGGCCTCGTCCATGTAATCCTTGGCGAAATCGACTTCATCGGCGAACAGGGCCCCGTTTAATGCCCCGAAGCTGCCGAAGGCATCGGCAGAAAAGAGGATGCGGTTTTCCGCGTCATAGGTGACCATGACCTCCGGCCAATGCACCATCGGGGCCATGATGAAATGCAGGGTGTGTTTTCCCGTGTTCAGCGTGTCGCCTTCTTTCACGACAAGGGCGCGGCCATCCAAATCCAGGTGGTGGAATTGCTGGATGAAGGCCAGTGTCTTTGCATTGCAGACGATTTTCATCTCCGGGTGTTTTTCGGCTATCTCGCAGACAGCCGCCGAATGGTCCGGTTCCATGTGCTGGACGATAAGGTAGTCCAGTTTGCGCCCGCCCAAGGCGTGTTCGAGATTTTCCATGAAGCGGACGCGGACGGCCTTGTCCACAGTATCGAAGAGAACGGTTTTTTCGTCCAGCAGCAGATAGGCATTATAGGAAACGCCGTTCGGGACGGAGTAAACGCCCTCGAACATCGCCAGCCTGCGGTCGTTTGCCCCGACCCAGATCAGGTCGTCGGTGATGGTTTTGGTGCAGTGCATGGGGTTCTCCTTGTGTCAGGAATCAGGGGTCAGGAGTCAGGGGTCGTAGGGCAGGGGCTCTGCTCCTGCCGCAGGGGGCCCCGCATTAAAGATTTGCGGGGTGACGGTCAAGCCCGCAATGACAGGGGGGCAATTCTCCGCGCCTGACGCTGCTCACCCGCCATAAACTCCGCCTGTTCCTCGGCGGTCACGGGCACATAGGGGAGGACGGGGATTTTCTGCCCCCGCTCGTCCAAGGTGACGAAGACGGCGTATGTCTTTTGGATGAAGCTTCTCTCACCTTTATACGGATTTTCCGCATAGACCTCTATCGCCGTTTCTATCGAGGTTTTGCCCGTCCAGGTCACGTAGGATTTGAGGACGACGATATTGCCGACCTGAATCGGGCGTTTGAAGCTCACCGCGTCTATCATCACCGTGGCCGCCAGGCTTTCGGCATGGCGCGTGGCGCAGGTCACCCCAGCCAAATCTATCCAGTGGAGCAGCCGTCCGCCCAGCAGGTTCCCGATGATGTTGGCATCGTTCGGCAGTACCATTTCGGTCATGGTACATTCCGATTCATGCCGGGTTTTTGATTTGTTCATGTTTGTCCAATGGCGGAACGATGTGGGCATCGTCCCCTACGGGGTTTTGCTATTGTTGTTCATACAATCCGACCCGGCGTTCCAGTAGGCGGTATTTTTCCTCGGCGACCTTCACGGCATCGGCGAACAACTGCTCGGCGACCTCGGGGAACTGGCGCGCCAGGGTGGTGTAGCGGCCCTCGCTGCGGATAAATTCCTCGTAGGAGGCCGTCGGGGCTTTGGAGTCGAGCTGGAAGGGATTCTTGCCTTCTTCCTTCAAGCGGGGGTCAAAGCGGTAGTTATGCCAGTAGCCCGCCGCGACGGCCCGCTCGGCCTCGATCTGGGTATTGCCCATACCGCCCGGAATGCCGTGGGCGATACAGGGCGAATAGGCGATGACGATGGACGGACCCGGATAGGATTCTGCCTCGGTGATGGCCTTGATCGCCTGCGGCAGCGATGAACCCATAGCAATCTGCGCCACATATACATAGCCGTAGGACATGGCTATCTGGGCCAGATCCTTCTTCGAGGTACGTTTGCCGGCGGCGGAGAACTGCGCCACCTGGCCCAGTTGCGATGCCTTGGACATCTGGCCGCCGGTGTTTGAGTATACTTCGGTATCAAAGACGAGGACATTCACATCTTCGCCGGCCGCCAGGACATGGTCCAGGCCGCCGAAGCCGATGTCGTATGCCCAGCCGTCGCCGCCGAAGATCCAGAAGGATTTCTTGGTGAAGGTGTCTTTCATGGCATATAGCGCGCATATTTCGCAGTCCGCCCCGCAGGGTTCGCAGGCAGCGGTGGACAGGGCCTCTTCCAGGGCCTTCGATGCCGTCTTGGAGGCTTCGCCGTCTGAAAAACTATCCAGCCAAGCTTTGATGGCTTCTTTCAATGCGGGGGATGCCTTGTCGCCGTTTAACAGGGCCGTGGCCAGTTCGGCGGCCTTGGCGCGGCGCTGGGTCATGCCCAGATACATGCCGTAGCCGTATTCGGCGTTATCCTCAAAGAGGGAGTTTGCCCAGGACGGGCCCTTGCCTTCTTTGTTCACCGTATAGGGCGTGCTGGGGGCGGAGCCACCCCAGATGGACGAGCAGCCGGTCGCGTTGGCGATGTACATCCTGTCGCCATAGAGCTGGGTAATCAGCTTGGCATAGGGCGTTTCGCCGCAACCCGAACAGGCACCCGAGAACTCCAGCAGAGGCTTTTTAAACTGGCTGCCTTTTACCGTGTCGGCCTTGAATGTCTCGGCCACGATGGCCTTGTCGGCGACATGGGTCGATGCATAATCAAACCATGCCTGTGTTTCGACGTGTTTTTCCAACGGCTCCATGACCAGGGCCTTTTCGCCCTTCTTGCCGGGGCATTTGTTGGCGCAGACGGCGCAGCCCATGCAGTCGCGGTATGAGACGACGATGGCGTATTGTAAGTCCTCACAGCCTTTGCCCGTCATCGGCAGGGTTTTAAGGCCCTCCGGAGCGGCCGCCACTTCGTCAGCGTCAAAGGCATAGGGCCGGACGACGCCGTGCGGACAGACGTAGGAGCACATATTACATTGGATGCAGTTTTCCGACTTCCAAGCCGGCGCGTCCACGGCAATGGCGCGTTTTTCAAAGGCCGCCGAGCCTTGGGGGAAGGTGCCGTCTTCCGCGCCCTTGAAGGTTGAGACGGGGAGCTTGTCGCCGTGCTGGGCGGTGACGGGATTGAGGATGTCTTTCACAAAGTCATTCAGCTCGGCGCGGTCGCTGGCGGCGATGGCGGCTTTCACCGTTCCGCCCTCAGTGGCATTAGCCCACGCGGCCGGCACTTCCACCTTTTTCACATGGGCGATACCGGCATCGATACATTCGTGGTTCAGCTTCACCACTGCCTCGCCTTTGCGGCCGTAGGTTTTGACCACGGCATCCTTCATGTATTTGACCGCTTCATCTATGGGGATGATGTCGGCCAGCTTGAAGAAGGCAGCTTGGAGTATCATGTTCACGCCCAGCCCGCGCTCGTTTATGCCGTGGGCCAGGCCGATGGCATCGACGGTGTAGAGTTCAACGTTGTTTTTTGCGATATAGGACTTCATTGCCGCCGGCAGATGGGCATCCAGGGCGGCCGCTTCCCAGGCGCAGCTCAGCAGGAACTTGCCACCGGGCTTCACGTCCTTTACCATGTCGTATTTGTCCACATAGCTGGGATTGTGGCAGGCGACGAAATCGGCCGTATTGACAAAATAGGTCGATTTGATCGGGGCCTGGCCAAAGCGCAGGTGCGAAATCGTGACCCCGCCGGACTTTTTCGAGTCGTAGGCGAAATAAGCCTGCACATTCAGGTCGGTGTGGTCGCCAATGATTTTGATGGAGTCCTTGTTCGCGCCGACAGTGCCGTCGGAACCCAGACCCCAGAACTTGCAAGAGACCGTGCCCTTCGGCGTGGTGTCCGCGCTGTCCGCAAGTGGCAGGGATAAGTAGGTCACGTCGTCGTCTATGCCGATGGTGAAGTGCTTCTTCGGCGCGGACGAAACGAGATTCTCGTAGGTGGCGATGATGTTCGAGGGCGGCGTGTCCTTGGAACCCAGGCCGTAGCGTCCGCCACAGACGTTCAGGCCACCTTTCCCGCCTTCGGCCAGGGCCGTCACCACGTCCAGATAGAGGGGCTCGCCCAAGGAACCCGGCTCTTTCGTGCGGTCGAGGACGGCGATGTTTTTCACCGTGGCCGGCAGGGTGGCAATGAATTTCCCACCGACGAAAGGACGGTAGAGGCGGACTTTCACCAAACCGACCTTTTTGCCCTGGGCATTCAGGTAGTCTATTGTTTCCTCGATGGTGTCACAGACGGAGCCCATGGCCACGATGACATCCTCGGCATCCGGGGCGCCGTAGTAGTTGAACAGTTGATAATCCGTGCCGGCGGCGGCGTTTACTTTCGCCATGCAAGCTTCCACAACCGTGGGCAGGGCATCATAGAAAGGATTGCAAGCCTCGCGGGCCTGGAAGAAGATGTCGGGGTTTTGCGCCGTGCCACGCAGGACGGGATGCTCGGGATTGAGGGCATTGGCCCGGAAGCGCTCCACGGCCTCCATGTCCACCATGCTTTTTAGTTCATCGTAGTCCCAAGTCTTTATTTTCTGGATCTCGTGCGAGGTGCGGAAGCCGTCAAAGAAATGGAGGAAGGGTACGCGCCCTTCGATGGCGGCCAGGTGTGCCACCGCACCCAGATGCATGACTTCCTGCGGGTTGGTCGAGGCCAGGAAGGCAAAGCCAGTCTGGCGGCAAGAATAGATGTCCGAATGGTCGCCAAAAATCGACAGGGCGTGGGAAGCCAGGGCCCTGGCGGAGACGTGGATGACGCCGGGCAACAGCTCACCGGCGATTTTATACATATTGGGGATCATCAGCAAAAGCCCCTGCGAAGCGGTGAACGTGGTGGTCAAAGCACCCGCCGCCAGCGACCCATGGACCACGCCGGCCGCGCCGCCCTCGGATTGCATCTCTACCACCCGCACCTTCTGCCCGAAGATGTTTTCTTGTCCGTCGGCCGCCCATTTATCGGCCAGTTCCGCCATTACTGACGACGGCGTGATCGGGTAGATGCCCGCCACATCCGTAAACGCATAAGCCACATGTGCCGCCGCTGTGTTGCCGTCCATAGTTTTTTTCTTCACTGTTTTTACCTCCTAGGTTTGTTTTGGTATATGGTTTTTATTGTAACATGGTTTCTGGGCTTTGTATATGCTAAGCTATGGAAAAATGGGGAGGATTTTGGTGGAAAATGCTTGACACACCAACCGCACCGTGACATAATATGCTTAGCAAGACAGCCGAAAAGGTAGCGCGCTCTACCCAACCGGCCCTGATAGACTAGAAAAAGTCGTCCATCCCGTGCAGGTTCAGGACGACTTTTTCATATGTTTCCAACTGTGATACGTAATTACAAGCATACAGATGTTTGTTGCAAGCATACAGATGTTTATAATCAAGAACAATATCTCGTAAGTAATCATATGAATAACCTGACCTTTCCTCAAGACCGGAAAGGCAGGACGCCGCCTGTTCGGCTGCCTTGCTAAGCATATTATGTTTTCAAGGTGCTTTCCTCCTCCCCTAACTCCGGCTCCTTTATCCGCCCGACAATGATGATGGCGGCGATGAAGATCAAGACCACCAGGACGAAGGGCAGGCGACGGTCTATGCTACTGAGCCACCCGGCGATATAACCGAAGGGCGAGACGAAGGCGATGGAGAAGGCCACGATGACGGAGTTTATCCTGGCCCGCTCACCGTCTTCTATATTAATCTGGAGCAAGGCATTGGCCCTGGGCCCGGCCACGGCCGTGGCCACCGCCGCGAGGAAAATATAGACGATGATGAGGGGGATGTTGCCCACCGGGGTCAAAATCAAGAGTACCACGGAGACAGCGTATAGTATAAGGCCGCCCCACATGGGGATACGGAACTTAAGCTTTTCTAAGTAGTGCTGGATAAAGACCATGAACACGAGCATCACGGCGGCGTTTAAAATCGGAAAATAGGCCAGATATTCTTCGGCCACGCCCAGGCGCTGGGTCACGAACAGTCCGAAAAAAGTCGTGCTGATTAGTTGGTTGATACGCAAAATCACGGTGACGGCAATCATCTTTAACATTTCGTTATTGCGCATAATCAGGCCAAACACCTGCTTATACTCTGCCAGCATGACCCCGACCGGCACGCCCTTTGTTTCCTCCTTACGAATTTTGCCTTGTTTTGTCTCCTGGCAAAAACGCCAGGTGAAAAAGACCTTCAAGGCCATGTTTATGGAAAAAATCAGATACAGCACCCGCACGACGGGCACGACACCGTGATTTTGAATCAGCAAACCGGAAATCGGGGCGACGAATACGGCGACCAGGCCCGCCAAAGTCACGAGGGTCATCAGCCCGATGAGATCTTTTTTCTTAACATCCTCGATCAGCAAACAAAACCACGAGGTCTGGTTGATGTACTCGAAGCTGTTTAGCAAGGCGGCAAGGAGAAAGAGCCAAAAATTATTCGATATGGCCCAGACGAGACAGGCCATGCTCCAGCCCATAAAATCACCTATCAGGGTCGTCCGCTTGCGCCCCAGCTTGTCGGTGATGATGCCGCCGGAGAAGGAAAAGAAGACCTGCACCACCATGGCGATGGACAAAATCAGGCCGATTTGCACGTCCGTGATCCCCTGCATGTACATATAGAGGGTGGCAAAGGGGGCAATCAGGTTATAGGGGATGCCCCAGAGCGGCTCCATCAGGGTAAGGGCGCGGGGATTGCCCTTGTTTTCCCGCAGCACCAGCATGAGGGGGTGGTTCCAGAGTTTGGAGTTTTTTAGCAGGGTTTTCATGTGTGAATCCTCACAGGGATCAGGAATCAGGGGCCGTAGGGCGCGACGACCTCGGCGCGCCGCGTGGGGAACAGATTCAAAACTATGTCATTGCGAGGAGCAAAGCGACGAAGCAATCCAGTAAGTATAATACATGCGGCACTCTTCTGGATTGCTTCGCTTCGCTCGCAATGACGAACGGGGTATCTTATTTTATTGCACCAGGCAAAAGCTTAAAAGATATGGAAGGCCACAACCAAGCCCGCAAACACGATCGACACCATCGCCGAGAGTTTCAGCAAAATATCGACCGAGGGGCCGCAGGTATCCTTCAACGGGTCACCGACCGTGTCACCGACAACGGCCGCTTTATGCGAATCGGAGCCTTTGCCGCCGTGGTTGCCGGCCTCGATATACTTTTTCGCATTATCCCAGGCACCGCCCGCGTTCGCCGTGAAAATGGCCATCATGAAGCCGCTGGAGGTCGCGCCCATCAGATAGCCGACCACGCCGTTGGGCCCCAGGATCAGACCGGTGCCGATGGGAACGATGATGGCCAGCAAAGCGGGGAAGACCATTTCGCGCAGGGCCGCCTTCGTACACATATCGACGCAGGACTCATAATCGGCCTCGGCCTCGCCTGTGAGCAAGCCTTTGATCTCGCGGAACTGGCGGCGTACCTCGGTGACGACCGATTGGGCCGTCCGGCCGACGCCATCCATCAGTTTAGCGGTGAAGAAGAAGGAAATCATCGCACCAATCAACAGGCCAACCAGGACGGTGGGGTTATTCACCCGCAAATCCAGCTCGAAATTCGGATCGAGGAAGTTCACCCGGTCTATATAGGAAGCAATGAGCGCCAAAGCCGTCAGGACGCCGCTACCAATGGCGAAGCCCTTGCCGACGGCGGCGGTGGTGTTGCCGAGGGAATCCAGGGCGTCGGTGCGCTTACGTACTTCGGGATCCAGCTTGGCCATTTCGGCGATACCGCCGGCGTTATCCGCCACCGGCCCGTAGGAGTCATTCGCCAGGGTCAGCCCCAGAGTCGAAAGCATACCGACCGCCGAAAGGCCGATACCGTAGAGGCCCAGGTTCGGCTCACTGGCTCCGCCGGAGATAAAGTAGGACACCAGGATCGAGACGCAGACGATGACGACGGGAATGGCGGTCGAGACCATGCCGAGTGACAGGCCGCTGATCATCAGGGTCGCCGTGCCGGTCTCGGCCGATTTGGCCACGTCTTTTGTCGGTTTATAGTTGTCCGATGTGTAGTATTCGGTGATGAAGGCAATGCCGACACCGGCCAGGAGACCGGATAAAATCGCCCCGTAGATACCGATATGTTCTTGCCCCAGCATGAACCAGACGAGGGGGAAGGACAGTATGGCTATCGAAATGGCCGAGAAATTCGTGCCACGACGCAAAGCCGTGAGCAGGGCTTTTTGGCTGGCATCTTCCTTCGTGCGGACGAGGAAGGAGCCGATGATGGTGATGATGACGCCAATACCGGCCATCGCCATCGGAATGGTGACAGCGGCATCGCCCGTGACCGAGCCTCCGTCCACGCCGCCGATGCTGGTGGCCGCCGCCACGCCCAGGGCGCAAGATGCGACGATGGAGCCGACGTATGATTCATAGAGGTCCGCGCCCATGCCGGCGATGTCACCGACGTTGTCACCGACGTTATCGGCGATGACGGCCGGGTTACGCGGGTCGTCCTCGGGGATGCCAGCCTCGATTTTACCGACGAGGTCAGCGCCGACATCGGCCGCCTTGGTGAAGATGCCGCCGCCGACGCGGGCGAACAAGGCCACGCTGGAGGCGCCCATGCCGAAGGTAATCAGGGCGGCGGTGATGTCCTGAATCGGGAGCTTGAACGCATAACGGAGCAGATAGTACCAAATGGCCAGATCGAGCAGGCCCAAGCCCACCACGACAAAGCCCATGACAGAACCGGCCGAGAAGGCGACCCGCAGGCCTTTGTTCAGGCTGTTCTTGCAAGCCTCTGCCGTGCGGTTGTTCGCGGCGACGGCGGCTTTCATGCCGACGATACCGGCCAGACCGGAAAATGCGCCGCCGGTGATGAAGGCAAAGGGCACGAACCACGTCAGGAAGCCAAAACCGGCCATGACGCAGAGCAGCACAAACATGAAGGCAAACACGATGCCGATGATGGAATACTGCCTTTTCAAAAAGGCGTTCGCACCACGGCGGACTTTGTTGGCAATGTCAATCATTTCCGGGCTACCTTCGGGGAACTGCTTTACCTTCTTAAACAGATAAACAACAAAACTTAGCGCCAGTACCGCGCCGATGGGGGTGAGGATCATTAGGTCCATTTTCACGTCTCCTTCTTTTAATAATTTTGGATTTTTTCCAATCTACTAAAGACTATCACGACTTATTAAGGCTGTCAACAAAAAAACATTATTTTTACACAATTTTTTAGCTATCGCTTCCTATTAAATGTATGTGCCGGCACACCCACGGCGGTGACATCATCGGGAATATCTTTTACCACCACGGCACCGGCCCCGATAATCGTATTTTTTCCGATGTGCTTTCCTTGGATGATGGTGGCTTGGCTGCCTATTTCGCTGCCTGCCCCGATATCTACGGCACCGGATACTGTCACGCCGGGGTAAAGGGTGGTAAAATCGCCTATTTCCGCGTCATGCCCGACCACACATGAGGCACACATTATCACAAAATCGCCGATGCTGACGTTCACCGTTAAAATACTGGACAGGCAAATGATGCAGCCCCTGCCCATCTTAACAAAGTCCGAACAGTGGACATCTGCCGCGCAAAAATTAGGGAAACTGATACACGTATTTGTAGATAAACGTTCGAAAATCGCCCTTCTGATACCCGGGTTGGCGACACAAATAAGCACGCAAATATCTGTTGTGTGCGCCAAAAGCCAGCCTTCATCACCGACGACGGGATAGCCGTTTATGTTCTTTCCCTGTAGGGCGGCGGCGTTGTCCACAAAACCCAGGATGTTATATAGCGGCGTCTGTTGATTTACGACACTAAGCTGCCACATCACTTCCCGGCCCAAACCGCCGGCCCCGAGTATGACTATGTCTTTTTGATTCACTGTATGCCTCCACTAACGGCGGGGGCAAGCCCCCGCCCTACATGACCTCTCTGGCACCGGGGCTTTTCACCCGCCCTACATGACATATCTGGCACCGGGGCTTTTCACCCGCCCTACATTAGTTATTTCCCCTAAAAACTTCCATTGTTGCCGAGCCTTCCGCGCTGACACCCTGGCGGCCCAGCACCGTTTTTATCGTCTTAAATATGATGCTCATGTCCAGGGCAAACGATACATGTTCACTGTACCAGACATCCAGAGCAAACTTTTGTGCCCAAGTGATGGCGTTTCGCCCATTCACCTGGGCATGGCCGGTAAAGCCGGGGCGGACATCGTGCCGCTTTCTCTGCACGGCGTCGTACAGCGGCAGATACTGTGTCAACAGGGGCCGGGGCCCCACTATCGCCAAGTCGCCGCGGATGATGTTCAACAGTTGCGGCAGTTCATCCAGCGAACTGTTCCGCAGAAACGTCCCGAAAGCTGTCAGGCGCTTTTCATCGGGCAACAGGTCGCCGCCTTCGTCCCTTTCGTCTGTCATCGTGCGAAATTTATATATGGTGAAGATTTTTTCCTTATATCCCGGCCGCGCCTGTGCAAATATCGCCGGGCGGCCCATTTTCACACGCACGATTAGCCATAAAATCAAGATGAACGGCCACAAAATCAACAAGGCCACAAGCGATATGCAAAAATCCAATCCCCGTTTTATACCGTTTCTATACATCAGCCGCAATATTCCTCACAATGGCAATTATTCTTTCCATGTCTGCCGCGCTGTTTTTTATGTCGCTGGGCAGGCACAGGCCGCGGGTAAAGATGTCTGCCGACACATCCCCATCCTCACCCAAACCGTGGGGAAAATAGTCATATCCGGCAAAAATGGGCTGCATATGCATCGGCTTCCATATCGGGCGACATTCTATATTCTCCTCTTCCAGGGCATCCATAATCTGCTCCGGTGCCATGGTTGCGCCTTTTGCGACCAGCAAACAAGACAGCCAGTTATTGGCCGTACCGAAAGCATTCATCGGGTTTAGGCTAAGTGCCCGGATGTCGGCAAAGGCCTCTTGGTAGCGGCGATATATTTGTTGTTTCAGGGCGACATGCTCCTCTATATGCAAAAGCTGCCCGCGGCCGATCCCGGCTATGATGTTGCTCATGCGATAGTTATAGCCCAACTGCGAATGTTGGTAGTGGCGGGCCTTGTCGCGCGCCTGTGTGGCCCGGAAGCGGGCCCTCTCGACCCGCTCTTTTTTCTCCGACCCCCGCCTCCCGCCCCCCGCGCCGGCGGTTTTTTTTTTTCCGTTGA
>Ga0099364_10003277_pt1 | contig 25177 bp, 21 predicted proteins | sample TergutTh196P3_FD_73070 | JGI IMG/M metagenome (GOLD analysis project Ga0099364, IMG submission 73070) | Microcerotermes parvus P3 segment gut microbial communities from Pointe-Noire, Republic of the Congo - Th196 P3 | ecosystem: Host-associated > Arthropoda: Insects > Digestive system > Gut ...
CATGCGCGGAAAAGGCGGCGGCATAAAAGCCATGATCCCCGACTGGCTGAAGTTTAAGGTAAAGAAAGAGTAGTTTTCAATTAGGAATTAGGAGTTAGGAGTTAGGAGTTAGGAGTTGCGGTAAGATTCTTCACTTCGTTCAGAATGACATTATATGCGGGTTAGAAAATTCCCCTCTGGGGAGGGATGGCACGGAGTGACGGGGTGGTTCTGCGAGGCGAAGCCGAGCAGAGAATCCCCCGTAGGAGTTAGGAAGGACAGGCATGGATACGAATTTTTTTGTCAGTACGATACCGTTTTTTGATTCAAATATGGCGGTACACGCATATCGTTTTGTTACCCACAGCGGCGACATTTTGTTTGCTGCTGAGGATCATCGTATGCTGGGTGCGGATTTACTTGCGCCGGGGCTTCAACTCGTCAAAGAGATTGGCGTGGAGCCATTTGCAGGATGTTTTGATTTGATTATCGATTTAAGCACAAACCAACTGCTGATGGGGATGCCGCTCAGCATGGATATCCCGCCTGATAACCTCATCTGCCTGATCCACAAAAGGACTCTTTCAGATGCTGCCGCCTTTGACAAGATGGGAATACTAAAGGAAAACGGTTATCGTTTGGCGCTTGAAGGTCTGTCTGAAGGCTTTGACTTAGAGGAACTGTCGGAGTTTTTTGACTACGTCCTCCTGAGCTGCAGACACCGCAACTTTATCTCGGATTTGAAGAATATTCATCCCTATCTCGGAAGTATCGGCCTTGTGATGACCGATGTCCCGGATATGTCGAGTTTCAACAAGTTATCGGCTATGGAAAACGCTTATCTTACCGACGATTTCTATTCTCAACCGATAACAAAAGGCATAGTCGAGATTTCTCCGCTTAAAGTCAATGCACTAAACCTTCTCAAGCAAATCAACGAAGAAGACCTCGACCTGATAAATGCGGCAAACACCATAGAGCGTGACGCGGCGCTGTCAATATCACTTCTGCGTTTTATCAACACATTCAGGCTTGGCAGCGGCAACAAGATCGAGTCCATACGTCATGCAGTCGCGATTCTCGGTCAAAAAGAAGTGAAAAAATGGGCTACGGTAGCCATTTCGGTCAATATCGGTGAAGACCGCCCGAGCGAGATCACAAAACTCTCACTCATTCGCGCCAAATTTGCGGAAAACCTTGCGCCCGCGTTTAACATGGCGATGAAGTCCGGTTCATTGTTCATCGCAGGGCTTTTCTCGCTGCTTGATGTCATCTTGCAAAAACCCATGTCAGAGGCACTGAACGAGGTTGCGGCGGATGCCGAAATCAGAGACGCGCTTACAAATCACAAGGGCAGCATCAATGATGTGCTGACTTTGATTTTCGCGTATGAGCGCGGAGACTGGCAAGCAGCCATGGTCAACATGGTTCTGCATGAGATAGACATTGATACATTGACAAAAGCATTTTTGGATTCATTGTATTGGTACAGGCAAATCCTCGACTCCATCAGCGAGGATCGTAATTAAGCCGTAAATTATTATTAAGAGGTTGCCGGATAAATCGGCAACCTCTTACTTTAATCCCAAGTTCTAAATCCTAAGTCCTAAGCAGCCGTCGCCGAGCTATGTGTTCCTCCACCGCTCCTTATCGTCATCCATGCGATAAAAAGCTCGCTCCGCATCCATGCTCCGCTTTCCGGAATCACATACCACGGCTCCTAACTAATAACTCCTAACCCACGCCGTCATTGCGAGGAGCGCAGCGACGCGGCAATCCCGACGTAACCAAGTATCTAACCCCTAAATCCTAAAACCTATTATCTACTTCAGACGCCGCGTTATTGATGTCAAAGTATTTCCCGTCGTGGACTATTTGCATCTTGACCGGCGTCTCTCCCATTTCGAGCAAATCAATATTCTCTTTTACACGCGGGCCGTGAAGCGGATTGCTTTCCACCGTACAGTTGATCAACCCATCCGCCACTGCCTGCACAGCGTTTCGCCCGGCATCAAAGCTAATAATTATGATGTCCTCACCCGGTTTTATCCCGACTTCCTGCATCGCTCTGATAGCGCCAAACGCCATGTCGTCATTTTCCGCAATAAGTATGTCAATATCTGAAATCTGATATCTTCGCAGCCAACTCGCCATAAGCTCTTTACCTTTTTCAAGTGTGAAATCGCCGCTCTGCTGCTGCCTGAGAATCAAATTATTGTTGCCCGAAATACCGCTGTTTATACCCGAAGTGCGTCCGATTTGCGCTGACGACCCCATACTGCCCTGCATATGAAACAGGTTCATACGCTCGTCCGCTCTACCCGTGCGGGCGAGATAATTATTCAGCCATTCCATAGCGACCAGACCTTCGAGCAAAAACGCCGCGCCAACCCAGCAAACATAAAGGCTGTCGTCGGAGGTCTCTATCATTCGGTCTGTAATAATGACAGGTATACCCGCATCCCTCGCTTCGGTGAGTATTTCATACCAACCATCTTCTTCGATGGGCGCTATGATGATATAGTCTACCTCTTGCGCGATAAAATCGTAAACCGCCGCGTGTTGTATCGCGGGGTCATTGCGGCTGTCAACAAGCCTGAAATCATAACGCGGGTCACTTTCAAACGCGGCGATAAAACTCTCGGTATTAGCCATCCGCCAAGCCGACTCCGCGCCAACCTGCGCATAACCAACAACAATAAGCCCTTCCTCGGAGTTATCATCAATGTCGCCGCCGGTGACACCATCACCAGCACAGGCAAATAAAGCCCCGAGGTATACTAAGCATAGTAAAATTGAAATGTATTTTTTCACAGAAACTCCTAACCCCTAACTCGCCGTCGCCGAGCTATGTGTTCCTTCTCCGCTCCTTATCGTCATCCATGCGATAAAAAGCGCACTCCGCATCCATGCTCCGCTTTACGGAATCACATACCACGGCTCCTAACTAATAAAATGTCATTCTGAACGCAGTGAAGAATCTAACTCCTAAACCCTAAATTCACATCTTCGCCGGGAATTCGAATTTCACTTCGGTGAATTCCGAGTAGACGCTTGAAATGTCAAATTCGACATCATTTTTGAAAAAGAGCCTCATTCTTTCGAATACGTTAATAAATCCGTACCCCTGCTTTACTTCCGATTCGACTGAATCCTTTATTTGGCGGAGTTTTTCCTTCCTCATTCCAATGCCTGTGTCCCGCACGGCAATCCTGACCTTTCCGTCGTCTAAAGCGCATTTGATTATGATTTTACCTCCGCCCCGTTTGTGTTTTATGCCATGATATAACGCATTCTCTACCAATGGCTGTAAACTGAGCTTGGGGATCAGATAATCGCCCAACTCCACCGGAAGGTCGATTTCATAGCTTAGTACGTCAAAATAACGGACTTGCTGTATTTCTAGGTAGCTTTGAATATGCCTGATTTCCTCGCTTAATGTGATAATATCCTCGCCGCCGCTGAGCGCGATACGGCAGAAATTTGAAAGGGAATTCATCATTTGCTTTACTTTTTCATATTCACCATCTTCCGTCAGCCAGATGATCGTGTCAAAGGTGTTATATAGAAAATGAGGATTGATCTGTGATTGCAGGAGCTGAAATTCGATGAGGCGGAGATTGTCTTTTTCCTGACGGATATGTTCCATTAGTTCTTCGATTTGGGCGACCATCGTGCTGAACGCTTCGTGAAGGATGCTGATCTCGTCACTTGTCAGGCTGATATCATGTATCGAGAAGTCCCCCTCGCCAATCGTTTTGAAGTTATCGCTTAATTCCTTCAACGGTTTGGTGAGCTTGTTTGCCATCCGTATCCCAACAAAGAAAATAATGAAGATGACAATAAGAGACAAGACGCTGAATGCGGAGACTATTGTGGAAAACTCGGTGTTTGCGCGTTCTTGGCTCTCCGTCATCAGCCGTGTCTCATTATATATATACTCCTGCATTTTTTGGTGTACAAGCATAGTCAGGACACGGATACGCATATCTAAGATACGCATATTTTGGTCGTAGCCCTGATTCTCAATAATGCTGTTTATGTTGTTTACAAGAAAATTCAAATATCGTTCGATATCCGATAAATGTTTAAGGCTTTCAGCGGTCGTAGTCGTGTCTTGGAGGCGGTCTACAATCATCTGGGCATATTCTATGTCATCGAGCGGCCTTAGTATTTCAAACATTTCCCTGTCAACAACCACTTGATACATCTTAGTGTCAAGGGTCGTGTGAAAATCTTCATTGAAACTGCTTGCGATGGATAGATTGTTGAGCGTATTGTTATATTGCCTGTTCATGTTAATAAAAATCACAAGCAAAATCACAATGCACAATATGAGCGGAACAGCCGTAAGAATGATGAGGCGGCGTATCCCCGCGCGAAAAGACCGCTGCTTTTTTCGTCGTATCATAGACATCTTTTCCTAAACGAACGTGAGGCTCCGCCCACAGTTACCCATTGCCCCCGACACGATACTCCCTCGGTGAGCATCCATAAAACTTCTTAAATGCATAGGAAAAATATTGCGGGTCGCGGTAGCCGACTTCGTAGGCGATTTCGGAACTTCTTTTTGGGCTGTAAAGCAGAAGGTCTGATGCTTTTTCCATGCGCAGCTCCGTCAGAAACTCGGTAAAGGTCTTGCCTGTTTCCTGACTGAATACCGTACTGAAATGCGCGGAACTGAGTCCTACGTGTTTTGCTACAGTATTAAGCGATATCTCGTCATTGCTGAAATTATCACGAATGTAGCTTTGCGCTTTTTCAACATAACTATCTTGTCGTTTGAGTGCGGTCTCATTTCTAAGATGGGCGGCGGTACTTATGAGTTCAATCAAGTAACGCCTCGCGCTTACAATAGTAGTGAGCTCTGAGGACTGTAATTTGAGTTTGTCCGAACACTCTGCCGCAAGAGAATCAGAGACCCCTATTCTGTCTAAAAATTCCGTCACGACAAAATATGTATCCATGACTATATATTGGAGCAACAAATACGAATGAGCTTTTTGTTTATTCACAGCCTCAAGCAACATATCAACAAACGGCTCTACATCATTCGGAGTGCCGTTGCGCAAGAACCGCTCAACAGCTATCCTGTCAATTTTCAAATCCTGAAGCTTTGACATATCATTGAGATATTTTTCCCGATATGAGCGGTCAACACGGTCTTCCATTATCAAATCACGCATATCGGTGATAGCTTCAACAAGAGCTTCGGGGGTGACGGGTTTCAGCAAGTATTTCGCGACACCGATATTAAGCGCTTCTTGCACACTTTCAAAATCATTGTAACCTGTCAGTACGATGATTTTAACTTCAGGCATCTCTTTCCTCACGAGCCTGCTGAGTTCCAATCCGTTCATAAAAGGCATTTTCAAATCGGTTATGAGTACATCGGGGCGTAGTGTTTGCAACTCAGAATAGGCAATCTCACCATCAGGAGCCTGACCGACTAACTCATAACCGTGCTGCTCCCATTTTACATTTCTGATTATACTTTCGCGAATCGCCGCGTCATCCTCTACAAAATAAATATTGAGCATATGACCTGTCCTTTCGAACGCAAATGACGTCAACGACCTTCGAGTTTCCCCAATAACACAGAATCTTCAACACTTGCGGTCATTGTAACATACAAGCGACAATCAACGCAAGGAAAAAGCGTTTTGCATAAAAAAGACTTGACAACCATGATTATCCTATGATGAAATGGAGGCATATCCTAGATTGTGGAGAATTATTTATGAAAAAAGAAGAACATATGGAACATTCGGGATGTCCGAGTTGTTCGGTTGACAGCCACGGCGGCCACGACCACGGCGGTGATAACGGTCACGAAGCGCGGAATCAGATTATTCAATTCTGTGCCGGGGCGTTTGTGTTTGCCGCGACATTTTTTTTCAGCGGCGAGATCCAGCCATATATGTTCTTGGCAAGTTATATTATCCTCGGATATCAAGTGCTTTACAGGGCACTGCGTAACATTATCCGAGGGCGTGTCTTTGACGAGAATTTTCTTATGGGCGTAGCGACCGGCGGCGCGTTTATTATTGGCGAGTATGCCGAAGCAGTGGCGGTCATGCTGTTTTATCTCGTTGGCGAGTTCTTTCAGGATTTGGCTGTCCGCAGATCAAAAAAATCTATTACCGATTTGATGGATATTCGCCCCGATTTCGCAAACATCAGCACAGACGGCGAGTTGCGGCGCGTATCTCCTGATACTGTGCGGATAGGCGATATCATTGTCGTCAAACCCGGAGAGAAGATACCTCTCGATGGCGTGATTATTGAAGGCGCGTCCATGCTTGACACAAAGGCGCTCACCGGGGAATCCGTCCCGAGCGGCGCAAAACAGTCAGATGATGTGCTTTCCGGCTGTATAAATTTAAGCGGCGTGTTGACGATAAGAGTTACCAAAGAGTTTGGCGAATCCACGGTTGCGAAAATTATTGATTTGGTCGAAAACGCAAGCAGTAAAAAAGCGCCGACCGAAAACTTCATCACGACTTTTTCAAGATACTATACCCCTGTTGTAGTTGGGCTTGCGTTACTGCTTGCCTTATTGCCTCCGCTCCTGTTCAATGGCGAGTGGTCGGATTGGACTCATCGCGCGCTTGTTTTCCTTGTTATTTCCTGCCCCTGTGCTTTAGTCATTTCTATACCTCTCGGTTTTTTCAGCGGGATTGGCGGCGCGTCAAGAAAAGGTGTGCTTGTTAAGGGGAGCAACTATCTTGAAGCGCTGAATAATCTTGACATCGTGGTGTTTGACAAGACCGGCACATTAACAAAGGGTGTATTTGATGTGACCAAAATAAACCCCGCAGACGGCTTTTCGGCAGATGAATTGCTCGAATATGCTGCAAAAGCGGAGTCTTTTTCCAATCATCCTATCGCCGCATCCATTCTCAAGGCGTACGGCAAAGAGATTGACAATGAGTGCCTGAAGGATTATCAGGAGCTGGCGGGTCTTGGTGTGAAAATCGTGACAGATTGCTCGGAAAACGCGGCTGATGGTTCGGTTGTTTTGGCAGGAAACGCAAAATTGATGAAAAAAGAAAATATCCCGTTTGATGAAACATCAGAAACGGGCACAAAGGTCTATGTGTCTGTTGACGGGCGGTTTGCGGGTTGTATTGTGATTTCCGATGAAATCAAGCCGGACAGCCGCGAGGCAATCGCCGGGCTGAAGGCGCAAGGTGTGAAGAAAACTGTCATGCTCACGGGTGACGACAGGCAAATCGCTGAAAATATCGCAAAAGAGTTGGCGATTGACGAAGTGTACGCGCAGCTTTTACCCGACCAAAAAGTCGAGCAGGTAGAAAAGCTCCTGACTCAAAAGCGCAGTAAAGGTAAGTTGGCGTTTGTGGGCGACGGTATTAACGACGCGCCGGTTCTTGCGATGGCGGATGTTGGTGTTGCGATGGGTGGCCTCGGCTCGGATGCCGCTATCGAAGCTGCCGATGTTGTGCTAATGACTGATGAACCCTCAAAACTAGTAAGCGCGGTGAATATTGCCAAAAGGACAAGGCGGATCGTATCGCAGAATATTGTTTTTGCGTTAGGCGTAAAGGGAGCGTTCCTGATTTTGGGCGCAATCGGCATTTCAGGAATGTGGGAAGCCGTATTCGCCGATGTAGGCGTCTCCATGCTCGCAATCCTCAACGCCCTACGAATCACATTACGCAGAAACAGCTAAACGTACTGAATCATCATCAAAAAACTCATCATCAAAAAACTCCCGAAACCCTTGTAAACACAAGGACACTCGGGAGTTTTAACTTTTGGCAGGGGCAGAAGGGATCGAACCCTCGGCCTACGGTTTTGGAGACCGCCGCTCTACCAGCTGAGCTATACCCCTATGGGCTAGTGGTTAATGGCACGGGCATATGCGATAAAAGCCCGAACATCTTAACCACTGCCTAATATTAACACATTTTTCGCGCGAGTTCAAGAGGGTTTTTTGAATATTTGTGAACTTCTACAGCAAGATTACCGGTTTGATGAGGTCGACCGGTTTGTCTCTCATAAGCAATAATGCTTCTTCGACTTTTTCAAAACCATTAAATGTATGTGTGACCATGTTGCCGGGTTTGATTCTTCCTGCCTTCCAGAGAGCGGAGTATTGTTCCATCCGCAGTCTGCCGCCCAGCATAAGGCCGCCGATGATTTGCTTATGGCCCATGCCTACGCCCCATTCAATTCTTGGGATTTTGATATAATCGCCGCCGCCGAGATATGCGATATTGCTGACGATGCCTGCCGGTTTTAGCATACGGACTGCTTGGTCGAAGGTGCCTAAATCGCCGCCCGCAATAATAACTTTGTCCGCGCCTCGGTTATTCGTCAATTTCAATACCTGTTCCACTATGTCGCCTTGCTTATAGTTGATAATTTCTGTCGCTCCGAATTCTCTCGCTACTTTGACGCAGTTTGGGCGTGAACCCACAGCGAATATTTCAGACGCGCCTCTGATCGCCACGGCGGCGACCGCCATTAAACCAACCGGGCCTATGCCGATGACGCAAACTTTGTCGCCGAATTGGATATCCGCCATTTCCGCGCCTAATACACCGGTGGGTACCATATCGGAAAGCATACAAGCTGTGCCGAGATCCATCCCATCCGGCAGTAAAGCCAGATTGCCATCCGCGTCATTTACATGGAAATATTCTCCAAACACACCGTCTTTAATGTTTGAAAACTTCCATCCCGACAACATACCGCCCGAATGCTGCGCATAACCGGCTTGTGCTTCGACAGAATTCCAGTCCGGTGTAATGGCAGGTATCAACACCTTGTCCCCGGGCTTAAAATCCTTGACAAGCGAGCCGACTTCAACGACTTCACCCACACCTTCATGGCCTAACACCAAATCATGCCTGTCACCTATTGCGCCTTCCCAAACAGTGTGCACGTCTGAGGTACACGGTGCGAGGGCTATCGGCCTGCATATCGCGTCTAAATGACCGCACACCGGCTTGGGTTTTTCGATCCAACCGGTCTTTCCAATTCCTAACATCGCAAATGCTTTCATGTTCTATTCCTCCTATTGTATTTAGATTCTTCGCTGCGCTCAGAATGACATATGTTTTTTTGTCATCCTGAACCGTAGGTGAAGGATCTTTCTTAATTGAGCACGCTATAATCATGTCCCAACGCGGGTTCAACCCCACAACGCTGATTTTCGTAAACTGTCCCGCAATTTGAGCATGAGCGGGAATACAGCCATCTGAAGAACTATATACGTAATAAATATCGGGATCCTTGATATAAGCAGCGGGAAAAAGGGATTACCAAAAAAATGTGCCAACCCAAAGGTGGTGAGTCCTGCGCCGCAGATGATTTGTGTGGCAAAGGCGCAAGTCACAGCATGAGGCCAAAATTTTACGTTTTCTTTATGCAAAAACAACCCAAAAAGAAAACCGTTGACAATACGCGATACCAACACCAACGGTATCGGCACCAAACCCATAATCGGCCATCCGATAAGATCTGAGACCCCATACACTATGGCGGCACTAAAGGGCCCGTATAACATCCCGCAAATCATCACAGGTATGAAGGAAATGGTGATTCGAAAGGTTGGGAGATTTACTATCGGCACGAAACGCTCAAGAATAAAAGTGAGCGTTATAAGCATTGCTATAGCGGCTAATTGCCTTATATTAACATGGTTTATACTGTGTTTCATCCCCAAATGCCCTTCGCAAACCCCGTCATTGCGGGTTTAGCTGTTCAGAATTAGAGGCCCGCAATCCCGTTTTCATTATTATCGAAGATTCTCCGCCGCTTTTTTTGCCGCTAAGAGGGTGTTTTTCATCAAAATCGCACGGGTCATCGGGCCTACACCGCCGGGAACCGGGGTGATATATGAGGCGATAGGCTCAATCGCGCCGAAGTCCACATCGCCGCAGAGTTTGCCGTCCGCGCCTCGGTTCATCGCCACATCAATGACTACCGCGCCGGGTTTTACCATATCGGCTGTAATAAGATTTACCTTCCCAACAGCGGCGACTAGAATATCCGCCTGACGGGTGATCGCGCCCAAATCCTGTGTGCGGGAATGGCATATCGTCACTGTAGCATGACGGTGGAGCAGAAGGAGTGCCTGTGGTTTCCCGACAATATCCGAACGCCCTACCACAACGCAGTGTTTACCCTTTGGGTCGATGCCGTAATGGTCAAGCATTGCCATCACACCTGTTGGCGTACAGGGCAGAAAAGAGAAGTCTCCCGTCATTACCCTGCCGACATTCGACAGATGAAAAGCGTCAACATCCTTATCAGCGGAAATCGCCTGAATGATTTTCTGTTGGCTATATCCTTTTGGCAATGGCAGTTGAACTAAAATCCCGCTAATATCGGCGCGTTCGTTCAGTGAATTGATTAGTTCGAGTAATGTTTCTTCACCGGCATCAGCGGAAAGCGCGTATTCCTCACTCCTGATCCCGCACTCGGCACAATCCTTTTTTTTGTTATTCACATAAACACGCGATGCCTGATCATCTCCAACAATAATAACCGCAAGCCCGGGGTCAAGAGCGGTATTTTCAATCTCCGCCCGCACCTCATCGCGGATTTTATGAGCTAATGCATTTCCGTCTATGATTATTGCCATGTTAACTCCTAATCCCTAATCCCTAAAACAATCCCGTTATCTTACCCGTATTATCAACGTCGATTTTTTCGGCGGCGGGTTTTTTTGGCAGACCGGGCATCGTCATAATATCGCCTGTTAATGCGACAATAAACCCGGCACCGGCGGAAACCTTCAGATTTCGTACCGTGACTGTAAAGCCTTCAGGAGCACAGAGTAAAGTGGGGTCGTCCGAAAAGCTGTATTGTGTCTTAGCCATGCACACAGGCAATTTGCCAAAACCCAACGCTTCAAGCTGTGCCGCCTGTTTCGTGGCCTCAGCGGTGAATCTCACACCATCGCCCCTATACACGCGCTTTACAATAGTTTCGATCTTTTGCGTGATCGAATCATTATCTTCATAAGCAAATGAGAACGCGGATTTTTTATTACATATCCGCACAACTTCTTCCGCAAGCGCCTTGCCGCCCTCGCCGCCTTTTGCCCATACTTCTGATAATACAGCATTGACCCCAAGCGCTTTGCATTTATCTTCAATCAGCTTTATCTCGGTCTCGGTGTCCGTGGGGAAACGGTTTATTGCAACAACAACGGGAAGCCCAAACACATAGGTGACATTTTCCACATGGCGGAGCAAGTTTGGCAATCCGCGAGTGAGCGCGTCAAGGTTTTCCTCGCCCAAGCTGCCTTTTGCGGCACCGCCATGATGCTTAAGGGCGCGGACTGTGGCAACAATCACAACAGCCGATGGCGTCAGCCCTGCCTTGCGGCATTTGATATTGATGAACTTCTCAGCACCGAGGTCTGCACCGAAACCCGCTTCTGTAATAGCGTAGTCGCCAAGTTTCAGCGCCATTTTTGTAGCCATGATGGAGTTGCAGCCGTGCGCGATATTCGCGAAAGGCCCGCAGTGAATAAAAGCGGGGGTTCCTTCCAATGTCTGGACTAAGTTTGGCTTGAGGGCATCTTTGAGCAGCGCGGCCATCGCGCCTTCCGCTTTTAGCATCCCCGCTGTGATTGGTCGTTCATCAGAGGTATATCCAACGATGATACGGGAGATGCGTGATTTCATATCGTCAATGTCTTCCGCGAGGCACATGATCGCCATCATCTCGGAGGCGACTGTGATATCGTAACCATCCTCACGCGGAACGCCGTTTACCCTGCCGCCGAGGCCGTTTGTGACACATCTGAGCTGGCGGTCATTCATATCGACAGCGCGTTTCCATGTAATACGCCGATTGTCGATGCCAAGCTCATTGCCTTGGAAAATATGATTATCAAGCATAGCGGCAAGCAGGTTTACCGCCGCGCCGACGGCATGGAAGTCACCCGTGAAATGAAGGTTAATATCTTCCATAGGGACGATTTGCGCGTATCCGCCGCCTGCCGCACCGCCTTTGACCCCGAAAACAGGCCCTAAAGACGGCTCACGTAATGCGGCTATGACGTTTTTGCCAAGTTTACGCATACTGTCCGCAAGCCCAACGGTCATAGTAGTCTTACCTTCGCCTGCGGGTGTGGGTGAAATCGCGGTGACTAGAACCAGTTTGCCATCCGGTTGGTTTTTGAGGTCGGTGAGAATACGGTAATCTACTTTTGCCTTATAGTTTCCGTATTGCTCCAAATAACTCTCATCAATCCCGGCGGTCTTTGCGATATCACAAATATGCCTCATCTGCGTATCCTGTGCAATTTCAATATCGGACTTTTTTGATAGATAATTTGACATTTGATAAATCCTACGGGGGAACCACCCCGTCCCTGCGGGACACCCCTCCCCAGAGGGGAATTTAATCCCCAACCACAATTCCTAACTCCTCATTCCTAACTCCTAATTCAGATGGAATATTCACAAAACAAGAGACTACCCATAAATGAGAAGCCTCCTGTCCCATGCGGTAGTAATGATTATACGTCTGCGAAGTCTGAAATTTCACCATTTCTGCGGAGAATCTTGCCACTGACTTTTTCAACCTTGTCTCTGACATCCATGAAAAATTCGGCGATTTCATTTCTGAAGATGATTATCGCCGCAGCGGCGGCAATAATGGTGATAGCGGCACATACAGCCACAAGAATCAGTTTAGAACCCTTCATATTACGTACCTCCGATAATGTTTTTTCGGTCATTCCAAAAGTGACCGAGCAGTTGATAGACATTGTACACTGCTTAGGGAAAAAAAACAAGGGGGTATTTAAGTTTCTTTGCAATATTTGAAAAATATGATACAATACATCGTGTATTTGGGGGAACATTTATGAACACAAAAGAATTGCTTATCAAACTTTGTAACGCTGTTGGGGTTTCCGGATATGAGACGGAACGGGCAGGGATTATTTTGGAGTTTTTCAAAGAGTATTGCGATGAGGCACATATTGATAAATTCGGCAATGTAATCGGACTCAAAAAGGGTACAGCCACGCCCGAAACCATTTGCACGGATACTGAAGGCGGCTGTGAAAATAAAACCTGCGCCCCAAACAAAAAACTGATGTTTTCCGCGCATATGGATGAGATTGGCCTTATGGTCGCGTTTATTGACAAGCAGGGTTTTATCGGTGTTACACAAATCGGCGGGTTTGACCGCAGGACGCTGTTAGCCCAAGAAGTGATCATACATGGCAAAGAGAAGATTTTCGGTCTCGTTTGCGCTAAACCTCCGCATATCTCAACACCCGCAGACGCGAAAAAAGCCGTTAAAACAGAAGATTTACTTATTGACACCGGTTATGACGCGGAACAAGTCAAATCTCTTGTTTCTATCGGCGATATTATTACGATAAACAGGCAAGTCACAGAGCTTAAAAATAACAGGCTTGCGGGCAAAAATATGGACGACTCGGCAGGTGTTGCGGTTTATGCCGAGATTTTTAAGAAACTCAAAAATTTCAGCCACTCCCCGGATCTATACTTTGTCGCGTCAACGCAAGAGGAAGTAGGATTAAGGGGTGCGCGGACTGCGGCACAGACGATATTGCCCGATATGGCGATCGCTCTTGATGTCGGTTTTGGGAAATCGGCAGAAGGCGCGGACGATGGTGATATATTACTCGGCGAAGGCCCCGAGCTTGTTTGCGGGCCGAATATAAACCGCAAGATGTTTGAAAACCTCAAAGAAACGGCAAAGAAAAACGGTATTAAATATCAAGTGACCGTCATGCCGGGCGTAACAGGCACAGATGCCGCCATTATTCAAGTAACAGGCAGCGGAACCGCCACAGCCCTGCTCTCGATCCCCACAAAATATATGCACACAACCGTCGAAACGATATGCTTCGACGACATCGAATCCGCCGGAAGACTACTAGCGGAGTTTATAATTGGTATGTAAGCAAAAACTTCTTACCCCTACGTAGCCGTCGCCGAGCTATGTGTTCCTCCACCGCCCCTACACCCTAAATCCTAGCCCCTAAATCCTAAATAGAGGTCAACCAATGAATACGTTACTAAAAAAACTAACCGATATTGACGGGCTTCCCGGATGGGAGGATAATGTCCGTGCCGCCATTGAGGAAGAAATAAAAGATTATGTTGACGAGATGTATACCGATGTGTTGGGTAATCTTATTGCCGTAAAAAACCAAAACGCTGACGGTAAGCATATCGCGCTCTCCGCGCACATGGACGAAGCCGGTATGGTTGTGAAACGTATCGAAAAAAGCGGCCTTATCAAATTTGAGTCATGGGGTGTCTCTCCTGCGGTTCTTTTGTCAAAAACAGTAAAGATCGGCAAGGAGCGAGTGCCCGGCGTTATCGGGTCAAAACCCATCCATCTCCAAAAACCGGCGGAGGCAGACACTGTTCCGGAGATAGAGAGTATTTTTATCGACATCGGCGCGACCTCAAAAGAGGATGCCGAGAAATATGTTGAACCGGGTGATTACATTAGCTTTGACAGCGAATACAGGGAGCTTGCAGAGCATAAAATCAAAGCGAAAGCACTTGACGACAGGCTCGGTTGCGCGGCAATCATTGAGATTTTGCGTTCGGATATTTCAAGCAAACTGACCGCTGTATTTTGCGTGCAGGAGGAGGTTGGGCTTAGAGGCTCCGCCGTCGCCGCAAATCAAGTTTTTGCGGATTTGATTATCAACATAGAGGCGACCGTCTGCGCGGACAGCGAAGATATTGACGAGCATTTGCGCGTGACGACCCACGGTGCCGGACCCGCGCTCTCGATTATCGACAGGACATCGATATACCAAAAAGAACACTATGATACAATAATTGAAACCGCAAAAGCCGAAGGCATCCCGATCCAATTTCGCCGCACGGGTGTCTCGGGCACAGATGCCGGAAACTACCATTTAGCACACGGCGGCACCCCTGTTATCGGAATTGCCGTGCCATGCAGATATATTCACACACCCATTTCCATGTGCGACAGACGTGATTATGAGAATCTAATCGCGTTGATCAAAGCATACCTTGTTAATTAGGAATGAGGAGTTAGGAGTTAGGAATTAGGAGATTCGCTATGAATTTGGAATTACTAAAAAAAATCTGTACTATTAAAGGCGCGTCGGGCGGGGAAGATAACATTAGGCGGTTTATTTTGGATGAGATCAAAGACTGTATCGATGAACATTCCGTTGACGTTTTGGGGAATCTTATTGCTCGGAAAAAAGGCGCGGGTAAGAAAATGATGCTTGCGGGGCATATGGATCAAATCGGCATGATGGTCACTTTTATCGACAAGAATGGTTTTATCTATTTTACGAATATCGGCGGGTTAAACCCCACCGTCATTCATAGCTGCCGTGTTATTTTTGGCAATGGCACGACCGGCATCGTCAACTGTGAGCGTCTTGAAGATACTGACAAACTCGCGCTCGACAAGATGTATATCGACATTGGCGCGACAACAAAAGAGGAAGCGGAGAAATATGTCGCTATCGGTGATGTTTGTGTATATGACAGTGAAACCATCATTGACGATATAAAGATAATGACGCCGTATCTCGACAACAGGATCGGCTGTTTTGTGATGATAGAGGCGCTTAAACGTCTCAAAAATCCTGCGTTTGACTGTTATTTCGTGTTCACAGTGCAGGAAGAACTTGGGCTTAGGGGCGCAAAAACCTCCGCATATACGGTTGACCCTGATTATGGCATTGCTTTTGATGTCACACTTTCCGCCGACACGCCCAAATGCCGAAAACTCCCGCAGAAACTGGGCGGGGGAGCGGCTATCAAACTCAAAGACGCATCTGTACTCTGCCATCCGCTCATTATCAAACATTTGGAAAAATGCGCCAAAGAGGCGAGTATTGAATATCAATTTGAGATTCTGGAAAGAGGCGGGACTGATGCCGGAGCCATACATATCAACAAAGGCGGCGTCCCATCAGGTGTTGTCTCGATCCCGTCGCGTTACGTCCATTCGATGAACGAAATAGCAAGACTCTCAGACATACAAAGCTGCATAGATTTAGCGGTGAAAGCGTTGGAAACAGCGGTGGATTAGGATTTAGGAGTTAAAATAATATGGCGTTTAGGAATAATCCGGAGGATAGGAACGAAAAAAACGGTGTCGTCTATTATCGACGCGCTGATGTTGCTGTGGATGGTGTGACATATGAGCGATTTGCGGTTCAGACGCATTTTGTAAAGCGCGGCGAGTCGTATATTGACCTTATCTCAAAATATGTCAGCCCAATAGCCAAACCGGGTGATATTCTCTCTATATCGGAAAAAGTCATCTCAATGTGCCAAAACAATGTAGTCGAAAAATCAGATGTCAAGGTAGGTTTTTGGGCGCGTACATTGTCGCGTTTCGCCTCGTCTAATAATCGCGGAGTCGCTATGGACGAACCTTATAAACTCCAGCTTGCCATCAAACTCGCGGGTCTGCCGCGCATATTAGTTGCGTCCTTTTGTTCAGCCGTGACAAAACTCTTTGGCAAAAAAGGCGTTTTTTACAAAATCGCAGGGCATGGTATCGATGGTATCGACGGCTTTTACCTTGGCTCATCTTTCCCCGAATACCACAACATCGCATTGCTCAATCCTATTGACCCAAACGGCGTCTGCCGCGAGATAGAAGAAAAAACAGGCACCCACTGCGTATTAGTGGATGCCAATGATTTCAGTATTGAGATATTCGGGCGCTCACCGTCTTTGCGGCTAAGCGATGAGGATGTTTTGGTAATCCTAAAAGACAACCCCGCCGGCCAGTCAGACGAACTAACCCCGCTGATACTTTTGCGAGCTAACCCCTAAACCCTAACCTGTGGCTCTCGAAACTTATTTCATGTGAGCGTTGAGATTGAGATAATTCGCGTTGGAAATTAAGATACGCGCTTATCTCTTTTTTTATTGCCTCATCATCAGTCCACTCATATACCTCAATAGCGGGTAAGACACCTGCCGCGCCCGAACGGTATAGCACATCGGAATCATAATCATTCAGTGACCCCGACATAAACGCGGCGGAGTTATAGCGCACAACAATCGCGTCTGGATTTGCTAATGAAAGAGCGCAAAGAATGACAGCGCCTGTAATAAGCGCGAAACGGACTATAGAGAAGTTCCATTTTTGCAGTACAATAAGGGCAATAAAGACCGCTGCCAAAAAGACCATGAATACACAGGGCAAGAGCCTCGGCATCGTCAGTCCATACGCTCCGATATACAGCGCCATTTTGCTGAAAGCGGTGACAATAAGCACCATTGTTATTATCGCAAGCGCGATATTAAATACCCTCAGCACTACTGATTCCGAGCGCGTTTTTTTACACACGATGTTGCAAGCCGTGATGATCGTTAAATTTAACGCGGCTATTCCGCTGAGTTCAAAGAAACCCTGCCGCGCATAATCCGCGTATACAAGCCAACCCTCCGGCCTGATTCCCGAAAACGCCGAGAAAAAATACGGCAACTGGCTAAGAATAAACAACAAATACAAACTGCATACCGCGCCAAGCACAATAAAAACCGATGGCGGCTGCAAAATCCGCATCGAGGCGACGGCCCTCTTTACCCTTTCCGGTTTTGTTGAATCAGAGCCGATGTCATGTGCAGCGCCGGACACAAGCCCATAGAGATACCCTGCGACAGGCACGGCAGGGATGCAATACAACAAGTATTCCGCAGGCAAAAAATAGCGAAAAAAGGCAGAGAATGATGCGAGGATTCTGCCAAAACCGCCACTGTCAGCGCGTTGGAGCAAGGGGATAAGTATCGCCATCAATACGACCGCGATGACCGAGCCAATCAAGATAGGCGGTAGCTTACTGCGCTTGCCGTCTTTCCTTTTAAGAACCGTAAAACTCAAATATTGATTCAAAAAATTTATAAACGGTAGTATTATCACTGCGTTGATCCCATCGAGAGGCAGGAAATTGCTTGTTTTGCCCATAGACAAACGACCTGACGCAACGAGTATATAATATGCCGCAGAGCAAAAGAGGAACACGCCGCGAATCACGGCAAAACCTTCATTCTGCCATAATGCGTACGAAACTCCCGTAAGCCAAGTGATTACAAGCCAAAACCATGTTTCGATGCTTGCCGAAAATGCATTTCGCCTCATCAGATAAGCGGTGGCGGACAGCAAGTACAATGTCGTGAACAGGAACACGCCCCATCCTTCCCAAGAAAAAAGCACCCAACGGGAAAAAAGATACCCGAGCGCAAACGCCGCTATAGCGAATATGAAATCGTATATATCGGGTTTGAATTTTTTAATGGGATTAGGAAACACAGGCGCAGACGTAATCTGCGCCGGCGTTGTGATTTCCATAGAATCTTCAGATATCATATATCCTAACCAACGGCTCCTTTTGCCGTAATGCAAAGCTCGGCAAATGCGTCCGGCTCATGGATTGCCATTTCTGACAGCATTTTGCGGTTCATAGTGATACCGGAGAGCTTCAACCCATGCATAAAGCGCGAGTAATTCATGCCGTTTATCTTGCAAGCCGCGTTTATTCTTGTTATCCAAAGGCGTCTGAAATCCCTCTTTTTGCGTTTACGCCCGACGTATGCGTAAGTGAGCGATTTCATCACTGCCTGATTAGCCATTTTGAACCGTTTTGATTTTGCGCCCCAGTAGCCCTTCGCAAGTTTTAATATTTTCTTTCTTCTGTTACGCGTAGTAACCGCGCGTTTAACTCTAGCCATTGTAATTACCTCCTACTTATACGGAATCATTGCTTTTATAGCTGTTTCGTTTGTAACATCCGCATAACCGCGTTTTCGAAGACCTCTCTTGCGTTTGGTCGTTTTTTTGTTAAGGATGTGACTTTTGTATGCGTGTGAACGCTTGACTTTGCCTGATTTGGTGAGGCCGAAGCGTTTTTTCGCGCCGCTGTGAGTTTTGATCTTTGGCATTGTGGTTTACTCCCTTCGTTCTTCGTTGATATACTAGCGTGAGGCTCCGCCCCACAATCCAGACACCCGTTGCGCGGGTCATCCCCGCGATGGCGTGGCTTTTGGTGATAGAAACATGGTCATATGCCGCCCGTCCAGCTTGGGGTTTTTATCCATTGTGCCGAACTCCGTACACTCGGCAGCGAATCTTTTGAGCAGATCCTCGCCGATATTGGTGTGGGCCATTTCCCTGCCTCTAAAACGAACCGTGACCTTGAGGCGATCTCCCTCTTTGAGGAATTTTTGGCCGTTTTTCAGTTTGACGTTGAAATCGTTTATCCCGATACTCGGAGACATTCGTATTTCTTTAACCTCGACGATGTTCTGATGTCGGCGCGCTTCTTTTTCCCGTTTTGACTGCTCAAATTTGTACTTGCCATAGTCCATTATCTTGCAGACAGGCGGGGTCGAAGCAGGCGCTATCTTGACGAGATCGAGGTCTTTTTCGACTGCGATTTGAAACGCTTCCGATGATGACATGATACCGAGCTGGGCACCGTCATCACCGATCAAACGCACTTGCGCGTCTGTGATTTCTTCGTTGAGCTGATAGGTCACGTTACTAATAAATAACACCTCTCTTTAGAAAAAATTTCCCGGAGATAACTCCCCATACTTCTTCAACAAAAACAAAACGCGGGTGTCAAAAATGCATCCGCGTAAAACAATCCGCGCCCCGCCGGCAATGAGGACAAACCCCCAAAAACCGGTTCTGACAGGCGGAGAGTGGTTATAGACCTCGGCTCGCCAACAAAAACGCGGCCGGGTGAGGACGGGGATGCCGTTCTGCTTTAATCGTAAAAATGATTCTACCACCAAAAAAATCGTTTGTCAATAGGTTTTTTAAGTGATATAATCTGTTTGTTGAATGAGGAGTTAGGAGTTAGGAGTTAGACGTGTCATTCTGAGCGAAGCGAAGAATCTTGATTTAGGAGTTGACATTTTGAAATTTACTTTACCTAGGGCAGATGTTGTTTTTTTGTCCTATCAGACCATTGATAAACTTATACGTGCAGACAGCGGTGATGCCGCTCTGCTTTATTTGCATATCCTCAAAACAAACACAGCCGCCACATCTTCAGAGTCCGCTGCCGCTCTTGGAAGAAGTGAGGCGCAGATAGCGGAAGCTGCCGCTATTCTTTCGGATATCGGACTGCTGATCTGTGATGATATCGAGGCGGTTGCTCCCTTATCCCAAGCGCACAAAACCGAACTAGCCAAAAACTTGCCCGAAGCACATCACCCAACCATGCAGGCACAGGAAGAATTGCCGGAACCCCGCCGATTCTCGCCGCAGGAGATCAAAAAGCAAATAGAAGATAGTTCAGCCCTGCGCTCTTTGGTTTATGAAACACAGAACAGCCTCGGCAAGATTCTCTCATCGGAAGAACTGGAACGTCTTTTGGGCATATATGACGGGCTCCAAATGCCTGTTGAGGTCATCCTTCTTCTTATCACCCATTGCATTTCCGAAAGCCGCCAAAGGGGCAGCGGGCGTATGCCATCAATTCGCAATATCGAAAAAACCGCCTATATTTGGGAACGCGAAGGCATACTTACCATTGACCGCGCGGATGAGTATCTCAAAGATTTGGAGTCCAAAAAAACCGCTAGGGGTAAAATCAAAGAGACGCTGAAAATCAAAGACAGGGAACTCTCCGATTCTGAAAAACGCTTTGTGGACGGTTGGTTGGATATGGGTTTTGATGACAGCGTGGTAGAAATCGCGTTTGACAGGACGCTCCTGCACACCGGAAAACTCGCGTGGAGTTATATGAATTCCATCCTCATCGGCTGGCATAACAAAGGGTTTCATTCTGCTGAAGAAATCATGCTAAAAGATTCCAAAAAAACCGCGTCATACCCAAGGTCAAACGAGAGCCTGACACCAGATAAGAGATTCGGCACAGCGGACTCAGATGAGATAGAGAGGCTGAAAAGGCTCAGGGCAAAAATCAAAGAAGGATAAGGATTGGGCGTTATCATGTCACTTGATAAGAAACTCTTGGCGCAGGCTAAGTCAGAACTTGTTTCGAAACGAAAACTCCATGAAGAGCAGTATGAGCTGCGGCTTGAAAACATCTATCAAAACGCTCCAAAAGTGCGCGAAATAGAGCTGCAAATACGCGAAACAATGTCCGAGCTTTTCAGCGTTGCCATGTCTGCCGACGCGGACTCTCGTATTGCCGAATTTCAAGCTAAAAATCTCAGCTTACAAAATGACCTCCGCACCGCGCTTTTAGACGCAGGATATGATGAAAATGCGCTTTACAGTGAGTATATGTGCGATAAATGCCGTGATACAGGGTATTTTGGGACAAGGATATGCGATTGCCTCTTACAGATTTATAAAAAGAAGCTGAACCAATCCCTCAGCAATCTTTTGCGGCTTGGCGATGAAGATTTTGCGAGATTTGATTTGTCTTATTATGATGGTTTTACCGCTTCCGGCGGCGGCGTTTCTCCACGCAGCGCGATGGAAGTGATTTTGGGCATATGCAAAGACTATGCTTATGGCTTTGGCAAAAACTCACTGAATCTCTTTTTTGTAGGCTCCACAGGTCTGGGCAAGACGTTCCTTTCCGCCTGTATTGCGCGGGTCGTTGCGGACAGTGGGTTTTCTGTTGTGTATGACACTGCCGGGGTTATTTTCGACAAGTTTGGCGACGCGAAATTCCTGCGAGCGCCCGACCCTGAAGACGCGCGTTCCGAGATAAGGAGATTTCTGGAATGTGACTTGCTGATACTTGACGACCTCGGCACTGAAATGACGACCGCTTTCACCGTCAGCGCGTTATACGAAATAATAAACACCCGGCTTGTCACCGGGCGTAAAACAATCGTCAGTTCAAACCTGACCCTCAATGAAATGCGCCGCCGCTACTCAGAACAAATAGCATCACGCCTAGAAGGCGAATACCAAGTACTAATCTTCCGAGGCGAAGACATCCGCTTAAAAAAGAATATGGTATAAGCCCACGGGGGAACCACCCCGTCACCTGCGGTGCCTCCAGTCTGCACTTGCGGGTTCGCCCTGCACTTCGTTTGTGCTTACCTCGCGTTTGACGTCGTCACATTCCCTTCTTCTGCCACTGGCAGCGGTCATGCTCCGACCCCCTCCCCAGAGGGGAATTAAATCCCCAACCACAACTCCTAATTCCTAATTCCTAACTCCTAATTGAATGAACTAACTCCTAACCCCTAAATCCATTTGATTTTAACAGCAATGTTGAATTTGTCAAGAGGGGTGGCGGATTTTAGGAAATGTAGAAACTTTTTTCCGTTCATGCATGGAAAGCGACTGTTCGTGCAAAATTGTGATATATTTTTTGAGGCACAACTGCGAGCACATATTGACAAACGTGTTTTATAGAGCTAAAGTAATCATAGCAGTGGCGTAATAAGCACTCAAATGTGTAAAACCAATAGGTTTTTACACATTTGAGCTGCAAGTTTGAAAATAGAGTTGAAAATAGCAATTTACTATGATATCATGCCTCTGGGAGGGTCGATGCTAAAAGCGATAATAAAAACTGAATAACAGTTGCAGCGACCGTGGAGTGCAACCAACACCCACGGTGAATGTAGGGAACCATTAACCAAACGCCTACACACGCGAGTAAATTCCGCCGCCGCAACAAAATCATTATACTACATTTTGTAAGTTTTTTCAAGTTGATTTTGTTGTAGCCCGGGGTTATATACAACGCAGATTACGTAATCGATTAACGAATACGTTACTATAGCGCGTAGGTGTTGGCAATCATGCCTCCCTGTGCGCTTTTTGATTGACCTTTCCAATCTTGAATAGGGACTCGCCCATCGAAATATCAACAGAGGTAAAGTTATGACGTTGAAAGAAGACTCACCCGTACTTATGATGGAACCTGTTATCACTCGCGGTTCATTGACATTACATCTCTTAGAAAAAAGAGCGCTCATAAACGGAGAAGATGTGAGGCTCACCCAAAAGGAATTTGATGTCCTTAGGGTGTTGGTTCAAAACGAAGAAAGAGATGTCTCGTGCGAAATGCTTTGCGAGACTGTCTGGAGAATCCCCATGAAGGGCAATTCGCACTTTATCAGATTATGCGTATGCCGCCTAAAAAAGAAACTAAACGAAGAAAACGCCGAAGACTTCTCAATCTTCACCAAATACAGAAAAGGGTATGTGTTTACAACCTTTTCATGAGTTAGGATTTAGGGGTTAGGATTTAGGGGTTAGGCGTTAGGGGTGTCATTCTGAGCCGATGTAAGATTCTTCGCTTCGCTCAGAAAGACATCGGCGAAGAATCTTGATTTAGGCGTTATAGGACGGGGGAAGTGGGAAACGGCTTGGAATCAGGAGTTAGGGGGGTAATTCCTGATTCCCCACCCCTAAACCCCTAAACCCCTATACATCAAGCTACATCAAGCCATTTGTATCATTTGTATCATTTTTGATATGAATAACGGATGGGCTTCTTTTTTGTTATTATGGTAGTGACTCTAATTGTATCTTCCCATATTTTTTTAGAGATTTAAGTTAGAGTTCAGTGCGACTGCAACTATATCATATCAAAAGTAGAGGAGGTGGCCGCCGGGGGAAAGAATCACTATTATCGGGGAACCGCAACCCCGGAACAAAAGCGGCCGTTTAACTGCGTACAATGAAGGGGCGCAGTTGAGAACGGGGAACCGCAACCCCAGAACAAAAGTGGCCGTTTAACCGCGCTGAACGAAATCAACGCGGCTGAAAACGGGGAACCACAACCCCAAAATAAAAGAGGCCGTTTAACCACGTTGAACGCTATCAACGCGGCAATACGGAGAGCCTCACTCCAAAAAAGAGGATTATTTTTTTGGAGGTACAAACGATGAAAAGGAAACTGTTAGCATTATTGATGGTATTGGCAATGCTGTCGTCATTTGCGGTAACCGCACTGGCCGCCGACAACATCACTGTTTCAGCCAAAATCATTGGTAACAATGCAAACAACGGGACCCTTGAGGTAGTTGTTACCGACAGTGGTCAAACTTTCTCAGCATCCATAGCAAAACCGGGCAATAGCGCCAGAACCGTTATAGTGGCTGATAAATATGAAGTAGCTATAACATTCAGCGGCCAGACGCCCAAAGCAACACTCAAATCCGTCATAGGCGCACCGGCACCCGATCCCGAACCCGCACCCGAACCCGTGCCCGCGCCGGACAAAGTCGAAGAGGCAAAACCGCAATTCGTTCCTGAAGTGCAGAAATATGTAATAGTTCCTACACTCAGTGCGCGTTCAAACTCATCCGGTGAGAAAATCCCCTCGAACTCCCACAGCGCGAAACTTACCGGATTGTACTTCGGTTGGGATCAGAAACAAAAAGATCCCGGCGTCCTCTTCGTAAACGCGGCGATTTTTGATCTGCTCGAAGACGAGTTCTTCGTCCTCACCGCGCAGAACTCAAGCCGCTACTGGGACTACGTAATCGTTAAGGACGATGCTTTCCTTTCCACAAACAAGGAAGGTTATGACTACGAATACCGTATCCCGAAAATCGCCCAAAGCGGCAGCGTCGTTGACGAACTCAAAAACATCAATCAAGTCTTCCTGAGCGGCAATTTCAAATCCGCTTATGTCGAGATTGAAAAGGTGTGGCTTGACGATGACGGCGAAGTCACAGAAGGCGACAATACGCTTGTCAGGTTCAACAATGGCTTTACGCTCGGTAAGAACACAATCGACTTCAGCACATTCGAGCAAGCCATCAAAGGCAGGACAATCACAGTCACCGAAAGCTCCATCGTGGGTTACAAGGTTCTGAAGAATAACTTCAAGTTCACGGTAAACCCTGACGAGACGGCAGACACGATCGTTTTCGAAAATCAGGAACTCTGGTATGACGTCAGTTTCTTCATCGGTTACGCTGAAAACGAGCAAATCGGCGAAACACAAAGGATCAGACACGGCGCGGCTGCGACCGCCCCCGATGATCCCACGAGAGAAAACCACACGTTCAGAGGATGGGACAGACGTTTTGACAATGTAACACGCGATCTCGTTGTCACAGCACTTTGGGATTGCCCGAACAACTGTGAAAACACTTGCCCCAGCAATCCCGACGGCTGCGAACCGGATTGCGATTACTGGTGTGAAGGTCATGAATGCGAATGTAAGTGCGTGTGTGATCTCACTTGTAAGAACACCTGCAAGCGTGCGGACGGCTGCGATGAAGACGAGCTCGAGTGCGGCAAACTC
>Ga0099364_10003278_pt1 | contig 25168 bp, 22 predicted proteins | sample TergutTh196P3_FD_73070 | JGI IMG/M metagenome (GOLD analysis project Ga0099364, IMG submission 73070) | Microcerotermes parvus P3 segment gut microbial communities from Pointe-Noire, Republic of the Congo - Th196 P3 | ecosystem: Host-associated > Arthropoda: Insects > Digestive system > Gut ...
CAACCGGCACGATGGGATAGACATACCGGTTCCAAATGGTACCCCCATACAGGCCGCGGCGTCCGGCGTCGTTGTAGAAGCCAGGGCATTCAGGGGGTATGGTTACACCGTGATACTAGACCACAAGAACGGAATGAAAACCCTGTACGCCCACTGTTCAAGATTGGCCGTGGAAAAGGGTGAAAGCGTTGAAAATGGGCAGGTTATCGCCTATGCCGGCAGAACAGGACGCGCAACAAGCCACCATCTCCACTTTGGGGTCATTGTCAATGGAGCTTACCAGAATCCCATGGCGTATCTCGAAAGACCGCAGCAGTTAGCCAGGAGACCTTAATTTGGGGTTTCTTTTGCCTTTGGTAACCGTACTGTTTTGTCATACCCGTCCGGCAGGTATTTGTATGTCAAAATGTAGACGGCGCTGCTCAGACGGTTCAGCGTTTTTATGAGATCAGCCCGGTCAATTTTTCCGTCCTCAGCGGTGAACGCGCGGCACGCGGAAAGCTCCGTTTCTCTGATCTGAGTTCTCAACGAATTGAGCCCTGCCGCAATAACGCCCATAGTGTAGTGAGGCCTTATATGCCCGGTCGCGAAATAGCGCTCCGGATGGTGTGAACGCTCACGTATTTCGTCGCCGTTCATTCCCCAAAGGAACAGGTCATCGCACGTTTTACCGGTTACCTCGCAGGAAAGAACGTCGTACAGCTTACCCCCTACCTCCTCCAGTTCTTCCACCAAAGACATCAGTTCCTGTCGCTCCGCCAGTATTTGGAGCTCCACCACAAGCGCACACAGCCTGTCGAGCCGCCCCCTGAGTTCCACTCGCGGGTGGGTCTTGTCCACTGCCGTGCCGCCGAACAGAGATGTTTTGTGTTCCTGTTTTTCCATGAAAGTTTATCCTCCGGTTATCCAATCGTCACCGTCAATACCTGTAGTATTATTATACAAGGCTTTTCCTGCGTCAGGTGAAACCGGAGGAGGATACTTAAAGTTATGAAAAAATTCATCAGGAACATGAAAGGCAAAGTCACAAACTTCATGGGCGGTGTTTCATATAAGCTCAATCCTATTGATACGCTCAAAATGATAACGGCGTCCTCCATCTTCGGTGAGCCGGCTTACTACAGAGACGGGGAGTTTTCTCCCAAAACCTTGCGGGACTCGATTTTTGAAGTAAACACCTTGTTTGTCCCGTATTCCATTACGAGTGACGAATATTTGGGCAAGAAAACGTCGGAAATCATGGAGATCGTGATCGATGAAGCTCTTGATTTTGATTACGAGGCTACCATTCGATGGGCGGAGGTATTGAGGCACGATTATCTGATGAGGCTCAATCCGCAAGTTATCATGGTGAAGGCGGCATCGCACCCCAACAGGCGTGAATTTACCGATAAAAATCAAGGGGAGTTCGACAGGCTGAACCAGTCTGTCATGGCTCGCGCGGACGAGCCGGCGGCACAGTTGGCCTATTGGCTTTTCCGAAACAAATCCAAGAATCGCATACCGGCCATTCTGAAAAGAAGCTGGGCAAAAAAACTTTCCAGTTGTACCAGATACGAGCTTTTCAAATACCGCAACGCGGGACTGGGCATTATAGACACGGTCAGAGTGTGCCACGCCAAAGGTTCTGGTATAGACGAACTCATGAAAACGGGCGCTGTCGCGGTGCAGGACAACTCGGCAACCTGGGAAAAGCTCCGTTCCGAGGGGCGTTCCTGGCTTGAGATAACCGAACGGATAAATCTTCCCCATATGGCGCTGCTTCGTAATCTCAGGGGGATTTTTGAGGAGGTGGACGACGCCTCTTTTTGCGCGGCCTTGATGAGCAGGCTGAAGGACGGCGTTAAGAAAGGCAGGCAATTTCCGTTTCGGTACTGGTCGGCGCTCAAAGCCGTCGAGCATTCCCAGGCGCACCACAAAACGACGATAATGAACACATTGGAGGAGTGCATGGACATCGCCACGGAAGAGTTGCCGAGGCTCAGGGGGAAGACCATGTCCCTGTCCGACAATTCCGGCTCCGCCTGGGGAGCTTTCAATTCCGAGTACGGCAGGGTCACGGTGGCCGAAATCGACAACCTCAGCAGCGTGATAACGGCGGCGAACTCGGACGAGGGTTACGTGGGCAAGTTCGGCGACGCGCTGATCGTGACCCCGATATTGAAAAGGCGCGGTATTCTGAGCCAGAGCCAGGCAATTTCCGAAAAACGCGGCATAGATGTGGGACTTTCCACCGAAAATGGCATTTGGATTTTTTTCGACAACGCTGTCAGTAAACGTGAGCATTGGGATAATATCTTTATATACTCCGACATGCAGGCCGGACATGGCGGCCTTTATGGCACACCGGACGGTATCGCGGAATATTCCAAACAAGGCTTTTCGACACGCGACAGATACATTGACGTGGCAAAAATGATCGCCAAATATCGCGACACGGTCAATTCCAAAGTAAATATCTTTTGCGTCCAGACGGCGGGGTACAACAATGTCAGCATCCCGGAATACGGCTACAGGACAAATATCATGTATGGATGGACTGGAAAGGAAATACAGTTCGCCAAGGCAATGATAGATTTTTGGGATGAAGTCGACAAAAAGCCCACAAATTGACCCCCGTGAATATCGTGAGACGATTCGGGCGGGAACACCGCCCGTTTTCACCATTCGATTAACAGTCGATGTAATCGTCTTACCCGCTACGGGGATCAGGGAAATTATAATATCGGTTTGGTGGAAAAGCAAACAGCATCGCATTATCAAGCGGTTTTTCACAACTTGAATTAATCCCACCGATTACACGGTGGGATTTTTGCGTGTTGCTAACAGCAACCACCAACGCAATCACATTTTGGATTGCCTTGCATCGGGTCAACGGTGAAGTGTTCGGGATACAGACCAATCGCCGTGCCGCAACATTCCTTTACGCAGATACCACACCGAGTACACTTATCATAGTCAATGATGATTCTGCCGTAGGGAGTGCCGCCACAATCGTACAGCGGGTCGTTACTTTCACAACCACCCGCACAGTCGCAACCGCCACCGGGCTTTGTTGACATTGGGGTTAATCCCAATGCTTCACGCTCGTCACAGTTACATTTAAGCGTTTTGTCCAATATCGGAACGTCAACCTCAATGTAAGTAATTGCGTTAAAAGGGCAGAGTTTTATTGCAGTGCAAACATCTTTGCTTGCAAAACATCTTCTCATATCTACCACCGGTTTCATCTTTCAAACCTCTCTTTCAGTTTATTGTAATAATTTTGAACGCTCTTGTCACCGTCATTGTTTAGAAACAAACAAAACGTCATAGCGTAGACCCAGACGAGGATTTTACCACCTCGTTACAACGTATTTTTAGATAGTGTCGTCACGATATATCTGATAGAGTGTGGAAAATCTTGGACCGCTGTGCAGATCAGGTGTATTGCTCTTTGGGCTAATATCTTGTGACGACACTATCTAGCCTCTAAGAAAAAAAGTAATGTCGGACAAAATAATATCGGCTGCGGAATAGGGGTCGAGTTGTCGGTTTAGAACGAGCGGCAGAATTTCGTTTTGCCGCTTTGCCCATAGGCGTCTTGCCGACTCGGAAATACGTTCGGCGAGTATTTCTTCTATCTTGGAACACATCCGCGCCGCTTCGCGCAATTTTCCCGGTTCGCCCTCCCGGACGCGCTCCCAATGTGAACGGAGTTCCGCGCCAAGCTCCGGCACTCCATCCCCCGTTTCAGCGACCGTTTTGACGACTGCGGATATCCTGTTTATCGCGCGCACCTCGTTCACCACGCGATCCGCCCCCGGTTTGTCCGCCTTGTTTACGACAAAAATATCGGCAATCTCCATTATCCCGGCCTTCATCGCCTGCACGTCGTCTCCCAGCCCCGGCGCCAGAATCACGCATACTGTATCCGCCACCCGCATGACGTCAATTTCGGACTGTCCCACCCCAACGGTTTCAATGATGACGATACCGAACCCGCACGCGTCTAAAATCGAGGCCGCTTCGCGGGTTCCCCGGCTCAATCCCCCCAGTGAGCCGCGGGCGGCTAGGCTTCGCATATAAACTCCCTCGTCGGCCGTGTGACGCTGCATACGCAGCCGGTCGGCCAATATGGCCCCTCCGGTGTAGGGGCTGGAAGGGTCAATGGCAAGCACCCCTACCTTAACGCCGCCGCGCTCGCGAAAATGCTCTATCAGTTTGTCGGCGAGCGTGCTCTTACCCGCTCCAGGGCTCCCGGTCACGCCAATAATCCACGTCCTGCCAATATACGGGTAAAGCTCCTTCATAAAAGAATCTATTCCGTCGGCCCTGTCTTCGGCCATTGAAATCAGCCGGGCCATCGCCCGTATGTCGCCGGACAAAGCCCTTTCGGTCAGCTTATGCACAGGCAGCCCTTAATTGATTTTGGCCGCCACGGTTTTTTCGAGCCATTCTATCGCCGAGGAGGTTGGGGCCCCCGGGCCGAAGATAGCCCCCGCCCCCATCTCCAGAAGACCAGGAATGTCGTCCTCCGGTATTACACCGCCGCCGAAAACCAGAATGTCGGAGGCGTTTTTTTCCTTGAGCAGGTCAATCACACGCTTAAAATAAAATTGATGAGCGCCGGAAAGAATACTGATACCTATGCCGTCCGCGTCCTCCTGAATGGCTGTCGTCACTATCTGCTCAGGAGTCTGGCGCAGGCCCGTGTATATAACCTCCATTCCGGCGTCCCGAAGCGCGCGCGCTATCACCTTAGCCCCCCTGTCATGGCCGTCCAGCCCGGGCTTGGCGATGACAACGCGGATTTTTTTACCACTTTCGGACATGGCCCCCTCCCCTCCCCTTACAGAACTATGTTCTCCACGTACTCGCCAAATTCTTCGCGCAGTACGCCGCAAATCTCGCCTTCCGTGGCGTATACGCGCACAGCGTCCAGGATCAGCGGCATCAGGTTGGCGTTTTCGTCGCGCGCGCCCTCGCGTATGCTCTCCAGCCTTTCTTTAACGGCCACGTTACCGCGTTCCGAGCGGAGTTTTTTCAGCTTGCCGATCTGACGCTCCTCGACCGACGCGTCCACGCGTAAAAGTTTTCGCGCGGCCGCATCGGACTCCTTCGTCTGAAATTGATTGACGCCCACCACAACCGTGTCCTTGGATTCAACGGCTTTCTGGTACTCGTAAGCGGCGTCCTGAATCTGCTTTTGCGGGTATCCCTTCTCGATGGCGGCCAGCATACCGCCCATATTGTCTATTTTCTCGATGTAGTCCATAGCCCCGGCTTCAATTTCGTCGGTAAGTTTTTCAATGGCGTAGCTGCCCGCCAAAGGGTCAATGGTGTTGGTGACGCCGCTTTCATACGCTATAACCTGCTGAGTGCGGAGAGCTGTCTCAACGCTTTTCTCGGTAGGCAGAGCCAAAGCCTCGTCCATGCTGTTGGTGTGCAGGGACTGCGTGCCGCCCAGAACCGCGGCCAAAGCCTGCAATGTAACGCGGATGACGTTGTTTTCGGGCTGCTGGGCAGTAAGGGTGCAGCCGGCGGTCTGGGTGTGGAAGCGCAGCATCTGGGCCTTGGGGTTTTTCGTCCCGAACCGCTCTTTCATGATACTGGCCCAAAGACGCCGGGCGGCGCGGTACTTCGCGATCTCCTCCAGGAAATCGTTGTGGGCGTTGAAGAAAAAAGAAAGCCGCTCACCGAACACGTCGGGATCAAGCCCCTTTTTGCGGGCGGCCTCCACGTACGCTATACCGTCCGCCAGAGTGAACGCCACCTCCTGGATGGCGGTGCTTCCCGCTTCGCGTATGTGGTAGCCGGATATCGATATGGTGTTCCACCTGGGAATCTCCCGTCCGCAGAAATCGAAAATATCCGTGATGAGGCGCATTGATGGATGAGGCGGGAAGATGTAAGTTCCGCGCGCCATGTACTCTTTAAGGATGTCGTTTTGAATAGTGCCGGAAAGCTCGCTGGTTTTCACGCCCTGTTTTTCGCCGACGCAGATGTACATAGCCAGCAGAACCGCCGCGGGGGCGTTGATCGTCATTGACGTGGAAACCTTGTCCAGGGGAATTTGGTCGAACAGTATCTCCATGTCGGCCAGGCTGTCGATGGCCACTCCCACCTTGCCGCACTCACCGGCTGCCATAGGGTGATCCGTGTCGTATCCGATCTGGGTCGGCAGGTCAAACGCGACGGAAAGCCCGGTAGTGCCGCGTTCCAACAGGTAGCGGTAACGCGCGTTGGACTCCTCCGCCGTGGCAAAACCCGAATACTGGCGCATAGTCCAAAAACGCCCGCGGTACATCGTAGGCTGCACGCCCCTGGTAAACGGATACTCTCCGGGAAAGCCTATATGCCCGGCGTATTCGTGTCCGGCTATGGATTCCGGGTCGTAAAGCCTCTCCAGAGGAATACCTCCGCCGGTAGTAAACTCGGCGCGGCGCTCGGCGTTTTTCCGCAGCGCCTTATCCGCCTTGTCTTCGTAACGCGCCTTAGCTTCGTTAAAACCAGCGTCCTCCATTTTACCCTCCTTAACTTAATCGAGCATATCGGGCCAAAGTGGAATCCAATCTCTCGCGTGCATGAGCCCCACGTCAAGAAACATGGACAGCATGGATCTGCTGGGATATCCCGAGGATGAAAGCTCTTGCGGCAGCGGTATACGTACCCGCATATTGGGGCGGGGCAAAGACAGGTCCGGCTGGTTGATAAGGGAAAAGACCGTCTTGCCGCCGGTGAGACCCGCGGCCCTGGCCAATTCCACGGACGGGACGGAGCGTGCCCACACGTCCAGTTCCACTCCGTTTTTCAGGCAGAAAAGCGTCACCACGTTCAAGTCCTCCTGAGTCATGTCAACGGTCGAATCTATGATCAAATTCGTCAAAGAGCCCCCGCGCAAACTCCATACGGACGGCAGAGCTATCCTGATACCGGCGCCGTTTTCCACAGTCACGTTGTTTATAGCCGGGTTTACGGCGCCGGGCGGCGCCGGGCGGTTGAAAAGGACAATATCCGGCCTGACGGCGTCGTTCCTTCTTTCATCCCACCAGGCAACCGATGGAATCGTCCTGTTGTTCCATACAACGTGCGCCACAAGGGCGGACGTTCTGGAGTAAGTTTTGAAGGGTGACATGAAAGTTGCGTCCAAAAGGAAACTCTCCCTGTTTTCATCCCGCGTTACCGTAGGGGCCGCCAGGGAGATAACACCCAACGATACCGACATAGCGGCGTCGGGAATAGGAACGGCTTTCCAAAGGCTGGAACCCGAGATGTCCATGCAGTACACGTCGCCGTCGGGCGAGCCGAAAAGCGCCCAGCCATCAGTAAGCCCGCTTTCCAGCTTATTGACCGCCTCGGCTCTTCCATCGCGAAAATCAACGCTTACCTTGAACAGGTCCCCGTCTTCATTGATTACCAGAAGTTCGCCCAGCGTCGACCAGGCCACGTCCCTGGGACGGGAAATTTCCGCGGAAAAAAACTCCCGCCTGTTGCCGAGGTTCAAGAAGAAAATCCTGCCGCCGCCCCGATCGGCCACAGCCAGCCATTGACCGTAAGCAGACGACGCCACCGGCTCAAAAAGAGCCTCTACATCATCCGGGGGGCTCCAAGCCCCGGTCTGACCGGCGGGCGGTGTGCCGTCAACCGGCGCGCCCGGCATGGCCGTCAGAGAATAAAAAGCGATCTCCCGCGCCACCGAGTCCGCGACGACAAATTCGGTCTCGGATATCATGGCCGCGTCGGTGACGGACGTGTTTTCGAGAACACCCCTGAGCTCGGTGGACAACTGATTGGGGCCGTCGGAAAACGCTCCGAAGTAGTGAACCTCTCCACCGGACGACACTATGTAAAAGGAATCGTCGCCCATTGGAAGCACGGCAACCGGATGATTCACGTGCAAGACCCCCATCCTTCGCGCCGTCCTTCTTCGATAAATGACGCGGTCTCCTATGGTATCGGCCAAGTACAGGCTTTTTCCCCACATGCCGGCTTTTCCCAGCCCTTTTATGCTGAAGGGTCTCATGTAGCCAAGGTCCAACTCGTTTTGCATGTCCACCTTGGTAAACCGCCACGGCACAGAAACGGCTGACGGGCTCAGAATCCTTTGCAGGACACGCTGCTGGGATATGGCGTAGGAGAGAACTCTGGGAACCATCGCGTCCATCGGCCTGACTTCGAGATAATGTTCAAGGGACTCGCGCCCCGCGCCGTAATCCCCTGTCCGGTTCATAACAAGCGCTTTCATGAGGTAATGATCAATCAGGTACGTGTTCGCCCTCAGGGCGCGGTCCAGGAAATCCAGCGCGCTCCAGTAATTCCTCGCCAGAAAATGCCTGTAGCCCTCCGTAAAGTGCCGTTCGGATTCGTCAAGCTGAGCGCGCGGCAACTCCGCCGCGAATGCGTGATGAAAAAAGAAAAAACAGGAGAAAAAAACACAAACAAAAGCTGTACGCGCGAAAATAAAAGTCTTTGTTTTCATGCCCGCTCCCTACTTTATGACTTATCCTGATATATTAAAGGATAACACAATATAGAAAAAACTCCCTTCCCGAGGACGCGTTCTTTTTGAGATTGGACAGAACGAAAATAACGTGATTAAATTTCAATAGTGTACCTACTTCTTCAACTGGGGGCCTGAGCTTGGTCTATATCGTTATAGGTATCGTGCTGGCCGTGGCCGTGGGGGCGATCATCAAGCAGCGCTCGCGGCGTCCGCAGGATCAGGCCGATGGGATGGAATCGGAACAGGACGCGGCGGCGGAAACCGACATTCAAATTATTAACGCGGAAGCCGGAGGCATGGATATCGTCGACGTGCTGTCGTTGCCGGCAGACGCGCCCGGAACGCCGCTGCCGGCTCCTCCTCCGGCGAAGGCTGCGGCCGAAGCGGAATTCGGCCCGGAGGAGGAAATCGTACCTCTCAAGCCCATATTGGCCGCGGAGCCACTGTCTTCCCCCAATACGCTGAACAGCGCCACTTACACTTCGCTGGCCCAGCAGTCGGCGGCGGGCGATTCTCCATACGCTTACGGAAACACGGTGGACGAAACCAGCAAACCTAAGCCTGAAACCACGCTGCTGCGCTGGAGCGGAAAATCCGGCGCCATACAGATAGGGGATCTGACGGTAAGAGGGCCTGTCGCGTACTGGTCAGACGGGCCGAGCAGCACGCCCGAGCCTTCCTGCATAGACATCAGGCTCCCGGTGGAATACCCCGGCGGAGAAAACGAATTTCCATCCGAGGGCGCCGCGTCTTACGGTGAAATGACGCCCCTTCAAAGAGGCGTTTACCTGCGATGGCTGGCGGAAGGAAGAATTCAGCCGCCCCCTCACGCCTGTTATCCGCTTGTGTGGCTTTTCGGGCTTGAACGGCGCGTCTTGTCCGACCGCCTTGACATGGGAATCTGTATAGGCGAATCCTTCCGCCTTTTGCCCCTTCTGCGCTGGGAATCACTGAAGCAGGGAATGATAAATTTCATAGTATGGCTGGCGGCCAAGATGTGGCTGCCGGAGGAGGAGCTTCTGGCCTTCAGCCGTTCTCTGCCGAACGTGCCGAGGGATATATTGAACATGCTTTTGCGCCCCTACTCGGACGCGCGCCTTCCACTCCCTTCCGTGGTGGCCTTCACCGTCATGCGCGCGTCGCCTCTGGCGGAAGAACATGGAATTATCCAGCCTCAGCCGTTTTTACATTCGGACGATCTGGTAAGTCGATTTTCGGTGAAGTACAAGTCGAAATGCGATGGCGGTCTCGTTTTACTAAAACCCAAAACTTCCTCTTTCGTGGCCTACGCGCCCACCAACCCAACATTGCAGGGCGATAAAAAAGCGACCGGCGGGGTTTTGGAACTGCCGGATTTCTTCAAGGATACGGAAAATTTCGCGCCTCTTATAGCCGTATGGAAGGAATTTCTTAAAGAAGCCTTTCCTCCTGAAGCCGAGCCGCTCAGCGCCTTGGACGAGCTGGAGGCCCGTCCGGATTGGGATTCTTTTGTAAGGCGCGTCCAAGGGCTTTCAGACGACGAAGAAATTTTTGCAGAGCCGGTCATTACAAATTTGGGGGCTCTGGCGGACCTGATGGGAATCGACAGGCAGGAAGGCGTCAAAAAGGTCGAGGCGGCGGATCGCAAAAAAATATCCGAGGCTGCGAGAGTCGAGGGTTTTCTGATTCTTCCCGACATGGGAATAGCGGGAAAAGAGTACCGCTGGAACGAACCCGTGTCCCTGACGCCTTTCCCGCCCGGCGAGCGTTTATCTCAGGATTACAGCGCCGCCGCGTTCACGCTGGAATACGCCTGCGCCCTGACCGGGCTGCCGGATCCCCATACGCTGGGAACCATGAGGGACACGCTGAGAGATTATTTTTCGCTGTCTCCGGAGGACAACGCAAGATTGGAGGCGCTGTCTTCCGTTTTAGCGGCCTCCCACAGCGAGCTTGCGGAAACCCGTATGAATCCAAACAACATTGGAGACTCTCTGCAGTTCTGGCTGCAACGAGAACAACGCGCCTTGTTCGGTAATTTTCTGGCGCGTTTTCTAACAATCGGCGACGGACAAGACTGGGTTCAAGTTTTGCGCGAATCGCTTGACGTCGATACAATAGAAATAAAAAAAGAAGAAGACCTCCAACCTTTGGAACTGGGAAGTAAAGCCGCTCAAGCGCTGTCACCGCTGTTCACGGGTTGAGGGGAAAGGGGCGCTATGCTGGAATAGTGTGGGTGAAAACCGTAGCTATGTCTGGACGTGGCGACGAACACCCCCGTCAGGCGGCCGGCCTTGTCAAACGTGCCCCGGTAAATTGAAACGCGTTCGAAGCCGTCCTCACCCCCGGCTGCGTTGTACCTTCCCGAGGAGGACTCGCGCGCGACAAAAAGCTCTTTCAACACCTTGCGCGCCACTACGGCGTCATAAAAAAGTTCCCGCATGGGCTTCATGAAAAATTTGGATTTGTCCAGGTTATAAATATTTACCATCGCATCATTGCCCCTGATTACGGTAATCTGGTCCAACATCTCGTCCAGTTTTGAGTCTATGTCTTCGTTTGACGGACATTCCAGCGGTTGGTTGGGGATCAAAAAGGCAAAACCGACAAACGGCTGTTGGAGCATGAATTCCAATTCAAATTTGCTCCCCCCTATGATGTTTCTGTAGCGCTGCGCCTCCGACAAATCCCGCTGCCCGCAGTAGAGGGCAGCCACGTCGCCATTTTCGTCGAACTTGATCGTGCAGTCCATTTCCATTTGTACGCCTATAGCCTTGTTTGTGCTTACGGCCGCCTCGGCCTTCATGCGTCCCACCACGGAAAGCATGTCCAAAAAACCTATGGCGTCGCTTTCTTTATCGAATAAGGAAAGGAAAGTCCGTCCCTCCAAGGTTCCCTGATCTTCATAATAGAATCTGTTTGCGGCTCTGTTGAAAAATTTGACACGCAGGTTATCACCCAGCATCCGCAGAAAATCCACACGGCTTTCAGGGTCGTCAATGACATGAATGGGGGCTGCGGGGCGAAATTCCATATAAGGCCCGTAGGCCAGCTTCAGGTAAGATTCCCAGGAATCCGCGTCCCATGGCGGGGTTTCCGCGGGCTGTTCCTGCCTGAAGTTGAATATCACGTATTCCTTATCGCCAAGCCCGGCTACGCGGGCGGAGGCCGACACCTTAACCACCGTGCCGTCGGGGCGGGTTTCGTTAAACGTGTAAGTCCCTACGCGCCCGGCGCCCTGGGATATCATGAAGAACAGACGGAACAGCCTCCGCATCGTGTCCCTGCTTCTAAAGGGCAGGTCAAACATTTGTGTCCCTAAAAAATCGTCGTTGGCAAACCCCATAAGTTCAGAGAAAGCCGTATTGGCGCCCGAGAATTTCCCCCTTTTCCGGTCAACGATCAATATCGCTTCAGGCGAAGCATTTATTAAAGAAAACACATCACGACTGACGCCCATAGCAACCAATGCCTCCTCGTTCAGCAACATCACGTCACGACGCGACGGCGCACAAAGCTATCGAGTTGAATTTTTCCTCCGCGCCGGCGCCGCGTGACGTCACTACAATTGGGATATTAGCGCCCACAACTATGCCGGCCATTTTCGCGCCCGCGTTTATGATGAGGGCTTTGCCCAGCAAATTCCCCGCCGTAATGTCCGGAACCACCAGCACGTCAAAATTACCGCAGTTAGGGCTGCCGTAACCCTTGAGTTCCGCTATCTCGCCCCTCATCGCCACGTCGTAGGAAATGGGACCTTCCACCACGCAACCGGGTATCTCTCCCCGGCGGTTCGCCTCGGCCAGCCCCAGCGCGTCCACGGTTTCCCGCATCTTTTCGTTGAACTTCTCCACGGCGCAAAGCACAGCGACCTTGGGATTTTCATAACCCATCTTTCCAAGCGTTTCCACAGCGTTGAATATTATGCTCTTTTTCATTTCCCGGTCGGGGTATAAAACCATACCGCCATCCGTTATGGAGATAAGTTTACGTTCTCCCGGAATCTGGAAAAACGCTAAATGTGACATCAATCCCTTCACATTCTGCCTATCCAGGCGCAGGTTGTTTTTTCGGTCTACGACGGGCTTCAGCAGATCCCTGGTTTCGAGCTTTCCTTTTATAAGGAAATCCGCGCCGCCGGACGCTATGACTTCCACGGCGCGCTGCGCCGGGTTTTCCCCACCCGGTACGGGCACAATCTCACACTCGTCCAAACCGTGCCCCAGAGACTTAACAATGGACGATACGAGTTCCTCGTCGCCGGCCAGCACAGGAAACGCTATTCCTCTTGCCCTGGCCTCAAAAACGGCGTCCAGCACATGCTCATCCTCCGCGCCCGCCACTATGCCGCGCCGGAGCGGAACGCCCCGCTCGTTTTTCACTTTTTTCACTATCTCGCCGAAGTTTTTGTATTCCATGCTACTTGGCTCTATTTAGGCTACTTAGACTTGGAGCGCAGGGGTTTCCAGGTCGTGTAAATTTTCGTGCGGCTGTTAAAAGCCTCCACCCCGCCCTCCATGATGTCCACGATGTTCTTTTGCTGTTCTTGATCGTCTATTCCGCCGCTTTTGACGTCAACCGAGCCGTCCGCGAACGAGCACGCGTGAACCTGCTCCGCGTCGCCGAGGACGGGGATGTTGGGGTTGTGAGTCGCGAAGATGAACTGCGTCTCCGTTTTCTTTTCAATGATGAGCCGAATGACGTCCTCGTATATCGTCTGGTTGTCCAGATCGTCCTCGGGCTGATCTATGATGACGACGTCGTTTTTCTTCTGCCCCAGTATGAACAGGAGCAATGCCGACGCTCTCTGCCCTAGAGAATATCGAATGAGTTCCTTGCCTTTGTGCTTTATCGTGACCTTGTTCGGGGTCTGATACGTCAAAAGCTCCTTCAGGCTGGCATCCCAAATGTCGATGAACGCTCCTGTTCCATGCCCCAAAAACTTCTTTGCGGTATCGATGTTTTTGTATATGTCCGCGCAGTCTTCGTATTCCCAGACTAACTTTCTGAGATTGGCCTCCCGTATTTTGCCGCCTCTGAATATCTCCTTCATGAAGCCGAAGAACGCTGTTTTGTCATTTTTATACGACGACTCTATCCAAATTGGAGAGCTGTCGTCGTTAAGGCGGTCGAGTTCATTTTTGACCATAGCGAACTCTTCCCGATGCAGTTCGTTCAACACGTCCAGCTCTGCGGCCAGGGCTTCTTCAACGGCGTTTCTCCCCTCGCTCCGCTTCGCCAGAGAACGAATCAACTGTTCAGCAGCCAATAGTTTTTCGTGCAGGCTCAAAAACTCTTCAGCGCTTATATCCGGCGTTTCGTCGTTTTTCATGTCTGCCGCCAGTTGCCGTTCCGTACAGGCAAACTCGTCGGAGAGGTCGTGCCTGGCGTTTTCGAGCCGCGACAAATGCGACGAAAGCCCATTCCTGATCGCGTCCGCCTGCGCGGCCGCCTCGGTCATGCTATCCAGGCGGTTGACTACCATAGAGTACGCGGCAAAATAATTTTCAAACAGGTCTTTGTTGAAGTCCGACTCGTAGGCGGCCAAGTCACGAATTTCCTCCCCGTATTCGGACAGAAGTTCCTTTACGCGCACCGCGAATCCGCTGACCAGTTCCACCCCTTTTTTCATCGCGCCGGCATCGGCGTCGAAATTCAGCCGTTTCCGCAGCCTATCCTCGACCCCGTAATTTCTATAGGGTTCGAGCTTTTGTTCCGTGTCCAACTTGATCGCGATCTGCTCCTCAAGGCGCTCCTCCGTGCTTTCTATCTTTTGCAGCGCGTCGATAAGCCTCTCAATTTTTTTGTTTTGTTTGGATATCCTCGCCTTGACATCGCCGAGTTTAACTCCGATAAGCTTTTCGACGATGGCGTTTTCAAAATTTTCCCCGTTTCCGCAGAGGTCTTTTTGCCCGAGGTAAATGGGGTCGCACAGAGCTGTTTCCCGTATCAAGACGCCGTCTTGCGGAACGCCGTCAGAATATAAGGTCGAACGCGGCTCCCGCAGGATACGCCGTATCTCGTAATGCCGTCCGTCGGCGTTGACGGCGTGAACCACGACTTTGCCTCCGCTTCCTATGGTGAAATCAACGAGGTCTTCCCTGTATCTCCTGTCGTTCGTGTCTTCGTCGAACGGAATGTCGAGGGCGTAACGCAGCGCCTCCAGTATCGACGACTTGCCGCTGCCCCTGATACCTATGAGGGTGTTCAGTTCCGGCGAAAAACGGATCGTTTTTCCGGAAAGGGTTCCTCCCTCAAAACTTATGCTCTCGATGTAGGAGTGCCTGTACTCTTTCATCACGTTCGTCACACGGTTTTTGAAGTCGTGCAGGGCGAATTTGACGGCGTCGAACGAAAGTTCGCCAACTTTCAAGTAGCTGTAGCTGTTTTCCTCCCCTATTTCGCCGCAATTACGGGGATTTGAGCCTTCGACTTCCGCCGGATAGGCCCATTTCAGCCACTCCTTCACCATTTTACGGCACGGCTTTTTCGGTTCGTCCTCGGTTCTGACCTTCTGAAAGCCGAGAACCTTTTCCCTGAAAACGCCGCTCTGGCCGAGCGATTCCATCCTGCCTCCGCCAACTTCCACGAAAAGCCCCTTATCGTCTTCAACATGCGCGCATATAACGAAAAAATCCTTCTTCAATTCTTTAAGGCGGTCTATCGTATCTATGACATTAAAAGGAAATACGTCCTCCCCGCCTTCACTTTTTTCCTGCCCCCCAGCTTGAAAGCCCCTTGTAAGAAAGGGGTTGATGTAGTCGAAGTCCGCCGCTACCCATTCCGGAGAGAACACGATCAGCAGGTGTACGTCTCCCTTGCCGTCCGCGACAGCCAATTCCACGCCAGGGAGCAATAAGATGTCCCGTTTTTTCGCTTCCTCGTAAAGCTCGCTGAACTCCTTCGCGTGGAATTTATTGTGGTTGGCGATGACCCCGATGCGTATGTTCGCGTTTTCGAGCGCGTCTACATAAGTTTTTACATAAGAGTCGTCATCTCCTTCAAACGAAAATTTTTCGTCTTCTCTCGTGTGCAAATGAAAATCCGACCGCAACCACGTCGCGCCGTTTGTGAACAACGAATTTTTTTCAGCCATCACTTTGCTCTCCACGACATTCAAAAATTTTTGAAACGTACAACTTAGCATGCTCTTAATATTACATCATGCCTTGCCGTTTTTTCTATTGTATAATGAGATATGTTTTTTAAGAAGTTGATTTAAGGAGGATTTATTCATGAAAAAACATATTTTGAGGAGTTTGCTTTTCTTCGCGCTTTTTTCGCTGGTTATCCCGCGCGGTGCGCCTGTCTTCGCAGCGACCGCCAACTCGCCCGCTCTGAGTATTCTTACGCTGTCGTTTGTAGACAACGTAACCGGGTTGAGTCAGTATACCCCTAAGCAGGGGGCGAGGTTCGCCATAGGCGACACGTGCATGATATACCTGGAGACGACGGGATTCACCCTGCATCCTGTCAGGCCTGACTCCGAAGATGAATTTGATTTGGATCTGGCGGTTGACATCGAGATAAAGATGCCGCAGCGGAGAAGGGTTATAGTCTCGGAGAACAATTTCCACACGCTGAAGACAACGATGCGCTCAAAGCTGCCGATCGCGTTTTTGGCTTTTGGTTTTCCATTTGACGAGGACTGGACTCCCGGCGACTACCTGATAGAGCTTACGCTGCGAGACAATTTTTCGGAGCAAAGCGTGACGGAGTCCATGATTTATCAACTGGAAAGGCCCACCGACGCCGACCTCGCCAGACAGGGCGAGGAAAGTGGAACCCCATAGGCTAAGTTGACAAACGGGGCTGCTCGCATATAGAATATTGGCGTTTAAGTTAAAATAGTTTTTCAGCCGACTTAGCTCAGCAGGTAGAGCACATCCATGGTAAGGATGGGGTCCGCGGTTCAAGTCCGCGAGTCGGCTCCAGTGATAGCAAGGGCTCAGGGGGATTAGCCTGAGTCCTTTTCTTTTTCCTTGTTCCGTCCTTGTTCCAGAGAAAGAAAAGCCTTACGTAGCAAAGATTCTCTGCAAAACACCTCACACTCCAGCTCCTTTATGCTTGCTTTTACTCAATTCTGCTGGCTTATATTCCTCAATGGTTTTTTCTTCCTTGTTCCCCTTGTTCCATATTTGTCGATAGCGTTCTATAATTGTCCATAGTTAACCCATTGCCATGACTGATTTTGCCTCTTGACATCAGCAAAAAAACGTGTAAAATCCTGGAAAATATCTGAAATCGAAAGAGGGTGAACATCGCAACCAAGGTAAATATGGGGGTGAACCGGCTTAACGATTAAGGCAGACGCGGTTCAAGGTTCGCGGCAAAGGGATTTTCATTGAAACGCCACCCATTATACTATAGGGCGGCAAGAAAGAGAGGTGAGTTTTTTTGCGAAGTTTCAGTTTTCTAATTTTCTACGCAAAGCGGTTGCGAGAGTTGGCGAAAGACATCAAGTCGATGGGCTTAGTCGAGATGGGCGTAGCTGTGGTGTTATTTTTGATAAGTCCATTTTTAGGGATTTGGGTAGGAACGGCAGGGTTAATGACGCTTGGGCTTGCCAGCGGTATGCGTCTGCCGGATGCTATTTTGAGATCCAAATTCCGGCAAGCTAAAAACACAGGTTTCCGCGTCAAAATATTTCGCCGTGGGCACGTCCGTAATCACGCCCGTGCGTATCGCCGCGCGTCCAGGCCGTCTTTTGCCCGTGCTTCGGGAGGCGACGACTCCGGCGGAGGTTCCGAATCAGACTCAGGAGATCCACCTGGGCCTATACTACCACATCCTGTAACACCACTCCCAAACTTTTATCGAAAACCAGATAGTTTCCTGTTTCCGTGGCGTTTGAGCTACATCCCCGGCTGTTGGCGCTTGCTTTGCCGCCAATGCCTCACGAAGGGGGTGTTGTCATGACGATAGCGAAGCGTATCGCCAATAAAGCGCCCAATCTTGACGCGGGCAAAGCTCCATTACTGCTCAAGGAGAAAGAGGTCGCTGAACTACTTGGCGTTTCCGTTTCTTATCTTCGCAAATCCCGATGCGAAGGTACACGGAAGCGTAAGACTCCAGCGCCGCCCTTTGTTCGCATTGATGACAGCGTTTATTACCGCTTTGTTGACATAAACGCCTGGGTCGAAGGGCTTGTTCCCCAGCAGGTCATACAGGAGCGCCGCGCATGAAGGGTAAATTCATGCTGATTCCTGAAGAAATACTGGGCGACAGCAGATTGAAGCCGTTGGATATGGTGGTCTACGGGACGCTCGACAGCTTCGCGGACAGCGATGGAAAGGCGTGGCCGAGTATACCGACTATCGCGGAACGGGGCAGCGTATCATCGGCGACGGTCAAACGCGCTCTCTCACGCCTGGAAAGCGCCGGATACATCAACAGGCGGCAGCGGTGCAAGCCTGGAACGAAAGAATTTGACAGCACTCTTTACATGTTGTCCTTTCGTAGCGGAAGTGACGGTTCCGAAAGAACCGGGGAAGGCTCTTGCGTATCCGAGGTCGGTTCTTTGAAGTACGGGAGGTCAGTTCTTTCAGTTCAGGAGGTCGGCTCTGACAGAGCTGGAAACTATACCCATAGAACTATAACCAATGAACCATACTGTGTGGGGGATAGCTCCCCCACACACACCGGTTCGGTCACTGCTGTTCCGGTTCCTGTCACTCATGTCACTATCACTACGGAAACTCAACTCAATGACACAGGGGAAAAAGAGTCCGAGGGCGAAAATTCCACCACTGAACACACGGCCAATGTGGAAAGGCATTTTAACGAGCTTTGGGAGTCCTATCCGCGCAAGAGCGCCAGAGGAAAGGCAAAGAAAACATTCATGGCGCTATTCCCCGCCGAACTATCCCCCGAGCGGGTCATGCAACGATTGGAAACGATGAGCAAACAGTTCGCCATATTCGAGCAGGAAGCCGAAAAGCTAATCTCCCGCGGACAAGAGCAATACATTCCTTATCTCCACAACTGGCTCGTCAGGGAGGGCTTCGCCGATGTCTGACCACCTTTCTTCGTGTGTCATGGAGAACTACGGCGGCATTGGAAACCGCCTCGAAAATTTGCTGGACTGGCAGGCGGAAATGGAGTGGGAAATACGCAGCAAACAAAACGCTCCCAACGGCTGAGCCTACGCGAGATGATCGCCGCTATGGAGAGCGAGGATATGCGGTCACACCTGATAGAGATTCAATATTCCCACCTTCTTCAAGAGGAGCATAAAACCCCGGAAGAAGCGTCACGGATATTGCTCTACTCAGCGCGCGGATTACTTTCACCGCCAAAAATCAGACGAGCTATAAGCCGGGGAAAGCTCCTGTCCAAACGCCCGGAGAGCGCAAAACAATTCAAGGACGAAGCAAAGGGAGCGCGTCATCGAACGGAATTGGAACAGGCGCTCAGGAACCGTCATAACCTTACTCCGGTTACGTTCGGAATTGACGAACTCGACGCCCTCATACCGGGGGGAATAACAGCGGGAGAAGTGCTCCATATCGTCGGCGGCGAAGGCGGGTTAAAAACGAGCCTGCTGCTTCATATTCTCTGTAATTACGCCAAGCAAGGCGGACAAGCCCTGTTCTTCTCTCTGGATATGCCGCCGGAAACGATTGAATTACGGCGCTTTATGCGGATTATGGACTGCGGAAGGGAACGGGCCAAAGAGCATATCAAATACGACACCGAAGAATACCGGCGGGCACGTGAGCTTTTGGAGGAGCAGGATGAGAATTTGTCCGTCATGGGCGGCCCGCTTGGTCTAGGAAAGATGCAGGCAGCCATCTTGGTGAGCGGAGCCGATCTCGTAGCCATCGACTATGTAACCCTCGTGGACGGGCACAAAAATGAACTGGATACGGCGCGGGAAGTAACCAGGGCTGTTCGTAACTGGCGTAAAACATGGGGTATCACCTTCATCCTCCTGTCGCAGATGTCACGGGAAAGCAAGCGTGACGCTTTTCAGGGCGGAACCGGCGGGCATGGAATAGGCGGGTCGAGCCTGGAGCAGCTTGTCGATTACGAGCTTGAACTGATGAAGGATGAACCTTTGGGAAACGGCGGCAATCCCCGCCTTATCGCCACGCTGAGGAAAAACCGGGCAGGACAGAGCGGAGTATCTTTCGAGATTTTCCCCTGCTTCCCAAGCCTCACCTTCACCGGCCGGGCTGAACGTGTCGAGCGGGATCGGAAACGCAAGGCGCTGTTCTCGGAGTATCTGACAGGGAGGACGGTGTGAGCGAAATGGCAAGACCAAAGCTGAATGACGCAGATAAAAAAGCCGAACGCCTGACCGTGCGCTTCCGTCCCGGCGAGCTGGAAGAACTCTTGAATCAAGCGGAAATTTCCGGCCTGAACATCTCCGAGCTGGTTCGCCGCAGGGCGCTGGAAAAACGCGTCGCCGCCGTGACAGATTTGAAAATGCTCTCCGAACTGCGTCGGCTCGGAGGCTTGATAAAACATCTTTTCAACGAAACCAACGGCCTTTACCGGCATAAGACTTCCGCGCTGCTGGACGAGCTTCAAGCGGCCGCCGTTCGTATCGGCCGAAAGCGGGAGGATGTGTGACTTGACGATGGTGATCGGGAAAATCATTCCGCGCAAATACGGGACAGGGAGTTTCCGGGACTCGGTGAACTATAACCTCGCCCTCTCAAAAAAAGAAACGGACAAAGTGGAGTATGTGAACACCCTCAACATCTTCGCGCCGGAGGCGGCGATAGCGGAGATGGAGGCGCTGGCACTCGAAAATACCCGTTCCGCCGATCCTGTTTTCAACTGCATACTCTCCTGGCGGGAAAACGAGATTCCCACAAGGGAACAGACGGACGAGGCCGTAGAGATTGTGCTGAAAGAGCTTGGTCTGGAAGGCTGCCTGACGCACTACGCCCTGCACCGAAACACGGAAAACCTGCATTTGCATATTTGCGTGAACCGTATCGACCCGGAAACGTACAAAGCTCGCGACCCCGCTCATGGCTGGACGAAAAAGGCGCTCGAAAAAGCGGCGCGGAAGATTGAATTGGCTCAGGGATGGGAAATCGAGAGAACCGGGCGCTATGTCGTGACGGATGACGGGGAAATATTGGAAAAGCCCCGTGAATACGGCAAAAAGGCAAAGCTATCTCAGACGGCCCGCGATATCGAGGCACACACGGGAGAAAAGAGCGCGGAGCGAATCGGACAGGAAACAGCCGCGCCGATTATCCGAGAGGCAAAGACTTGGGGAGAGCTTCATCAAAAGCTGGCCGAGCAGGGTATCAAGTTCGAGCGGAAAGGCAGCGGCGCGATTCTTCATATTGGGGAAACAGTTATCAAAGCCTCGCAGGCCGGACGTGATATCAGCCTATCCAAACTTGAAAAACGGTTGGGTGAATACCGAGAGCCAGGCATTTCCGTCTTTCCTCATGTTTCGCGGCCGGAAGCCATTGAGCGCGTGGAGGCTATACCGAGGGTCAAACGTTCGTGGAAAGACTATCAAAAGGCAAAAGTCGAATACCTTGCGGCGAAAAAGAAATCTTTCTCCGAACTGAGAAAGCGACAGGCTGACGAACGGAAATCCCTGGTCAAAAATCAACACGAGGAACGCTCCTCCCTTTTTCGTGTGTCATGGAAGGGCAGGGGCGCGGAACTCAACCAACGCCGCAGCGTAATGGCCGCAAAACATCAGAATGAAAAACTTGGTCTTTTTGACCGGCACAGGGAAGAACGCGAAAATTTGAAAAAACGCTTCCCTCATCAATTTCCGGGCTTCAAGAAGTGGCTTTCCCTGAATGACGATAAAGAGCTTTTAGCTTTATACCGCTATCCCGGCCAAATCGTGCTTTTCTCCGCAGAAATTAACGAAAACTACACGCCGGGAAAGAGTTTCGACCTTCGGGATTATTCTCCGGCTTTCGGCGGGAAGCGCGGCGGTGTGATGTATTGCAAAAGCGGCAAAAGCACCGCTGACTTCATCGACTACGGTAAAAGGATTGTGGTATCGGACAAATTCGACGAGGCAAGTATTCTCGCGGCGCTTCAACTGGCAAGTCAGAAATGGGGAAGTATACAGGTCAGCGGCTCGGAAGAGTACAAACGGCTTTGCGTAAGCCTGGCGGTGAAACACAACTTCAAAATCGCCAACCCGGAATTGAGGAAGGAGATAGACGCGACGCGCGGAAGTATGGGGTTTTCCGACAGGCACGAAAGAAAAAGCATGGGGTGGAGTAGATGAATTTTTATCTTTTACTTTGCGCTCTCCGCGTAGGAGCAGGCAAACCTCTGAAAGAAGCAACGCGCCGATTAGAGGTTCTGGAATTAGACGCAAAACACTCGAAGAGTTTTTGTCGGCTAATTCCCTGCCTGTCCTCCCTTCAACACAGCCTTGGGAGCCGAGAAGGAGTCATGAGGGGACATAAAGAGGCCGGAAGGGGCCGCAAAAAGACCAATTTGTGGTCATGGAGCCGTTAAGAGGGCAAAAAGGAGCGCGAAAGGGGGCAAGGGGGTCAATAAAAGGCTCTAAAGAGGTCATAAAGAGGCCGTTTCAGGAAACGAGGTGAAAAAGTGCGTCTTTTGGAGGACATCAGGGCAACGGAAACGCCCGGTAAACGCGGTGGGGAATTTTTCTACGCCCAGATGATTTACGGCTATTTCAGCGAAATAGAGAAACTGAAGGGCGAAGGATTTACCTTGACGACGATTTGTAAGTTTCTGGAAAAGAAAGGCGCGCTGCCGGAAAAATCCGACCCGCGCAGCTTCCGCCGGGCTTTTCGCAGAGAAGCCGCACGACGGCAGCGGGCAATATCGAAGGAGGTAAACGTCAATGGCACAGCTAAAAAAGAGGTGAAGGCCGGAGAAAACATTCCAAGGCGCGACGTTTCGGAAGCAAGCGTGAAGCAGAAACCGGAATTTCCATTTACTCCGGTGAAGCCGGAGAATAGCAGGGGCAGGCTTCAGATAAACCCGGACAACACGTTCAACATCACTCCTATAGACCCGGACGACCTGCCGGACATCAACTAAAAATTCCGTGAAAGAAGGTATGACAGATGAAAGACACGATTTACTACATTGGCGGCTCCAAAGGCGGCGTGGGCAAAAGTATCATCACAACGGTGCTGATTCAGTTCCTCATCGACCGCTACGGCGAGAAAAAGACAATCCACCTCGTAGAAACGGACGAAAGCAACCCGGACGTGGGCAGGATATACAACGGGAAAATTCCGGTCACTCCCCTCGTTCTCGATGAGCGGGAAACCGGCTGGATAACGTTATTCGAGCTTCTGGAAAAGAACGAGAACACAATATTCGTCGTCAACAGCGCGGCGAGAAGCAGCCGTGGCATTGAGGTAAACGGGGAGAATTTTTCGCTGGCGCTTCAAGACCAGTCCGTCCCTTATGACCTCGTGACATTCTGGCCGATAAACCGGCAGTTGGATTGCGTCAACCTGCTCATGGACTACCTGAGGGTCATACGTTACGGCCCTGTCTTTACCATCCGTAACACCTATTGGGGGGAACCCAAGGATTTCCTTATCTACAACGCGATGGTGAGCAAGGCAAAAAACAAGGAACTGGCACAGTCCCGGATAAACGGCGTACTGGACTTCCCATCTTTGAACGACCTGATAACGCTCCAGTTTTATTCCTACGGAAAGACAATCCCGGAGGTGGCCGAAATGCTGAACGCTTTCATGCGGCAAATTTTTCTTACCTGGAGGAACAGGGCGTATGAAATGTTTGAAAGCACGGGACTTTTCACCGATGAAACCTCGGAACAAAACGCAAGCTGAGGTGAGCATGAATGTCAAACTTTGAGAATACGTTACGGGAGTCGTCGCTGGCAATATTGAGGCGGGAACTGACGGAGAGCGAGAGGATAGAGTTTTTGGAACTGGCCGGGGCCATCGGCATGAATAGCGTTGAGGATTACATGTACATGCTGATGATCTTCAAGCGTAACGAGGACAAGATAAGCGCGCAAATGGACTCCTTCAAAAAGGAAATGAAAGCGCGGTTCGATGAAATGGGCTTTCTTGAAAAGAAAATCGACGGCACACTCGAAAAAACGCTTGAAAACATGCTCGGCAAGGGTGCGGAGAAGATAGGGTACGCTATGGGTAGAGATATAGCGGACTCGGCCAAAGAGGTACTCAAAAGGAACGGAGAACTTCATTTTCTGAGAGGGCAGGTTGTAAGCGTTTGCATTGTTGCGCTTATGGCAACCTTGGCGTATTGGCTCGGCAGAGCCGGTGTTTTTAGCTTCGGTGAGAGGGGGAGTTTTCTCAAGGCTTTTTTCTGGCTTCCCGCAGGCGGGGTGATGGCTCTATGCAGCCTGGCTTACACTTTTGTGTGGTATTTCGAGCATGAGTGGCGGATAAGTGAGTATCTCAGTTATAAAATAAATTTTGCGTTGCAGATACTCGTTTTTTTGGCGCTACTGATTTGCATATTTGCTTAGGGCAGCACGGCGGCTCGGTGACGAGCCGCCATATTTATAAAGAAAAATTTGGAACATATTTCAATATGGGTTTATAATCTTAACGATATTTTGAGCGGTTCATGCAAGCCTTTCTGAAAACTTACCCGATTTACGAAGGGAAATTTGCGAACGTGTGGCTGTAGAACGAGTTCCCTTATCGTAAATTTGATGTGGAGAAGGGTAAAAGCTATTCTTTTTCTGAGGATTTTATTTTTGATAGAATGTATTCCCATTTCATAGGCAATGGTGCTATTTCAATCGTGAAATGAATAACTGCGTTTACCAACTTCCCAATATCTTCCCAACACCCAAACAGAAAAACAAAGTCATTTACGTGTCGGGAATTGGCGGCGAAAAACAACAAACAACTCTTATGACGGATACAATTCCAGACTTGAATTGCCTTGACACAGGGATTCAATGTTTCCTCCTCTATTACCCTGGGCTCCCGGTAATTGTAATGATGAAGTTGCTAACCTCATATCCATCAATGATTTCCTACAACGAGGGCTCGTTATAAAGTGCAATTTGTAACGATGCGTTTTCAATTTGAATACCCGCCAAGCGTTGATATCAATAGGCTTATATCAAACCTCGTTACAACAGTGCCGGGAATCCAGGTATTACTACAAAAAAGAGAACACCAGCAATTGTCGCTGTTCGATGCCGAACGAGAGTACATACGCCGCAACGGAGTGACGGATTTCATCCTGAACGAATGCTGCGTACGATACGCTCCCAAGAAGACGGAACATCTGTTCTGTCAAGGTATTTCTCAAATTTTTGTATGCGTTCATATAAACTTTACAATTTCTTCTTGACAAAGTTCGTCCATGCGTATATCATATATATTGAGAAATTGTGTTGGAGGTGCTTGTTTTGAAATATATGACTACCCAAGAAACCGCAATAAAATGGGGCGTTACGCAACGCAGAATCCAAGCCATGTGCGAAAAAGGTAAAATACCTACTGCGGAACGGATCGGGTTATTTTGGGTAATACCCAAAGGAACACCTAAGCCATCGGACGGTAGAACACGACCCATGCGAAACATTAGCTCACATATCGTTGTTGTTGCGGCAGAGTAATTAGCAATCAAAAAATTATATATAGGGGAGGTATCGGTATGACCGCGAACAAGCAAAACTTGTCCTGCTCCGTTGTTTCGTACTTTTGTGGGTGTGGCGGGTTAGATTTGGGCTTCCGTGGCAACTTTAGATACCGCGATGAG
>Ga0099364_10003279_pt1 | contig 25168 bp, 20 predicted proteins | sample TergutTh196P3_FD_73070 | JGI IMG/M metagenome (GOLD analysis project Ga0099364, IMG submission 73070) | Microcerotermes parvus P3 segment gut microbial communities from Pointe-Noire, Republic of the Congo - Th196 P3 | ecosystem: Host-associated > Arthropoda: Insects > Digestive system > Gut ...
CGAATCTGCAATGTATTTGGCGTAAAGTGCTATGTTTTGCTGAAAGGCATTGCAGATTATACCATTGATGAAGCGGACAGTAAGACGGGATTCTAAATGCTTAAGGACTTTTTCTGACTCGACTATATACTGCGGCACGGTAATAATTACCTTTTCCCCTTCGTGTCTCCTTTGTGCCCTTCGTGCCTTTGTGCGAGAAAAACAGCAACTTTCGTGATACAGACACACAATTTTTTACATACCCTTTTTCCAAAAAATATCTGCTATTTTCTTGCTTTTCCCCGATAGTAGGCTATACTAACGTTCCCCCTGGGTTTGAATTTGACTTATCTCATGTTCCGCTACGCCTTTCTGCCGGTTTTTTGCTGCCTGGTGTTTCCTTCTGCGCCGGTTTGGGGGGATTTTGGCGATTGCATCTGGGGAGGAATGAACGAAGAAACAACATACTCTCCCGCCTACATGCCGGGGATGGGCGGAATTACATTGGTTCAATACCAACAACCCCAAATGAATCTCGGCGCACCGCAGCCTGCCATTCCCGTACAAGCCGCGCCCGGCACACGAGCTGTCGATATTCCACAAGCACACATCCCGACAATCACGATTCCCACAGGTCCCGTCGGTTCGATTGGACAACCGGCAACCGCTCCTGGAATGATACCGCAAGCACCGCCCGGCGCAGAAATCGTCTATATTTTGCCCTCCACGCAACTCGCAAAAGCGGAAATCTGTCTGGATGGAGAAAAAACAATACCTGCAACAGAAGCAAAAATTGTTCCCGCAAGTACGCCGGGAGCAATTCCCGTTGCCCTGAAAACGGTAACGGTACGAAGACCTAAGGTCGAGTATCATTGGACTTACGCTCCCATCGTGAATAAGACGGAAAGGCTCGTCAAAGTAGTCGATCCTCGCACGGGTCGGGTCGTTCGTACTTACTGTGAAGAAGATTCCGACCGCTCGGTACTTCCTTGGCTTCACCGCCGAGAAGTTATTACTTACGAGACAGTCGAAGCCAAAATTGCCGTGCCGGTTTCCTTGACACCGGTCTCCTCGTCGTCGGTGAACACTCACGTCCACGGCGGTTTGCCGTGAATGTACGCAAAACACAGACACGTTGCACTTTCGGTTTATCCAAAAGAAAAAAACAATTTTTATGGACGTGCTATTCAAACGAAAACGACGTTCCTGACTGCAACACATGCATCACGAAATCCCCTTCGGGGCGCTTCGCTGATGTTCTATCGAGAGAAGAGTGTTGAGCATACTGTGTTGCCGATGCCGAAAGGGCGGAAAACATGTTGTCAGGTCCCATCTGTTGCAGCATGTTCAGAACTTCGGCAAGGCGGGAAATGTCGAGGAAATCTCCCTGCAAGCCGCCGATAGCGTCTTGGAATGTTTCTTTGTCCGGCATTTCCCCGAGGAGTGAAAGACCATCGTCGCCGTTTTTGAGGTGCATATCTTGCATCGGCAAACCCTGTCCTTGCACATTTTTCGTTAAAGCGGACTCAAAGTTTTTCATTTTGAGTTGCAACATATTGGCGAGCATTTCGCCTCGCTGTTTCAGTTGGGCTAGCCCTAAAAGGTCGAGTTCGCCGGTACCGCCGGACTCGCCGCCGTGCATTTCGGAGTTTAGAAATTGCTGTAACATCATTGCGGAGGAAGAGAAAGCGACACTATCTGTCTGCTGTCCTTGTTTTGCGGCGGCATTAACCGTTTGGGCAAATTGCTCGATGGACTGTCCCGACTGAACGCCGAAGACACCGGAATAATTGTTGACGACGGAAGATGTTCCGAACATTGTTTCTCTAAATGTTAAATTTCTGTCGGGGGAGTGTAACAATTTTTCGAAAATTAGTCCAGATGTCATTAGCGTCGGGTGAGAGCGGTATTATGGGCATGTCCCTTGCCGACAACAAGGGGATAAATCCCCTTGCTGCCTATTATCTCTGGGCAGGGAGGGAGGAGCGCAATCTTACGATTGCGGCTTGGCTGTGCGCCGCACAAGTGCGGCGGCTAAAAGTGCGACTCTGTGACTACATCTCCCGTATCATACTCTCGATAAATTCAATCTCCGAAGACGTTAAACCGTACTTCTTGTATAACTTCGCGTCCGACCAAGACTCGCCGAAATCCTGCAAAGGGACAATTTGATAAACCCGCTGCGTGGCGTGTTGAGTCGTCTTGATAATGCCGACAAGGAATCGGAAGAACTTCGTCTTAATGTACCCCAAACAATTCTCCGCTTCTTCCTTTGTAGAAAAAGCGCCAACGTTCAAAAACGTCTCTGTACAAACCGAATTTGGCGAACCGACAAAGGAATCGCCGAGTATTTTTGCGGGGATACCTTTTACCATAGTCTTGCCTGCACCTAATGCTTCCGGTACAAACACTTTCCATTTTCCGATAAGTTCCCTGCCTTTCGGAACAGGATAATCCGCAGGGACATGACGTTCTGTCCGCTGCTGCTTGTCGCCGAGACCATAAATCGTAAGACCGCCGCTGATGTTCGTCTCACTGACCGGCGGCAAACCATATTTTTTCGCTCCACTCGTGAAAAAATCTGTACGTAAGCCGTAAGGTTTTAGTGCTGATACAATGACAGCAAACGCAACCGTTTTATTAGCCCAGACTTTTTCGACAATACTTAACTGTTCGGGAAAGCGAATAAATGTTTCCGAATACGGGGAAAGAAGTTTCCTTTCACTTTCATGGACTTCTCCGTTCATGTGGGTAAAGATTTTGCATTGACCGCTGTATGTTCTATCCCAAAGGAAATAACAGACTCCGCCTTCGATGGCTACGTTGGGAAAGCAATCTTTACTGTTTGGATAATCATGCAGTGTCCGAATTCGTTCATCATTGAGCATTTCTCTACGAAAGTCGTTGAGTCCTTTTCCGCCGGTAAACCATCGGGCGGGAATAATCAGCGAAATATAACGCGGATTAAGTTTTTTCGCATGCCGGACAAAATGCTGATAAATTGGCATTGCACTTGCACCGTGTCCGCCATCGCCTTGCTGATACGGCGGATTGCCGATAATGATGTCGAATTGCATGTCTAGGTAGGGGTGGGTTAGGGATGAGGGGCTAGGGGTTAGGGGTGAGGAAGAACTCGTCCCTAATCCCTCATCCCTCGCCCCTATCCCCTACATCTCCCGAATCATACTCTCGATAAATTCAATCTCCGAAGACGTTAAACCGTACTTCTTGTATAACTTCTCGTCCGTCCAAGACTCGCCGAAATCCTGCAAAGGGACAAGTTGATAAACCCGCTGCGTGGCGTGTTGAGTCGTCTTGATAATGCCGACAAGGAAACGAAAAAACTTCGTCTTAATGTAAGTCAAACAATTCTCGGCTTCATTCTTTGTAGAAAAATCGCCGACGTTCAGGAATGTAAAAGTGCATAACGTTTTTGGAAAACCGACAAAAGAATCGCCGAGTATTTTAGCGGGAATGTCTTCCCCCATTGTTCCGCTTGCCCCCAATGCTTCCGGTACAAACACTTTCCATTTTTCGACGTTTTCTTTTCCATTTGGCACAGGATAGTCAGCAGAGACATAACGTTCAACCCGCTTGCTGCTTTCCAAACCGTAAATGGTAAGACCGCCTTTAATCTTATGTGTACTCACCGGCGGTAAACCATATTTTTTCGGATTCTTGAAAAAGTCCGTCGCTAAACCGAAAAAGCCGACCGACGAAACAATAGAAATGAGAGAAACTGTTTTTTTCGACCAGACTTTTTCGACAATGCTTAACTGTTTGGGAAAGCGAATGAACGTTTCCGAATAAGGGGAAAGAAGTTTTCTTTCACTTTCATAGACTTCTCCATTTACGTGGGTAAAGATTTTACATTGACCGCTGTACTCTCTATCCCAAAGGAAATAGCAGACTCCGCCTTTGATTTCAACGTTAGGGAAACAATTTTTCGCATCGATGTAATCATGCAGTACCCGGATATGGTCATCGTTCAACATTTCCTTGCGAAACTCTTTCAAGCCCATTCCGCCGGAAAACCAGCGTGCCGGTATGATTAACGATATGTATCTCGGGTTCAATTTTTTCGCTTGTCTGACGAAGTGCTGATAAATCGGCTTCGCCTGCGCACCGTGTCCTTGAGTGTCTTGCTGATACGGCGGATTGCCGATAATGATGTCGAATTGCATGTCTAAGTAGGGGTGAGGGGTTAGGGATGAGGGGCTAGGGGTGGTCAGGGATGAGGGGCTAGGGGTGAGGGGCAAAGAAGAACTCGTCCCTAATCCCTCACCCCTTGCCCCTATCAAAGCTACATTCGTTTTCGCTCCGGTAAAACCTGCGAGCGTGCGCCGGGTAATGGAAGCCGCCATTGGCGTTTTGCATACGGCAAAAATGTTGTCGGCGAGGATGTCTTTCCATAATTTGCTGTGCCGCCGCATTTCCATTTGCTTGTCGGTTGCAATGATCTTTTCCGAAGCGGGTGCGTACAGATTATACGCCATCCAGAGAGGATAGAGCCCCGTCTTGGAATTGATTTCGAGAATTTTGGGGTTGGGGACGTGGGGCGAGGGGTGAGGGGTGAGGGACGAGATAAAATTCATCCCTCGCCCCTGTTCCCTCACCCCTCATCGGAGCGATTTCAGTAAGCCATTGAGCAACTTGCTGATCTCTTCGCAATTCAGCAACAAGTTTTCGAGCATCTCCGTTGAAAGATAGCCCACTTTGTTCGAGACGATCAATTGCGTCTCCAATTCGTACAAAGAGCCTTTGGAAATTCCCAGAAATTGGCGATACTCTCCCGTTGAATTGCGTCCGTGTCCCTCTGCGATGTTGCTTGCTATCGACACTGCCGCTCTCCGCATTTGCGAAACGATACCGTAAATCTCCTCTTTCGGAAATTGCCGTGTACAGGAGTATATCTTCCCAGTCAAGTCGATTGATTTTTGCCAGACTATCAAGTCCCGATACGATTTTAATGTGTTCATAATTGCAAATTATACAAGGACTAGGGGAGTGGGACGAGGGGTTAGGGGAGAGGGCGAGAAATAACTCATCCCTCATTCCACGCCCCTCGCCCCTCATTCCACGCCCCTCGCCCCTCATTCCACGCCCCTCGCCCCTCATTCCACGCCCCTCGCCCCTCATCCCACGCCCCTCTTTCCGAACCGGTACGCCGAACTCGTCTTTTTCTCTAAAATCGTATCCGCCGAATATGTCGCTCATGTGAGAGTTGACCGTTTTCCATGGCGTGAGTACCGTTTCTTTGTCAGGATTTTTGAACGTCGCAAAGATTTCGGCAATCGTTTCGCAACGCTCCAAAGGCATCATCTGATCGCACGCCAAGACTTTGCGGCGAATGTTCACGCCCGCCCCGATAAATACATCTTCATCGTAATACTTGATAAACTTGCGGAACACCTCTTTCGTTACACCCTTCGGCATATATTCCTGCCACGATGCCTCATCGACGCGATCCACAAACTCTTTCAATGTAATCTCCGACTCCGGCAAAAGCGTTTCTACACCGAAGAGCAACAACGGCATACGGACGGAGAGAGCCCGCAAGATGGAACGCCGTACTTCACGTAACTCTTGCAGTTCTTTCAGTTTGCGCAGCCGCTCCTTGTCATCTTCGGTTAACTCTCTTTTCGGTTTCCTTACGACATCTTGGGCTTTTTCGATTTCCGCTTCGTCAAAGCCTTGAAAGTTTATCACTAATTGGCTGCCTGGCGGTAATGTGCCTTGCGAAGTACCGACGATGTTTTTCAATCCTTCAAAGTCGGCAATCGAACCGGCAGAGATGTCGGTGAGTAGATGATCGTTATAAAGTTTTTTGTCATCGAATCCGTTTCGGACGACTCGTGTGATTGCCGCCTTCTTGAGTTCCTGCAACATTCCGCCGACATCGTAAGGCTTCATCTTGCCGTTGGTGGCGGAAATGACGGGACAGAAGTTCAGGAACTTTTCCATGTACTCTTTTTGTTCCGTCCTGTTGGTTTCTCCTGCTTTCGTGCGTAGTTCGGCGGCTTCGGCAACGATTTGCAGTGTTCTGTCGGGAGCAAAATCGAAGACGTAACAGTGTGTTTTCATTTTTCCGTCGGTACCGCCGGGCGTTTGACAGCGGAACGCCGTTTGCAGATAAGTCGTGGCGGACTTGGTGTTCGACAGCATAAAGACTGCCGTCCATTGCGGAACGTTCACTCCGAGCGTCAACTTGCCGCAAGAAATCGTGATAGTGTAATCATGCTTTTCAATGGCTTGACGGACGGTGTGCAATGCGTCGCGTTCGATTTCTTCGTTACCGGCAACGTTGGCAATGCCGAAATACTTAAAGACCGGATGATTCCGCAACAACTCGCTTAGCGCTTTCGCCTCCTTCACTCCCGGCACGAACCAAAGCGTGTGTTTGAGATTACTGCGGTAGTCTTCGGTCGAAAAGGGAAACTCCTCATTTTTCGTGAGCAGGTCGAGAAACTTTTGGACATGCGTCTCGTGAATGAATTGTTCCTTTTCGTTGGTTCGGAAAAACTCTTTGAAGTTAAACGCTTTGTCTTCGATGTCTTGGAAGTCGGGCTGTTTGATATACTTGTCGAGTTCGTAGGTGAACATTGCCAGTTTCGGCAGTGCGGCATAGGGATTGGGTTCGCCGGGATTTGTGCTGTCCCATTGCTCTTTCGCTTCCTGTTCCATGACGTAGTCCCATGTATAGACTTCTTCTGATTCCCTTTTGTCCAGTAGATTAAAGGGCGTACCGGAGAGCAAGAGCGTAAAGTTTCGCCGGATTTTTTCGTCCAACACGGTGCCGAGTGCCGATTGGGTGCCTTCGTGGGCTTCATCGACGATGAGAAATTCCCAGTCGGTTGTGAAGACTTCGTCGTTCTTTTTGAATCTTCTGCCGCCGATTTCTTCTGATTCCCGAAGGTCTTGAATCGATGCAAAATAGATGAACGGTTTGTTTTGCTGAATCAGTACCGGCAGTGTTTCGCCTCGTGTTTTCGATGCGTATTGTACGTTTGTACCTGCAAAGATTTTGTTGAAGTCGTCGAACCAGCCGTCTTGGACTGCCGGTCGGTGCGTGATGATAAGCGTTTTGGAAAACTCTTTTTCTTTGGCAACCTGCATAGCGGCAGTGGTTTTGCCGAAGCGCATTTTGGCGTTCCAAAGATAACTCGCCTTGATTTTGTTTCTGAAATACTTGATGGTCTGTTTGATTGCGTCTTCTTGACTTTCACGGAAGGGAAACGGCGTATGGGAGTCGTCGAATTCGGTCTGTGAAATGCTGTTTCGTCCTTCTTTGGCGGCATTGATTGCGGCGACGGCGATTTCGAGCGGGGCTTCGAACCAGTCTCTGGCACCTCTTCGAATGCTCCTTTTTTCGTAACCGCTGCGCCGCAAAATGTTATGGACATCGTGGTCACGGAAAAAAGTATTCTTATTCGTTACTGCGAGTTCGCTGTGCAGCAATTCGTATGCCACATCGGCAGTTTTGGTTTGCTGATCGATTCGTTCCTTTGCCGCCAGACGTATTTTCTCCGTTCTATCCTTTTCGGAAAGGATGTCGAACTTGCAGATTTTCAACGTTGTTTCGCCGATTTTCACTCGTCCCTGATGGGCTTCATCAGGAATGGTGTAAACGTAGACGACGTTGTAATGGAATGTATCCGTGATGGCGGGTTTCATCGTTCTGCCATTGCTTTTAGTTTTTCGAGGGAGTTGTTAAATTTTTCTTCCTGCGTAAACAGATTGGCGTTGTCCGCTGGAAAAAACGTCGGTGTCACCGAAGGTTTCGGCGGCGGTTTAAGTTTTAAGTTCCTTGTTTGACTGTATTTTAATTCATTGATACACGTTCCGATGGCATCGGGTGCGACACCGGTCTTGCGTTTGCGTGCGGTGCGCTTGATTTCGTGCAAAGTATATCGTGTAATGTCAAACGTCTGAGTTTCGTAATTCGGAACGTATTCGTAAATCGGAATTGCCCTTTTGCTTTTCGTCAAAAAGTTACCACAAATGATGTTGGTTTCCAGAAGAGCATCGACAGCAGACTCATATTCAGGAGAAGATTCACAGACGGTATCGAGCATGATGTTCTTTAACCGTTGCCGTGCTTCGGTGACGTTTTCTTTATCCAGTTCAACGGCGTATATGTTAGAAAGAGCGACGAGGAACCGGAATTCCCGATTGCCGTTTTTGATTGTTTTCTTAACGGCATTGATTCGCCGTTGGAGGATTTCTACCAAAAAGTTTCCGTTTCCGGCGGCGGGTTCGAGTACACGTTTTTCGATGTCGGCAATGTCATCTCCGACGAGGTCGCACATGGCTTGGACTTCGCGTTCGGCGGTGAAGACTTCGCCACGTTCTCTAACGTTTTTCCGGGATTTGATTTGCCGCATTATTTTGCCGTGGGATTCTTCTTCAGGATTCTAACCGAACTTCGGGGAAAAGCAAGCCTTACAGCCCTGGCGTGTGAAAATTACTCGCGAGATAAGTGTTAGAAAAACATTCACAGAGTCGCAATCGTAAGATTGCGCAAAAGTTGCGCAATCTTACGATTGCGGCTCTGCTTGTTTCGAGATCAATGACGGCGACAAATCCTTATCGAATAACATCTGTTTCGAACATTGATGGACTCACTTCTTTGCCAATTCTCTGATAATATCCGTCGCCGTTGGCGGGCAACCGTGTTCTTATAGTCCCGGCAGTAAAAACGTTCACGCAGTTGAGTTCGTAAATTTGGGCGGTTTTGGGGGTAATTTGGACACACCCTATTGGAGTTTGGCGATACAGCTCTGCGAACTTTTTGATAAAATAAAGTCTTCTCTAAAATCCTATGACACTCATTTTCATCGCACTGGTCGTTGCCCTGTTTGCTCTCCTTTCGCTGGGACTAACGCACTTGGCAAACGTTGAGTACAAAATTGTGTCGCACAACGGAAACACTGCGCAACTGGTGCAAATCCTTCACTCCGGTATCGACTCCGCCGCCAAAGCCATCGACGATCCGGCACGTCCTGATCTCGTCAACAATCCTGAACGTTTTTGCAGTGTCGAAGTCGTCCCCCGATATTGGACACCCACCCACCTCGGTGCAGGACGCTTTACCGTTTTATCAGCCCGGCTGGAAGGAGAAGAAGTCAAAGGCATCCGATTCGGTTTGACACGAGAATCGGCAAAATTGAGTCTCGAAACCGTTCTCGCTTGGGAAAATGAATCGGCAGGACGAGGAGCTCAAGCACTGCAAAACTTGCCCGGTATCACTTCGACAGTGGTCGATTCTATTCTCGATTGGCTCGACGCCGACGACGATCCCCGACCACAGGGAGCGGAGTCCGATTGGTATCGGCAACAACAGAAAGCGTACGGTGCCCGTAACGCCTCGGTGATTGCGTTGGAAGAACTGTTGCTCGTTAGAGACGTCGAACGGGCGATGCTCTTCGGCGACGACCATCTTATGACGTTTGGAGCAAGGCAAGCGAACCTGCGCCGCAATCTTTTTTTGTCCGGCGGTACGATAGACCCTTTTTCTCCATTGGACTTGCAGTTGGAACACTACAATCCGCAAGGATACGACGCCTCGGCATGGCAATTTCTTCTCACACCGTACAGTGCGGAAAAAATAGTCAATCCGCATAACGTCGTCAGAGTGTTTCTGAACGAGTCCAATTTAGAATTTTTGGAATCGCAACTTCGTCTGCATCAACTTGACGAAGAGAGTATTCAATTTATCTTGGCGTGGCGGAATGTCCGAGGCAACATCGGCGATCCGCTTGACCTTTTGGATGCCGAAGTAAGGATCGATGAATTGACTACTCTGCCCAGTCCGTTCTCCTGTTCTGATCCAGCAATGTTCGAGAGGTTTTTGAGACTGTTGGACGAAGCTGTAACGAATTCCGCCATTGTGATACGGGGACGGATCAATGTAAACGAGGCACCGCGACCGGTGTTGGAGGCGGTGCCCGAATTGACTCCCGAAATGGTAACTTCAATTTTAGAGCGGCGGCAGCTCGGTTCTCCTGCACAAAGGCATGCCGTTTGGCTCCTTGCGGAGGGGATCGCGGACTTGGCGATGATGCGGACTTTATCCCGCCGTCTCACGACGGGCGGAGATGTTTATCGGCTTCAAGTTGCTGCGTTTTTTGAGGAGCAACCGATGCTCCATCGGGTCGAAGTGGTGCTGGACGCAACGGTCAAACCGCCGAGGACGGTCTTCTACAAGGATTTGACACCGCTCGAGTTTCCTGAATGATATTTAGCCGGTACTCCGGTACTCCGGCTACAACACAAGGGACGTAAACATTTGGTATTATCCGCCGAGGCTAAAAATCTAATGCTGATGGATTGCCATTCCGATGTAAATGGACGTCAAAAACGTAAAGATGTACGCTTGCAAAAAACCGACGAGCAGTTTGAGAAAATAGACCGCCACCGCCGCAAAAACCGATGCAATCGTAACCGGAATCAACGCCGCAATCGACCACGCAGCCATCGGAATAAAGGCGACCAACACCGCTAAAATCAATGCTCCGCCAAACATGTTCGCCATAAGACGAATACACAACGAAACATGTTTCACGAAAAAACTGAAGATTTCAAGAACGAACAAAATCGGACTCAATACCATCGCAAGGTTAATCGGTCCCACTTTTCCTTCGATTTCCGGTACCATACCTGTCCAAAAACCGACGGGACCGTGCCGAAGAATACCGGTGGTAATCACGATGCACAACGTCAGAAGTGCCAACGTAACCGTAACGGTAATGGAAGCGGTCGGCGAACCCATCCAAGGCACTAGTCCAAAGAGGTTGCAAAACAATATGAAGAAAAAGAGCGTCCAAAGGTACGGGACATACGGAGCGGCATCTTTTTTACTGCCGATGGAAGGAACGATGACGTTGTCTCTTAAATAGACGAGCATGACTTCAAACATGTTCCACAATCGTCCCTTGGCAGGTTTTCCGCCGCGCAGGCAGACTGCCATCGGAATAAAGATCGCCAACAACATCACTGCGATCACCATTTCGAGTACGATGAATTTTGTGATGCCTAGTCCGCCGTCGCCGCCTTCGATGGTCCAATAGCCGGAAAGAAACTCCGGTATGTACGCATTTCCCCAGGGAAAATGGAAGTACGTGCCGTCTTTTGCGTGTCCTGCTAATTCTTCGACTAAATCGACTTTAATATCAAAACCTGCCATTGGTGTCATTCTATCTTTTTGACGTCGCCGGTATTATCCCCTGTATTGCTCGGTTTGTCAAGCCCGAACTGGGCAAATCTGTAAAGATGCCAAAATGCTAGTGTCATTCCGAGCATCACGCCGAGGACGGCAAAAAGGGCGCCGGTCTTCAATAGGCGATCTAGTCCGACTCCGATAACGGCTGGAATGACCATTTCAAAAGCGACCAGCGATGCTCGTGCCGCCCACTGAAAAAGGAGAGCATGAAAGTCGGTATCGCTGCTGTTGCCGTTACCTGACATATCGGTATTGTATTGTGTTCGGTTCGGAAAGTCAACAGATGAACAGAGCTGGAGTGGTGTCAAAGATTTTGTGGAGTCTTTTTTCCAGCGATCGGGGGGCGTTAGCCCTCCGTTGGGTTGCGAAGTGTGTTGGTTTTCCATCGGAGGGCTAATGCCCCCCGCTCGCTTATGTCTCGCTTATGTTGTGAGAAATCTTATTTTGTATACGTGAACGCTTGGGAAATTTTTGGTATAATAAACGTGTTCGGTGACCTTCTCTTTCATAAAAAACTTTATGGCAATTCAAACACTTTCCCGAAGAACCTTTTTGAAGACATCAACTCTTGTCATTTCACCGATTATCCTGCCGGCGATGGTACTCGGTCGCGAAGGTGTTGCGCCCAACAGTAAAATCACCCTCGGAGGAATTGGAATCAACGGACGAGGCTGGTACGTACTCCAACGCATGCTGCGGCAACCCGATGTCAAGTTTCTCGCCGTGTGCGATGTCAGAGCAGATAGACGAACAGGAATCAAACAGCAGGTTGATCAGCAGTACGGCAATGCCGACTGTGCAATGTACCGCGATTTTCGCGAACTGTTGGAACGTAAAGACATCGACACGGTGCTGATAGCCACTGGCGATAACTGGCATGCGCATGCTTCTATCTATGCGGCAAGAGCGGGAAAGGACATCTTTTGCGAAAAGCCCTGTGCGATTACCATCGACCTTTGCGGCAAATTAGCGGAAACGATGCGTCGTTACGGCACCGTATTCCAAGGCGGAACGCAACGGCGGAGTGTGAAAAACTTTCAGCTCGCCGTTGAACTGGCACGAAGCGGAAAACTAGGAAAAATCCATACCGTTCACGCTTCCATTTATTATTTGCAGTGTCTGTACGATTGGTATCCTGCTCAGCCGTTGCCTGATCGGGAGGAAATCGACTGGGATCTCTGGCTCGGTCCCGCGCCGTGGCGTCCCTACAACCGCGATTATGTAATGGGACGATGGCGCGGTCACTACGATTTTGATTCTGGCGCAAAACACCACGATTGGGGAGCGCATACTGTCGACCTTTGTCAATGGGCGTTGGACGCCGACGGCGATGGTCCCGTCAAGTATTGGGCGGAGGGGAACGACCTGTATGCTGTGTATCGAAACGGCGTTAGACTTGTGATGCGTCCTGCTGGTTGGATGGGACTCGGAAATTGCCCTGTCCGATTTGAAGGAGACGAAGGTTGGGTTGAAACCGGCGACAGTGGACGTGCTGCGGTTTTTCCCGATTCGCTCCGAGCGGAACTCGGCACACTTCCCATCGGTGACAGGTTAGGCGAGGATCCGATTGGACACGTCCGCAACTTTTTTGATTGCGTGAAAACCCGGCGTCAACCAGTCTGCAATGCAGACGTGATCGCAAGTTCGCACCGTGTTTGCCACGCATCGGCACTATCTTGGATGCTGAAACGAGAGTTGACGTTTGATCCTCACAAAGTCGAATTTGCTGATGACGAAGCAAACCGGATGCGCCGCCGCGAGTGGCGTGAACCTTGGAACGTGTGAGGGGCAGCAGTTACAGCCCGGGCGGTAAGAAAAGTTCACAGAGCCCGGTGCGGCAGCACCGGAGCTGCCGCACCGGACTCTGTTTGTTCTTTGCTAATTTTTTATCGCAAGGGACGCAAAGGTTCACGGGTGTGTAACAGTTTATGTGGACTCACAACATAAGCGAGCGGGGGGCATTAGCCCCCCGATGGAGAACCAACACGCTTCGCAACCCAACGGGAGGCTAACGCCCCCCGCTCGCTGGAAAGATCGCTGGAAAGAAGACTCCACAAAATCTTTGACACGCCCATTGAAAACGATTTTCGGTGACTGCCGATTGAAAACGGAGATGAATAAGGATAGAATGTCCCAGTGTTATCTACGTGCTTTTACAGTTTGAGTCATGAACAAAAAAAGTTACATCGTTGTATTGTCAGTCTTTTTAACGGCAAGTTATGCGTTAACCCAATACACTTTCAGTAACAGTGCCGACAGTAACAATGCCGAAGTGAATTCGGCTAATGAAACGCCGCAGATCACGTTCAGCGAAGTCCGTACCGCCTCCGACCGTGTCCTTGCCGCTTTCTTGGTAAGCGAAAAAGACGATGTTTACGCCGATGCCATTGACGTTAGTAACCGCTCCGAATGGAAGATTAACGGCAAGCCCGCAGAGGCTGTCCACCTGTACGCCATGAAGACCGTCGGGATGCACTTCCACGTCTATCTTGAAACCGACAAACTTGTCGAAGGAAAAAAATATGAAATAGAGGCTCCCTACGGGAAAAAAAAATTCACGTTTCAAGAGCAGGACGTGTTTTGCGAATCGATAAAGACCAATCAGGCGGCTTACAGTGCGCGAGCCAAGACAAGGTATGCCAATTTTGCCATTTGGCTGGGCACGGGCGGCGGCAGAAAAATCGAAGGCACTTTACCTGATTACAAGGTCATCAACACCAAAGGAGAAACCGTGATGTCAGGAAAAATGAAAGAGATAGGAGATGATGAATATGCCGGCGGCTACGTGTACAGAATCGACTTGTCTGACGTTCCCGAAGGCGGACCATACAAAGTCGTTGTGAACGGTTACGGCTGTTCATATCCGTTCGGAGTGGGTGGAGAATTCTCCAAGAAACTGGCGAATATCATTTTCAGAGCCCAGTACCTGCAACGCTGCGGATGCCCCATCCATGAACCGAATATCAGGGAAGTGCCATGCCACACCCTCATCTACGATACGAATGCGCCGATAGGCGAAGCCAATCTTGATGTTACGGGCGACGAGCCGACATTTCGTTGCCACGGCGGATATCACGATGCCGGTGATGCTGACAGACGTGCTCTGCATATTCCTAATCCGATACTGAACCTGATGATTTACGAAACGTTTCCTGAATATTTTACTGACGGACAGTTCCGTATTCCCGGCGATTTCGACGAGGATTACAAAATTTTGAATTACGAAAACGATATTCCTGACATCATTGACGAGGCGGTTTGGGGAACACTGATTTGGGAATATCTGCAAAAAGATGACGGTTCCGTTCGTTTTGGCACAGAGACTCGCGGGTATCCCGAACCTTTTGCTGAACCGTATCATCTCGACACGAAAAAGTATGGGACTTTCGTAACAGATGACAGGGCGACCGCTCCGGCAGCCGGTCTTTTCATGCACCTTGCAAGAATTATCAAACCGTACAATCCGCAAAAATCCGCCGGGCTTGTCGAAAGGGGCGAAAGAGCATTCAAAGCCGTTGGTGAAAAAATAGCCGCACCCGAAAAATTGTACTATCATATCCAGCGTTACCTGTTGACCCAGGATGAAGCCGATCATGCAGAAATCAGAAAACTCTATACCGTCGCGGATTCGATGAAGGACAACCTTTTCAATCCGCCTGCCGTTTATTTGAACAGCGAAAAATTCAACAATCCTGGTTATATCATGTCGTATGTCATCGAAAAGAACGTTCCTACCGACGCTGCCATCGTTGACTATTTCAAAGCCGCGCTCAAGGCTGCCGCTGATGTCAACATTGCCGAACTGAGGAAGCGTGCCTTCCCAGTGGGAAACGATCCGACTCAAGGAATTTGGGGACACAATGTCATGCAGCCGCAGTACGCTGCGATACCGCTGCTGTACTGGAAACTGTCGAATGATCAGGCTTATTTCGATGCTGCCTCGGAACTGATTGACTATAAACTGGGTGTCAACCCGATAGGAATCTGTTATGTAACGGGGTTAGGATTTCATCAGGTACTTGATATTCACGACCGCGAAAGTTACTACATGAGAACTCTTGGAATGGAACAGAAACCCGGCATTACTGCTTTTGGCCCCGGCTTTATACCTATGGGGTTAGACGGTCCGAATACAAGAGAACATCAGGAAGTGATACCGGGATATGACGAATTGCCCAAAGAGCGGATGTATGTTGATGTCATGGGAATTATCAGTTTCAACGAATACAACATTTGGATAACGCAACACTACGATGCTCTTTATACGGTTCTGTCAGGCGGCGGCAAATGGAATGGCGAGGAACCGTATGAAAGCAAGGAGCCGCCGGGCGGTTTCAGTATTCCGCCCGACTTCCGTGATAGATTGTTGCTCGAACGCGGACACGGACACTGGTGGGAATTCGAATGAGAGGTTCTGGACGGCTACAATGATCTCGACCGGACATTGGCAATGAAAATATGAAACGTATATCAACGGATATTTACAGCCCCGGCGAGGAAAAAGTCCACAGAGTCCAGAGCGGAAGCGCCGGTGTTGCCGCGACGGACTCTGTTTGTCCTTTGATAAATTTTCCGCCAACCTTGAAATCACGCAAAACGCCTCGGAACAGCCAAGTATTCCACCGACGCAGACAAATTTTCAAACTTCGCCTCCTTCGGACGAAAACCTATGATAAAAATCATCGACTACAAAGCCGGCAATGCTCCGAGTGTGTTGAATGCCGTGACCCATCTCGGCTTTACGGCAACCTATGCTCGGCACCCGCAGGACATTGAAAATGCGACGCATATCATTCTACCGGGAGTCGGCAGCGCAAAAGCAACGATGGAATCTCTGCGTCAGATGGGACTCATCGATGCTCTGGAAGATACTGTGCTACATAAAAAAGTGTTGTTTCTAGGAATCTGTGTCGGAATGCAGATTCTTTTTGAACATAGCGAAGAGGGCGATGCCGAGTGTCTCGGCTGGCTTAAAGGTCGAGTCGTCAAGTTCGATGTCTCCAAAGTCAGAGTGCCGCAGATGGGTTGGAATAAAGTACGATTTACAAAAAATGCTCTCGGTGATATTCAGGAGGGCTTTTTCTATTTCGTGAATTCGTATTATGCCAAGCCGGAAAACGATTCCGATGTTTGGGGAACGGCAGACTATAATGGTCTCTTCGCAGCGGCGGTGTGTCGGGAGAACATTTATGCCGCTCAATTTCACGCCGAAAAAAGCGGTGCGGCGGGACTGGCGTTGCTTGAAGATTTTCTATGCAACGGCTATACTGGCGACAGGTAGAAAACGGCGTTTTTTCTTAGCGTCGCTTGCGTACTTTGCGGTTAACTCCTTTTTTTCACCGCAAAGGGCGCAAAGGAAAAATAACATAGCCTCCTGTTTGAGGTATATCACTTTCCGGCGGAATCCTGATAGCCTCGCACAAAGGCACAAAGTACACAAAGAAGTGCATCGCCGTATAATCCTTTCGTGCCCCTCGTGCGCAAAATGAGGCTTCCGCCGGAAAATTTCATACCCATTCCGGCTTTTGTTCAACATTAACAAAAGCCGGAATGGAGCGCAGCACAACGACGGAATGGGGAATGAAAATAAAGTGGGTGTAGCGCAAAGAGCAGAGGTATTAGCCTCCCGGTGTGTTTGAACCAACACGCACAAAACCGAGGAGCTAACGCCGCCCCGCTCTTGCGCAATGTTGAAAATACCCACAAATGTGCCTAGCGTTCACGTATTCATGTTTAATTTAGTCAATTTGTGCGAGCAAGAGAAGGGCGTACATGGTACACTATTCCTTGTTTGTATCTCAACAATACGGATGCTCCCACGCCCACCCCACTCCAAAATACCACGCTCGCCGTCAAAAGTGAAGCCGTGAAGTCCCCCCGCTGTATTGTTAATCGAAAAAAGGGTAAAATGGTAACTGATGTTCAAACTTCATTATTCCGTCTAAATCCGTGAAGACTAAATACTCCCTCGCCTGTTACGCCATTGTCCTGATTGTTCTCCTACGCGTCGGTATCGGCTGGCACTTCCTCTACGAAGGTGTCAACAAATTCGATCCAGCCTCCAACTTCTCCGCCGAAAGCTTCCTAGGCACCGCCAAGGGACCAACCGCCGAACTCTATTATTGGATGCTGCCAGACCTCGACGGCGTCCGACGAATCGAACTCGTCGAAATCAAAGACGAAAATGATCGAGACGTCAAAACATTCATCCAATACGAAAATGCGTGGAAAGATTATTTCAAGAAATATCTTCTAACGTACATGCCTCTCATCAAAAACGAAGAAGAAGCGGACGAATTCGTCAACCTAGGCACCGAAGGCTTTCCTGACTGGGTAAGAGGAAAGGTTCCGGCAGTGGTCGTCGAAAACATTGCCGACATGAACACCGCCCAACTCACCGCCTGGGCAGATGCTCGCGTTTATCCGGGTAACACACCCCACAGTGTTTCCAGTATGTCCGCGGCGCAGCGTAAAAATTGGGCAGAGCAAAACTTTGCGATTGCAGTGGCGAAAGATATTATCGCAATGGATGCGGAGCAATTCAAAGACTGGGCGGAGAAGAACGTACCGCTGACGGATACATCGAAGGGAGACGACGTAGAAAAGGCGAAAAACCTCGTCAGAGCAAAAACGATTTTCAATCGGTATCTTCATGCTCTGCGTTACGCCGCCGACAATTTGGCACCGGAGGTCGATGCCTTCCGAGCGAGCCGAGACCGGTTTTTGGAGACCCGAAGAACGATCCGAAACGATGCCTCCTTTGAACAACAACGCCGTTGGCAGCAGATGATGGCGTTCCGTAGTGAAGCCAGTCTTTTGACGAGAACGCTTTCCGCAATAGGAGACAGTATGCAGTCGGAATTGGGACGCTTGGCTGATCCTGAACTCGCCGGTACGCGAGGACAAATCGTAACGGCGCCCAAGCGGGGACTTTTCCCGGAAAACTTCGTCGTACAGATGGACATTCCGGAAGTCCGAATCCCGATTGTCAATGCGGATATTAAGAGCCGAATGCACGTACTGAACTGGGCGGTAACGTTTGGTCTCACTGCCATTGGACTCTGTTTGATGATCGGTTTTTGTACGCGATTGGCTGCTCTTGGCGGAGCGGTATTTTTAGTGAATGTATTGTTGACGACTTATCCTGTGCCGGGCGTTTATCCGGTGTTGCCGTCGTTTGTCGGCAACTTTATGTTCGTCAGTAAGGATATGATTGAATTGCTTGCGCTGTTGGTTATCGCTTCGGTTCCGGCAGGACGTTGGTGTGGTCTCGACTTTTTCCTTTGGCATTACGGTGGAAAACAGATCGTCGGGCTGTTCTGCCCCCGTTCATGTTCCTGTTCCAAAGAGGATAAACCGCAAACGTAAAGAAAGACAATAGAGCCGAAAGCGTAAGCAACAGAACCGCAATCGTAAGATTGCGCCGCCACCTACGCAATCTTACGATTGCGGCTCTGATAGATTGCGATACTGATAGATTGCGGTTCTGTTGGCGTCCGTCCCATGTTTGAAACCTTTTCCGTTGCATTAGCGGCGATTCTTTCTATTTTTTGTATTGTCGGTGCCGGTGTGTATTTCCGGCGCACCGGTCGACTTACGCCGCAATCGGAACAACCTCTTCTCCGCTTGACCGTCGATCTGCTGCTCCCCTGCCTAATTTTCGACAGAGTGTTGCGAACCGACGCTTTCGTTATCAATCCGCAAAATCTCTGGCTGCCGCCGCTGCTCGGCTACGGACTCGTCACTCTCGGTATCCTTTTCGGTTTGGGCGTGGGACTTCTTTCCAAAAAAATCAACGGAATGGAAAATTGGAAACAGAAGCGAACCTTCGCAAGTTGTGTTGGAAATTACAATTACGGATTCGTGCCGATCCCCTTGGTCATTGCAATGATCGAATCCGGTATCTTTCCTGAAGGAGACCGATTGCTCGGTGTACTCTTCGTGCAAAATCTCGGTGTCGAACTTGCCGTCTGGACTATCATACTCTTTACAATACAGGGCAAACTCGATGGAAAATCGTTGCGGCAAGCAGTCAACATGCCGAGCATCGCCATCGTTCTTTCGGTCTCTTTGAATCTGCTCGGCAACAGTGCGTTCATTCCAGCGGCGTTTCATGAACACGTTGCTCCTCGATTTGACTTTCTGTTAATGGCAATCAGTCTTTTAGGAGCGGCGGGAATTCCGATGTCGATTATTTTGACTGCCGCAGTGTTTGCAGATCATTTTCATCGGAAAGAACTCAAGGAGCGGCTTGGCAGTTCGTTGAAGATTTCCTTTTGGTCGATTTTGATTCGTCTGGTTGCAATGCCGATGATTTTTATCGCCCTCGCCATTTGGCTGCCTTGTACGGTCGAAATTAAAAAAATCTTGGTCATTCACGGAGCGTCCGGCTCTGCGATTTTCACAATGGTTCTATCCAAACACTATGGAGGCGATCCGAAGACGGCATTCGATACTATTATGAGCAATTCAATTCTCACAGTTCTGACGCTGCCGGTCTGGATCGCCGTTGGATTGCATCTCATTTGACCGACGGATAGTTTATTACAGTCTCGAATCGCAAGCCTTCGGGCAAAGTATGAACAGAGCTGTAATTAGACTTGTTCCGTAACCTAGCGTGTCATTCCTGCGCAGGCGGGAATGCCGATTATGACAGTTTCCGAACTTGTCTATTTTCACAACACAATCGATCCGCCCTCTTTCAATGTTTTGCGGACTTCGTTTGCGTCAAGCTGTTGCACGGAAATACCTTTTTGCAATGCCAAGTACGCTGCAACACCCGCCGCCTCGCCGAGTTGATTCATGTGTACCATCACTCTCATTCCTGAAAACGCCAGCAATCCCGCATCCAACATACGTCCCGCTAACATCAAATTGCCGAACTTCGGCGGAGTAATCGATCGCAACGGTATCTGATAAAACGTCGGATTCGTCTCCGTTTCCTCCCGCCATCGTCCCCGTTGCTCCTCGTGTCCCTTACCGCCAGTATAATGAAAAGTTCCATCCAACGCCCGAAACGTAACACCAGGCTTATCCTGATGATGCTGATCAAAAGGATAAGAGCCGTTTGCAACCGCATCGGCATACCGCCTGCCGTGCAGGGCATCGTCATCATTTGCTTCAAAGAGACATTTCACATGTCTCGTTTCACGAATACCAATCGTACTCGGCAACGCCGTCAGGACGCTCTTCAATTCCGGCTGATACTTCCGCTGCATATCCATCAAGGCACGAATCTGCCGCCGACCCTCGATTTCTGCTTTCGTCAACTCGTCGGCAACGCTGCAATCGACACCGAGAACGCGTGTGCCGGCTATCATCATTGTGGAGCAGTTCGGAACATTCACTCCCCAAATCATACCGGAAGGTATGTCAAACTCGTGCCCGTATTGCTTAACATGTTGCATTGATCTTCCGAGATCCCAACTGGAGAAATGGGCGCAGCACGTCGGCGGCTGCAACATGTCTCGGGTATAGGTTTCCAATCCGAGTCGTGCTGCCAAATCAGCGTCGCCGGTAGCGTCAATGAATTGCTTTGCTTGAATGATACCGCGTCCCGACTTGTTATCGACGATCACGCCGGTCAATTCGCCGTTGCCGTTCAACACCGGTTCGGAAAAGAGGGTGTGCAGCATTGGGGCGATATTGTTTTCGATGACGAGTTCGTCTAACTCGATTTTCAGTTCTTGGGAATTGAAAACGTAAGGAGAGGAAATGTTTTCGCGTATGATGACGGCATCACGTTTTTGTAGGCGTTCGATGGTTTCGACGGTGAGTCCGCCGATGATTTGTAGGTTTCTTTCGACATCGTAAATGGAGTGCCAGACATTGACGAGTGCGTTGGTTGCGACTCCTCCGAAGGCGTTTTGTTTTTCGACGATGACGACTTTTGCGCCTAATTTTGCGGCACGAACGGCGGCGAACACGCCGGTACAACTTCCTCCGAGTACGCAGATGTCGGCTTGACGAATGATCGGCAGGGACTTTTCGTTACGGTTTTCGGCGGAAAGAGCGGAAGAATATCCTGCGGCGACAGCGAGGGTAGAAGCAGTTGTTAGAAAATGGCGTCGAGTTTGCATTGGCAACGGAAAACGTTAAGACTGTCATTGTTTGTGATTGTGATACCAGTATTATACCTCTTACACAACTCGCTGTGTCATTCCCGCAACGGCGGGAATCTAGACGAAAACGTCCCAAAATTCTCTTCTAGATTCCTGCTTTCACGGGATGACGGAATAGTTATTTATAGGAACCTCTAATAATACTAAAATCTTTGCGTTTCGACACAAATCAACATAAAAAATTGATTTTTAGAGGTTCCCTTAACCAAATTATAGCCTTGGCGGGTGAATATTTCGTTCAACCCAAGCAGAGCCGCAATCGTCAGATTGCGCAACTTTTACGCAATCTTACGATTGCGGCTCTGTGGAAGTTTTTTCTAACATTCATCTCGCACCGTATTTTTCACCCGCCAACTCAGTAACAATACCAAAAATTCTACCGCGTCAGCACCGTAATACGTTCCTCTAAATCTTTCTGCTGCGGATTCGCTTGCAACGCACGGTGATACTCAAAGACCGCTCCAGCAACGTCGCCGCTCTGCTCCTTCAAAAAACCTAACGCACGAAAAGCCCGATAATTGTTCGGCTCCGCTTGCAATACCTGTTGTAAATAAATCTCGGCAGCACTGCGGCAGGTTTGCGCCTCTTCGGTACGACCCTGTGTCAGACAAATCTGCATGAACTCATGATAATGCCGAGCTAACTCCAGCTTCGGCTCAACCGACACCGGATTCCGATTGTACCAATCAATAAGAAGTTGATACGCCGCTTCACCATTCTGGCAATCCATATAGAGTGCCGACAATCCGCGATGAGCATCGGCATGATTGGAATCGCCCGCCAGACAAATTTGATAATACTGGGCGGCTAACTCATATTGCTGTTGTGCCGCCGCCGCATTTCCCAACCGGAGCGAAGCCCTTGCCGATTGATGATACGTCGCCGCGATATTGTACAGCGTGTTCGGATCGTTCGGATTCGCTTTATATGCCGCTTGGAAAGCGTTCATGGCGGCGTCGTATTGAGCTTGTCCGTAAAAGCGCATTCCTTCGGCGGTCTGGTTCTGCGAAGCACAACCCGACAGGAGCAAAAGCAAGAAAAGAACGGCAAGCCCTCTCATTAGAGGAATCGTAACGATTTTTGAAAAGCACGGCAAGAGCAAATCGTTAACGTCAGCCGCCGCGCCGCGCAATTTCCCTTACTCCGCCGGCTCGACCGTAATGTTAAACACCGTCCGCCCCTTGACCTCGCAGACCAATTCGGATGTATCAGGTCGAAGATACTTTTCCGTCATGGGAGGATCCAAATGAACCATAATAGGTGGACTTATCATATTGCCTTGATCATCATAAATCGGTGCTTTCTCAAGATAAGGTTCGTATCCGCCGAAATAGACTCGGTAGATTTGTTTTTCGCCGATGAATATCGTATTGGTCAAGCCGTCGGAGATCCGCGAAAAGGAGTCGCGTACTCGCCAAGTCTTGGATATTCCGTGTTTTCCGATGACCCCGCTGTTGTTTACGTCACGCGTTTGACCGTAATCCGCCGCACGAAACGGACCCACATGACCGGATAGGGCAGGAGAAGAGCAAATCCGGTGAAGTGGGCGAAAGCACTTTCACTGCTAGAAGTAGAAGACCCGCCGTCCAATCCAACCGGTACTATGCCGTTGTGGGTGTCGTGGAAATTGTGGATTGCCAAGCCGTATTGTTTGAGGTGATTGGTACATTGCATTCTTCTTGCTGCTTCTCTTGCGGCTTGCACGGCGGGCAGAAGAAGGGCGATTAACATTCCGATAAGCAGTTCGACGAGAGTGAACCCTCTGCGAAGCGAGCGGGGCGGCAACGTCGGCGATTGCTGACGAAAGAGCCGAGGATGGAGCGTGGCGTTTCTCAAAACGTTTCACGATTGAAATCGCTAAAAGTCATTGCGCTGCGCTCCACTCGAATGAATCACTGGACTCCTTCGGCTCGAACATGACTCGGCGGATTGCCTTCGTTGCCGGATCGTAAATCCGTAACTCATACGGATCATTCGCAATCACCTTACTCACGCCGGATAACGTCTTCGTTTCGACATTCCAATCAACCGAAACAACATCGACAATTCCCTGCGTAACATGCTGCGATGTACTCAATAAAATCGGATGCTCCTTCACCGGCTGCACCGCCAACACAAGACACGAACCGCCCGGCACCTCCACCGACAACTTATCACTAAAACTGCCGAAAAACTTATTGCCCCAATAGTCAAACGCAACATACTCCTCCGCCTCCGGCAAACCAATCCACTGCGGCGTAGACTCTATCTTCAACGGATTCCTCTCGTCCCAATTATAAAAGGCAACAATGTTCCGTCCCGATGAATCCGTCAGATGCCAAATCTCCGGGAAATCCTTGCTGAATAAATCAACAGGTCTTGCCGAAGTCAAGCCATGCGGACGCATCGTGCGGCGCAAAATGTCAAGCCGCTCCTCGGAAAGATTCGGCAACCAATCGCTGAACACATAGAGTTGTCCGCTGACCGCCACCCAAGTCGCAATCAATTTCGCATGTTCCAACGGCATCGAATCCTTAACATAGACCGGATCAGGATCGTTCCACCAGACCCGACCGTTGAAAAAGTACCGGTTCGTGCCGTGCCACGGTCCCCGTTTGAGCGAACTCCAACTGGCACCATTGTCAGGACCAATGCGCATCGCATCGACGAGTCCGAAGGATGCGCCCATCGACCGCATGTTCTGCGAAACATTGCATCCGAGAATGAAAGCCTCTTCCCCCGCCGCCTCTCGGACTGTTTCAAGTCCCAAACGGTGAGCGGCAACCGGCGTGATTTCAGGATTGTGGTACACGGTTTCGCCGAAATAATCTTCTCGGTACTCTCCATTGGCAGTGTTGTAAATGTTCTCCACACCGAGAGCGGCATTGAAACCGTCCAGTTTGAAATAGTTGTAATTCCAATCGTTTGCCATCTGCGAAACGATTTTGTGGAGATACTCTCGAGCGGCAGGATTCGTCATATCCAGCGTCGCGCCCGTCCATCTCGACCGATAAGGTTCCCCTTCCTTGAGAGCAAACGACTTGAAAGAGAAACGTGTGTTTCGTCCCTGATTATCCGTCGGTTCGTCCACACCGCTTTTGGCGTAAAGACTGTGGTCGACATCGTTCTCTTCGGGCGTACCGGAAAAGGGGAGAAGCCATATTCCTGCCATCATGTTCTTTGACCGGATATGATCGGCGGGTGCTTTCATTCCATTGGGATAGGGACCTCTGGGATTAACACGGAGAAACCCTCTGGCGGGTCCATTAAGGCGTTGCCCGTCTTGCCAGCGGTCGTCTATCTGAACGAAATTGAAACCGAAGGGGGCTAACTTTTCGGCGGCGGCATCGGTCAGGGTGATGATGTATCTTTCGTTTCCGGCTCCTCCGTAGGGACTTTCCGCATACCAAGTGCAATAGCCGGCGGGGATGTCTTTGATTTTAATTTCATTGTATTCGGCAATCTCTTCGGCGTAGGATTCCAGCCCTATTCGGCAATCGTCGAATCGCCCGATGACGAAAATTTCGCCACTCACAAGAAAAAATTCTTCCGGTAGCACGAATTTGCCGTATTGAATGACGGGTTTGATCACTGCCCGACCGTTTGCATCCTTTTCGGAAAAGACGATACCGGAACCTTCATCGCTTGAAATCCAGCCGGTAACGACACCGCTTCGGTCTTTCGGATTAGCGGCGGCGAGGAACATGTATGAACCTCGGTGTCCGTCTATTGCCCGGAGACCGGCGGTGCCGAGTGTTACGATTTCGTCTGCCGGTATCTGCAATTCGATTTTGGGGTATTCGAGGGTCTTAATGTGTCCATCTTTGAACATATCTTCGTTGAGAAGAAGACATATATCGACGAAAGG
>Ga0099364_10003280_pt1 | contig 25166 bp, 30 predicted proteins | sample TergutTh196P3_FD_73070 | JGI IMG/M metagenome (GOLD analysis project Ga0099364, IMG submission 73070) | Microcerotermes parvus P3 segment gut microbial communities from Pointe-Noire, Republic of the Congo - Th196 P3 | ecosystem: Host-associated > Arthropoda: Insects > Digestive system > Gut ...
CTTTTGTGTCGGATAGCCCAGTCGTTCTTTGGCTGAATTTGTCAGGATAGGGATTTGCCACCAGTCAAACGGTATTCTTCCCTGTTCGTTCATTTTCAAATATTTCTTATCCCCGACATTTTTATACCCTCGGCTTTTATGCGGCGAGGAATACGGTTCTCTCACTTCGTCTACATTAAAAGTATAGTTTTTGCCTTTGGTATACAAAAAAATCATGTCATGTTTTCTTGAAAAATGCCGTTTGCTTGCCCCGCCCGATCCGTAACACCAAATTATATCATTCAAAAAAAGCCCGCCGTTTTTGCAAAATACTGCATCTAATACAATTTTTAAATAATGCCCGACAGTCGAATCGCAATGCAGATAAAAACTGCCCGTCGGCTTTAAAACCCTATGAATTTCATTTACCCGCAAAGTCATAGAAACTAAATATGACATTAGACTGCCTTTGCCCAAAATTTGGCAAAAACCCATAATTAAATCAGAAACAGGCTTAGTAACAACCCCACCTTGATTTAAGCAAATTTCTTTGTATTCCTCTTCGGTTCGGGAGTTCCATTCCCAATGGTCGACAAAAGCCATCGCCTGTGCCTTATCTTCAGAGCCTATATTATTATAAATTTGATTATAATCCCGCTTTGAATTAAAAGGCGGGTCGATATAACATAAGTCAACACATTCATCAGGTATAGATTTACGCATTACATCTAAATTATCGCCGTAAAAAAGTTGATTATCAATCATAAAGTTTCACACACCCGCTTTATTTGTTTATACTTGAAATTATACCATATATTACAGTACAATGTCAAGTATAAATAAAAAATAACCGCCGCTCAGTCTTAAAAATCGGCGGCGGTTGTGATTATTTTATCGGGACTACTGCTCCTTGATAGTTATCTTCGATATAACTTCTTATTTCATCGCTCTGCAATACGGCTATCAGCTTTAAGACGGCGGGGTCATTTTGATTATCGGCACGGGCGGCGACTATGTTTGCATAGGTTACGGCGGCTATGGATTGCTCTGATTCGACTACCAAAGCATCTCTGACACTCAAATTCCCGCTGATAGCATAGTTGCCGTTAATAACTGCTATATCTACATCGGGGAGAGAGCGAACCAATTGCTCTGCGGCTACCTCAATAATCTGAAAATTTCTGCTGTTTTCTTTAATGTTTTGAGTAGTCGCTTTAATTCCGACGCCGTCTTCAAGTTCTATCAACCCTGCATCTTGGAGCAAAACCAATGCCCTTGCCTCGTTGGTTACATCGTTGGGGACGGCGATTTTTGCACCGTCGGGCAGTTCCGCTAAAGCCTTAGTTCTCCCTGCGTATATTGCAAAGGGTTCGTAATGAACCATTCCTATTGATACCAAATCGGTATTGTTCTCCCGATTGTAATCCTCAAGATAGGGCAGGTGCTGAAAGAAATTTACATCTAAACTCCCCTCGGCAAGGGCGATGTTAGGTGTCACAAAATCGTCTATGACAACAACTTCTAAAGCTATGCCCTCGTTTGCCAATATAGGCTTAACCTGCGCTAAAAGCTCTGAATGAGGGGTGAGAGATGCTCCTATTTTCAGAGCCTGCGAATCCCCGCCCGTTGAGCTACCCGAATTGGCTGAACTGCCGCAACCTGCAAAAATCCCCGCTATTAATATAGCGATAATTAATATTGATATTTTTTTCATGATAATTTCCTACTTTCTTTTTAATATGGATAAGCGCATCCCTGCTTCTTGGAATACCTGCACTATCATTACGAGTATGGCTACGGTGCAAATAAGCACGTCGGTCTGATACCTGTAGTACCCGTATTGTATAGCGATTGCACCGATTCCGCCGCCGCCGATAAATCCTGCCATTGCCGAATAGCCAAGTATTGTCGCTAAATTAATTGCCGCCCCTAAAATCAAAGAGGGTGAGGCTTCGGGGAGCAGAAAGCTTGTTATGATTGTCATGGGAGAAGCACCCATTGACTGCGCCGCTTCAATAATGCCGCTTGACACTTCTTCAAGCGATGATTGCACCATTCTGGCAACAATCGGAACAGCACCGACCGTCAGAGGAACAATAGTTGCCGCCGTCCCAATTGAAGTGCCGACTATAAACCTTGTTACCGGGATTAGCAATACCAGAAGAATTAAAAACGGAATCGAACGTAATATGTTTATGATAACGCCCAATACAGCATGAACCGGGCGGTTTTCTAAGATATGATTTTTCTTAGTTACGACCAATAAAACTCCCAGCGGCAGACCGATTATGTAGGCAAGAACAGCCGACGAAAAGGTCATTACAAGAGTTTCAAAAACCCCATTCCATATAAGCTTCCACATTTCAGGACTCATAGTTGTTGCCCTCCTTCACTACTTCTGATAAAACAACGCCCTTTTGCTTCAGATAACAGAGTACCTTTTCAGCCGCCGCATTATCTTTCGGCAGTTCCACAATCATCTGCCCATAACCTATGCCGCCGACACTGCGGGTGTTTGCAGAGAGGATATTGACTGTCTCTCCTGTTTCCTTAACCAGATTCGCAATAACCGGCTCGCTTGCCGCCATGCCGTCAAACACGATTCTGATACACCTCTTGTCCGTCATATCAAAAGGATTAAAGCCGATATTTTTCTCTTGCGGATAAACCAATTGCCTTGCCGCTTTGGTTTGGGGGTTTTTGAAAATATCGCTGACGTTCCCAATTTCGGCTAATTTGCCCTCGCTCATAATAGCAACCCTATCGCAAATTTTCTCAATTACTGCCATTTCGTGGGTTATTATGACAATAGTAATCCCTGTTTCCTTATTAATGCTCTTCAAAAGTTCCAGTATTTCCCCTGTAGTTTTAGGGTCAAGTGCACTCGTCGCCTCATCGCAAAGCAGAACCTTAGGTTTAGCGACAAGGGCTCTCGCAATCGCAACTCGTTGCTTTTGCCCGCCCGAGAGCTTAGATGGATAGCTCTTTTCTTTATCCGCAATGCCAACGGTTTTCAGCAGACCTCTCGCTTGGGCGAGCATATCTTTTTTTGACATCTCACCTGCAATTTTAAGAGGGATAATAACATTATCTAAAATTTTCTTTTGATTCAGCAGGTTAAAGTTTTGAAAAATCATGCCTATAGAATGTCTTACCTGCCGCAGATTTTTAGAGTTCAAAGTTGCCATATCCTCGCCGTCAAAGAAAATTTTTCCGCTCGTTGCGGATTCTAAGCGGTTTAAGGTTCTGACAAGCGTGCTTTTCCCTGCCCCGCTCATTCCGATTATGCCGAAAACCTCGCCCTCATATATTTCAAGGCTGACATTGTCTATTGCCTTAACCTCAAGATCTTTATCGCCGAAAGTTTTAGATACATTTTCAAGCTTGAAAATCGCTTTTTGTGTAATGCCCAATTTTAATGCACACCTCCTTGGGTTTACATATAATACATACTTATATTGTATGTATTGATTATATAGTATAATTTAATATTTGTCAAGCCTTTTTGAAAAAAATTACAAGCGGGTCAAGTTGAAACTTTAACTGTTTAAAATTTAATTTTATTTTCCTTGTATTTTTTTAATAAGTATGTTATAATTAATTCTATGAACGATAAAGGATTTATAATAGGAAGAAACCCCGTAATCGAAGCTTTAAAGGCGGGAAGGTCTTTAGATACGGTTTATATTGCGGGCGGAGGCAGTTCGAGCGGAGGCAGTTTGCCGTTAATACGCAAGCTTTCAACGGAGCGCGGTATACCAATCAAGCAGGTTTCGGGCGAGAAGCTTGATTTTATGGCGGGCGGGGCTTCTCACCAAGGCGTGATTGCGAGCGGTTGCTGTGCCGAATATGTAGAAATTAGCGTTTTGCTGGAAAATGCCGAAAAAAAGAACCGCCCCGCATTTATTATAATATGCGCGGGGCTTGAAGACCCGCATAATTTAGGCGCGGTGATTCGTACAGCCGAAGCCGCGGGCGCGGATGGGATTATTATACCCAAACGCCGAAGTGCTTCACTTAACCAAACCGTTTACAAAACCTCGGCGGGTGCGGCGGCTTTGTTGCCTGCGGCGCGTGTCGCTAATATAGTTGCGGCTATTGACGAGCTTAAATCTAAAGGAGTTTGGGTTTACGGCGCGGATATTTCGGGCGGCGATTACACAAAAGCGGATTTAACGGGGCATATAGCTTTGGTTATAGGCTCCGAAAGCGCGGGGCTGGGCAGGCTGATTAAAGAAAAATGCGATTGCCTGCTTAAATTGCCGATGAACGGCTCGATTAACTCGCTGAACGCATCCGTTGCGGCGGGGGTTTTGATGTATGAGGTTTTGAGGCAGAGGAGTGAATAAAAATTGTCCGATAAGCGTTACTCTATAGATGATATATTAAATGAATATGCCAAGCCCGAATATGTTGACCAGCGCAAAAAGAGCGCGGCGGCGGACTATGAGCTTAACGAGCTTTTGAAGAGCTATGATGTTAAGGAAGCCTCGTCTGCGGCGGATAAGCTGTCCGAATCGCTGGAGGATATTAGGGGTTCGCTTAGCCATACCGATTTTCTGCCTAATCCTGTCACCCCGGATGTCAGCGATATTAAGATTCAGTTTACCTCCGAGGTTTTAAGCAGTCATGCAAAAAAAGCGCGCCCGAAGCCTAAGCCTAAATCTGCCGAGGGAGAGGTTAAAAAACTGCCCGAGCAGCCGGAGCCTCCGAAAAAGAGTGCGGAAGCATCCGCTAAAGGTAAGGCTTCTAAAACAGGGCTTAGCTTTTCGGAAAAATTTGATTTAGGTGTCAATTATGATAACAGCAGGCATAAATTAAGCGGCGAACGCTCTTTTTCAGATAAATTTGAGATGGACGATTTATACGAAGACGAACGCAAGGACAAAAGAACAAAGGAACGCTCTTCAAAAATATCCTTTACAAGTACTTTAAGGATAGGCGGCACGAAAAGCGACCCGTTTGAAAAGTATTCTTCTATTTCGGAGGCGGATTCTAAGAGCAGGGGCTTGACGAATGAGGAGGAATCGCGGGGCGTTTACGGCATAAGTATGTCCACTTATGAAAAAAAGCCGCGTAATGCAGAAAAAAGCCTTGATGAAATCCTTGAAGAATATTCCCCGCCTTCGGATAAGCGCAGGAATAAGGCTCAGTCTAATAACAAGGGGCTTACCGACTTTTTTATCCGTAAGGGCGATTCGGAGGAATCCGGCGTGCCGGAGCGCACGGAGCTTTTAAACGGCATGATGCGGATGAAAAAGGAACGCCTACAAGCCGCTCCGATTGAAAGAAAATCAATAAACGACATAGATTTGCATTTAGACGACAAAATTCTGCCTAACACCGCCCCCGTAGAGGACACCATCTACGCTAACGAATACGATAAGCTTAAGGCTCTTAAAGAACGCCGCAGTAAAAAAATCAAGGACTTCGTGCTTGCAGGCGATGAGGAGGAAACCGAGGAGGAGGCATCGACCGCTGAAGCCGAGCGGGTGATTGACGACTTTGACGACTTTGAGGACGCGCCCTCAATCCTAAACGATATAGCGCAGCTTAAAAGCTCAATGGCAATGCGGTTGCTTGTATTGGTTTTTTGCTTACTATCCAGCCTTTACGTTGTGCTTGCGAATGACACGGAGCTGCTGCCCATTATGGATATGCTTGACAAGCGCGAGCAGGTAAATATTTACTTGTTTGTCAATACAACGATTGGTCTGCTTGCCGCTTTCTCTTCCTATACCGTTATATCCTCGGGGCTTTCAAAGCTTTTTTCCTTAAACGCCGATTGCGATACTTTGGCGGCGGCTTCCGTAGTTTCAAGCATTGCCGCGTCTATGGCGGTGTTTGCCGATACGGGGCTTATAAAATTGAATCACGCGCACGTTTATATCCCCCTTGCGATTGCCGCTTTAACATTCAATGCCTACGGTAAGCTCCTTATTATAAACAGAACCTTGCGGAGCTTTAAGTTTATTTCGGGTGCGGGCGATAAATACGCCGTTGTCCCCGTTTCGGACATGGAAAAAGCGGAGAGCTTTACCAGAGGCGCGCTTAGGGACTTCCCCGCCGTTGCGGCTATGAAAAAAACAGAGTTTTTAACGGAGTTTTTGAAAACGGCTTATTCGCCGGACGCGGCGGACAGGTTTTGCCGTTTGTTCGCGCCTGCGGTGCTTGGTGCTTCCTTAATCGCGGGGGTCGCGGGCGGGCTGATTTACGGGCTTGAATATGAAAAAGGCGGGCTTTATATGGGTCTGTCACTGTTTGCGGGATGTATCGCCATATGCTCCGGCTTTTCAATCATGCTTAACGTGAACCTCCCCTTATCAAAGGCTTCTAAAACGCACGCCGAAGCGCAGGGTGCTATACTGGGATATGACTGCATTGAAGAATTTGCAGATGTAAACTGTATTCTCGCCGATGCTAAGGATTTATTTCCGCAGGGAAGTGTTACCCTTGCGGCTATTAAGGTTTTTTCGGATACCCGAATTGATGAGGCGATTGTCGAGGCGGCAAGCCTTGCCAATCAAGCTGACAGTATACTTAAAAGCATGTTTTACGAGATTATCGGCGGTAAAACGGAGCTTTTAAATCATGTTGAAAGTTATATTTATGAGGATTCCATGGGGCTTTGCGGCTGGATTAACAATAAGCGCGTACTTTTAGGAAGCCGCGAGCTTATGGATAACCACAGCATTGAGAACCTGCCCTCCGCGGAAAAGGAAAAGGAATATATAGGGGACGGCATAGCCGTTTACCTCTCTATCTCCGGCGAGCTTTCGGCTGTTTTCGCCGTTAGAATGGCATCTTCGCTGGAGGTTAAGCCCGCGCTGGAGGAGCTTGAAAAGCACGGGATTTACGTTGTTTTGCGCTCGGTTGACTCTATAGTCACCATAAACAGGCTTTCGGATATATTTGAAGTATCCCCCGAATATTTTAAGCTCCTGCCTTTCAGAATTCACCCCGATTATGAGGAGGTTACGTCTTATCAGTCCCGAACGAAAGCGACCATTGCCTGCTCGGGGAAATTTTCCGTATTTTCCTCCTTGCTGTTATCCTGCAAGCATATAAGGGGAACGGTTTCGGCGGGAATCTGGATTCAAGCAACGTCAACCGCACTTGGGTTTTTGATTTTTATGGCTATGATTTTAACTAAATCTTTCAGCGAGCTCTCGGTTTCAACGGTTACGATGTACAGCACGATATTTCTGCTGATTTTGATTGGCGTGCAGTCGATTAGGAAGAATTAGTTTCCGATGAGGTCAAGAGGTCAAATATGTATTGTCTGAAATTATATGATGAAGAGCTTATTAAATTTGAAATGAGCGAAATCCCGGGCGAGGAGCTTAAAGTTTCCGTTGCGTGGTTTGCCGCTGACCGAATGACAGTAATGCCTGTCGGCTTTGACGGAACAGGGGCAAGCTTGGAAAATTGGCTTAAAAGGCGGAGAATCCCCAATAACAGAGCGTATGCACAAAAGATTCTTCATTCTATGGGGCTGAATTCTCGTAATACAATGGGAATACTTGAATTATGCAAAGGGCTTTCGCTTAATGACAGTTATTGGCTCGTTCCGCAAGGATTCGAGGGTAAGTTTTCGGAATACAACCTATATCAAAACCGATTTGCGGAAATTCTGGCGTTAGTCGCTTTGACAGGTGAGGGGAGCGGCGCGGTTGAGCCGTCAAAGGTTAAAACCACCCCCGAATTTACTACCGATGGTATGCTCCCGAAAGCTTGGTTCAATAACGGCGGGGTTATAACTTTATATAAAGGCGGGGCATGGCGCAAATACGCCGAAGAAATGCTTGAACCTTTCAGCGAATATTATGCCTGCCAAATCGCCCAAGCAATGGGGCTTAAAGCCGTTTTATATGACCTTGCCGAACGGGACGGCAACCTATATTCAACCTGCGGGCTTTTTACGGATATTCACACGGCATATGTCCCTGTAGGCTTAATTGCGCGGCGTGAGCTTTCGGCGGTAAAAGGTGAAAGCTATTACACTGCCGCCGCAAGATGGTATAAAAATTTTGACGCGGAGAATCACACGGACTTATATAACGGCTTTGCTTCCATGTTAGTTTTTGATTCTGTGATTTATAATGAAGACAGGCATTTTAATAATTTCGGATTGTTAAGAGACAACGCAAGCGGCAAAATCATCGGAAACGCGCCCATATTTGACAACGGCATAAGCTTATTTAACTACGCTTCACTAAGCGACCTAAAGGACTTAAAAAATTACAGGCTTAAATATAACAACGCCGTAAACCGCTCCTTTGATGAAACCGCCCGCGAATTTTGCGGCGAAAAGCAAAGGGAACAGCTTAACCGCCTTGCGGATTTTTCGTTTAAAAAGCATAAGCATTTTAATATGGATTTTGACAGATTGGGGGTTATTGAGGAGTTTTTGAGGTTTAGGGTTGGTGAGGTTTTGGATTATAAATAAAATAAAAAGGGAGTAATTAGTTTGAAAAAGAAAATTTTGGGTGTTATTTTGGTTTTTTGTGTTATGTTGCCGCTGTTTGTAATATCCGTTTCGGCGCAACCGAGGGTTAGGTTAAATGCTTCGTCTGCGATTTTGGGTGTTGGTGAAGTTTTTAATGTTTGGCAAACCCAACAATCAGGGCTTACAGCCGAGCTTGCCCTCAAACGGACTTGGCGTTCAAGCAATACTAATGTTGCAACTGTTAACGATACAGGTTCGAGAATCACCGCTGTAGGCGAGGGAACAGCAACGGTTACGTTGTTTATCGACGGAGTTGCAGGTCCAAGTATACGAGTAACCGTCAGACCTGCCCCGACTGCGGTAAAAATAGAAGATGTAACTATTGCGGAGGGAGATGTCGAAAGAGTAAAAATTTTATACCCTAAAGGTATGTCAAGAACCAAAGACGGGTTCTTCCGCTCTGCCGACTGGGAGGTTGCCAGAGTTAACGATGGCGTTCTTATAGGCGTAGGCGAAGGTAAAACAACGATAACACTTACCCTGTATAATGACGTAAAAACGACATTTGATGTAACCGTAACCGCACCGTCAACTGAAAAGAAACCGCCTATCCCCGAATTTGTAATCGGAACATGGGTTCAGACATCAAGTTCAGCCGTTCTCAATGGCGGTAGTATGACATTTAATGCAGACGGAACAGGCGTAGGCGTGCGGTCTGTAACGATGGATACATACGATATTAACTATATCGTAAGCGGCAACAATCTTATTATAATAAACGAACACCCAACACTCGGCAAGGACTGGAAGGTTTGGACTTTCACCCCCGACAGAACGCAATTTCTAAGCGGACAAGGGCAAGGTCTGCCCAACGCATATACAAAGGCGAAATAAAAATTAAGAGGTGATTGATTATGGCAACTCGTTCAAGAGGCAGACATATTCGGGTTGAACCTAAAATAAAAGCGGTTGATGAAGACGGTTATACGCCGGAACTCGAAGCGGCACTTCTTGCGGCGGCGGAGGAATGTTACGCCGCTGTTGCAAACGGGACGGCGAAGCTGTATAAGAACGCGGAAGAACTTTTTGCTGATATGGACGCGGAGGACGATGATGAATGAGCCAAAATATATAATTATAAAATCTTCTAAATTCAAAAAGAGCTATAAGCTTGCCCAAAAACAACGTAAGGATTTGCCGATGCTCGCTTGGGGGATTAACCAATTAGCGCAGGATATTCCCCTACCGCCGAATTGGAGAGACCACCAACTTAAAGGTAATAAAAAGCGTTTCCGTGAGTGTCATATCGGCGGGGCTGGAGATTGGTTGCTTGTTTATGAAAAACGTGAAACTGATATGATTTTATATCTTTTAGGAACGGGGAATCATAGGGATTTGTTGGGTTTGTGAGATTAGCTAGAATTTTTTCAGTGCTCCTGAAAGCAATATTTTAACGGCTTTATAAACACATATTAATAATACCACAAAAAATGAAATTATTAATATTTTTTTAATTATTAAAATTCTTGATTCACGCTCTGCTGAAATTCTTTCAGTTAGCAATTTATCGGCTTCAATAACATAAGCCTTTATTATCATTTTACCACATTTTAAATTGCATTTCAATCTTATTATTTAAAATTTAATTAAGGGGTGGTCTTAATGGAGCTCAGGAGGCAATTAATTCGAGATATTGAGATGTTGCCGGAGGAATATATTCATGTTGTTAGCATACTGGTGAAAGAATTTACGAATTTAAGCCCTGTTGCCATGGACGATGAGGATGAAAAACGCCGTGCTATGTTTGGGTGTTTGCGTGGAAAATATAAAATGTCGGATGACTTTGATGCGCCGCTTGATGATTTTAAGGAGTATATGGAATGAGATGTTTACTTGATACGCATACGGCTCTTTGGTTGTTCAATGAATACGAAAATTTATCTGCAAAGGCTCGCAGTATCATTGAAAATAAAGCAAATACGCTTTATGTAAGCATTGTTTCTGCTTGGGAAATTGCAATAAAGACCAGCATAAATAAATTGGAATTTGAAGATGGTGTTGAGATATTTCTATCTGCTGTTAATAATAATCCGACAAAGCTTATTAACATTCCGCCACAAAGCCTTAAAATAGTAGAAAAGCTGGAATTTATACACCGTGACCCATTCGACAGATTATTAATAGCTACGGCAATGGCTGAAAATATGACTATAATTACTGCTGATAAATATATTCAAAAATATGAGGTGGAATGGGTGTTTTAGCTGAACTGAATTTGAGATTTGTGCTTTAGGAGGGTGCTGATTTGGCTGTATCTTTTTCAGCAGTAGTTGCTGTAATAACTGTGTTATGGGTAATTGGCAGAGTAATAATAGCTCTGTTATCAAAAAAAATAGTATATAAAAGGGAACTGCAGCTGTTATTAATATATATGTGTATTATAGGTCTTACGCGTCTGACGTTTTTTCCGTTTCATTTAGTAAACGGTAAAATACAACCCATGACAGTTACATTTAGTGAATATAGATTTAATCTTGCCCCATTAGTACATCTGTTTGATTATACGGCACGAAGCGATTTATTGTTAAACGTCATTGGCAATTGTGTTATGTTTATACCGATTGGGTTCATTCTGCCGATTGTTTATAAAGAACTGAATCGATTTTATAAAGTGTTACTTACAGGTTTTTTGCTTTCATTTTCGATTGAAATAACTCAATTGATTTTTACAGACAGAATGTGCGATGTGGACGACTTAATATTAAATACAGTTGGTTGTTTTATTGGTTATGGTGTTTATTGTATTGTGGTGACACTAACGAAATCAGAAAAAAGCAGAACAAATAATTAAGGGGTGGTCTTAATGGAACTTAGGCAACAGCTTCACAGAGATATTGAAATGCTACCTGAAAATTCTTTGAGGGCGGTTAGCGTTTTTTTGCGGAATATTGTTATGGTAGAGTTTGAAAAACCGAAAATTACCCCAACACCCGAAGAAATTGTCGAAAGGCGAAAGGCATTGCTTGGTTGCATGAAAGGTAAAACATGGACAGCGGACGATTTCAACGCACCTCTTGACGAAATGAGGGAATATATGGAATGAAATGCTTGCTTGATACGCAAATAATACTTTGGCTTTTTGAGAACAATATTAAGCTGTCCGAAAAAGCAAAATCAAATATTTTCAACCCTGCTAATCAATGCTTTGTCAGCGTTGTTTCGTTATGGGAAGTTGCACTTAAAATGAACATCGGTAAATACAAATTTCCCGGCGGATTTTCGGCTTTGCGCCGACTTGTGTACGATAACTATTTTGAAGTCCTGCCCATAAAAGATGAACACATGGAAAAGCTTTTTACTCTGCCGTTTCACCACAAAGACCCATTCGACAGGCTTATTATCGGGACGGCTCTTGCTGAAAATATGATGCTTATAACCTCAGACGAGGAGATTCAAAAATATGATGTGGAATGGGAGTTTTAGTTGAATGGAATTTCAAGAATATTTAAGCTTAGTAAAATCCCGCTTTGTTCCCAATGCCGAAATAAGAGCAGACAATGCGGATAGTTTGGTTACATACGAAGAAATATTTAAGTGGTCTTGGATAGCTACAAAATTGAAAATTACGTCATTTGTCAAGTATGTAGATTCGGTTAAATTAAATGATATTGAGGCTTATTCCGAAAGTTGTTTAAAACAAGCGGTTAGAGATAAAAAGGGTCTGCCTGTCGGCTTTCAAAATGGGGTAGTCAGTTGTAATGTAATCGCCTCCGAATCTTTTACACCCACGGCAATTCAATTTGCATTAAGCAGACCCAAAAAGTATTTTGCCGCAATGGAATATCCTGCACTTTTCGATTTAAAAAGTGGCGGATTGCATTATTACATGGGAGAAATGGTATGGGGAAGTATTTATGACAGCTTTATGAAAAAGTGTTTATTTGAGCATTTTTGCGGGAAATGATTTTTAATAAGAGGCTGATGAGTGAATCTGTCGTAATATTGGAAACCATGTGAATTTGCTTGGAATGCGATTGTCGGCAAAATCGTTGACTTAGTGGTATTTATTTTCTTTTCGGGAAGGATACGCTTTGTATGGATAAGTTGAAAATTTATTTGGATAACTGCTGTTATAATCGTCCCTTTGACGATTTAACAATAGAGAAAAACTGGCTGGAATCAAACTCTAAAATGTTTATTCAATCGTTGATAAAATTTAAAAGCGTTTCTTTATATTACTCGTTCATGTCGCAAATTGAAATTGACGACAGCCCATACGAAGAAAGAAAAGCATATATTTTAGATTTTGTTGAAACAAATGCTGTCGCTTTCATAGGTAAATCACGATTTGCAGAAATTGAAATGCTCTCTGATGAAATTATGCAAACAGGAATAAAGAAAAAGGATGCTACACATTTAGCTTGTTCGATTATTGCAAAGTGTGATTATTTTGTTACAACAGACAGGGGAGTACTTAATCACAAAACGGACAAAATAAAAATAATAAACCCTATAAAATTTGTTGAGATATGGAGGACTTTATTATGACTGAAAGTGTTCAAACTTCTGCTATAATGAGTGCGGGAATGAAAGTTTTGCGTGAAACGCTCGGTGTAATTGAAGCTGAAATATTTATCACAAATATAAACAGAAATCAGTCTGATTATACAAAGTGGCGCGAAAACTTATGGGAAAATTTAACGCTCCGCGAGTTGTTGGAGCGCGCCGCGAAAGCGGAAGAAAAATACGGCGTTCCGAAAGGTGTTCAGATTATATAGTAAATTTAAGCATTTTTTTCGGGAAATGATTTTTAATAATCCATTCCTAACTATAAAGGAGCATCTCAAAAATGAAAGACGGCTTTTTACGCACCGCCGCCGCATCCCCGAAAATAAAACCGGGCGACTGCGAATATAATGCGGAGCAGGTCATAAAAATTATAAAAGAGGCGGCGGGCAGTGACGTTTCTTTAATCGTGTTCCCCGAACTGTGCATTACGGGGTATACCTGCGGGGATTTGTTTTTTCAGAGCCTGCTGATTAACGCGGCTGAAAAAGCATTGCTTATGATTGCCGCCGCTACTAAAGGGCTTGATGTGTTATCTGTAATAGGACTGCCCGTAGAGCTTGACGGCAAGCTTTATAATGCCGCCGCTGTTATAAAGGGGGGGGCGGTTTTAGGTATTGTGCCTAAGGAAAATATAACTTGTTTCGGTGGTAAAGATGAAGCGCGGTATTTTGCTTCGGGCAGGGGTGTTTCTTATGCTACGGAGCGGTTCGGCGGGGTTTATTTTGGCAGGCAATTGTTTGAGTGCGGCAATCTTCCTAATCTTGTTATAGGGGTTGAAATCGGGGAGGATGTGCAGGCGGTTATACCGCCGTCGGCGGAGCTTGCTTTGGGCGGGGCGACTTTAGTTTGCTGTCCGTCCGCTTTGAGCGCGGAAGTCGGCATACACGATAAAAATGCCGCCGCTATTGAGGCACATTCGGAACGGTTAATTTGCGGATATATACAAGCAAACGCGGGCGAGGGCGAATCAACTCAAGATTTTGTTTTTAAAGGGTACAAAACAATAGCCGAAAACGGGTTATATTTATTCGGATTTTCAAAAGCGGGGAGCTTTGTTTCGGGGGATATTGATTTAAGCTTAATAAATGCCGAACGCCGCCGTAAAAATATTTTTAATATATCAGATACGGGAATACCGAGAGTTTATTTTGAATTAAATGAAAAAGAAATAAATCTTGCCCGTCATTATCCGGCTAACCCCTTTTTTACCACGCCCGAAGATGATTTTTACAGCGATGTTATGAATTTGATGACCTTGGGGCTAAAAACAAGGCTTGAAGCTATAAACTTTAAAAAAGTAATTATCGGTCTCTCCGGCGGGCTGGACAGCACACTTGCGTTAATCGCGGCGGTTAATACGTTTGAAAGACAGGCGCTTGACAAAAGTGACATAATAACAATCTCGCTGCCCTGCTTCGGAACAAGCGAACGCACAAAAAATAACGCCCGAAAATTGGCGGAAGCTTACGGCGTTACATTCCGCGAAATTAATATAACGGATACCGTAAGCAGTCATTTCAAAGATATTGGTTTGGACGAAAGCAACCGTGACACAGCCTATGAAAACGCACAGGCGCGGGAGCGTATGCAGGTTTTGTTTGATATAGCCAATATGGAGCGCGGTATTGTTTTGGGGACGGGGAATCTTTCGGAGCTTGCTTTGGGGTGGTCCACCTACGGGGGCGACAGCATGTCGATGTACGGAATTAATGCGGGAATCCCGAAAACCTTGGTGCGTAAAATGATTGAAATTGAAGCTGAAAATTGCTCCGATGATGAGAACAAAAAGCAGGTCCTGCTTGATATTTTAAATACGCCAATATCGCCTGAATTATTGCCGGGTTCACAAAAAACCGAGGAACTTATCGGTCCTTATGAGTTGCATGACTTTTTTATATATTACTTTTTGCGTTACAGCTTCAGCCCGTCAAAAATCCTCCGCATAGCAGTTAAGACTTTTGAGGGCGAATACGCGGAAGCGGAGATTAAAAAATGGCTTGCCGTATTCATAAAAAGATTTTACGGCAGTCAGTTTAAGAGAAATTGTATGCCGGACGGGGCGAGCGTTTTAGGGCTTTCCCTATCCTCGCGTACCGGGCTGAAAATGCCGAGCGAAGCGACTGTTAAACTATGGCTTGAAAACTTTAATTAGGAGGTTGCTGATATGTTGACTATAAATCTTATGCAAAGGCAAATCATGGAGCTGAAAAAAGAAAAGGGTGTTGTAATCGTAGCCCATAATTACATCTCGCAGGCGATTCGGGAAATTGCCGACCATGTCGCCGATTCCTACAGCTTAACAGAGATTGCCCAGCGCACCCGCAGTGAAACCCTGCTGATTTGCGGAGCGCGGTATATTGCCGAAACCTGCAAGGTTTTATGCCCTAAGAAAAAAATAATTCTGGTAAATAAAGAGGCGAACTGCCCCATGGCGGAGCGGTTTACCGCAGACGATGTAAAGCGGGCTAAGAAACAATACCCCGGCTACGCGCTTGTTTGCTACATTAATACAAGCGCGGAAATCAAAGCTCTCTGCGATGTTTGCGTTACGTCAAGCACAGCGGTAAACTCATGCAGAAAAATACCGAATAATCAAATATTATTCCTGCCCGATGTTAATTTAGGCTCTTACATAGCTTCAAAAGTGCCGGAGAAAACCTTTGCATTTTTAGAGGGTTGCTGCCCCACTCACGCCAAGGTTACTGCCGAGGATGTTATAAAGGTAATCGCGGAACGACCCGGAGCTAAAATTTTAGCGCACCCAACCTGCGGACCCGATGTTTTAAAGCTGGCGGACTTTATAGGCTCAACGGCTGATATTATTGATTACGCCAAAAATTCAAGCGCGGAGGAATTTATAATAGGGACTGAAATAGCCATAGCGGAGCATCTGCAATACGCGTTTCCCGAAAAGCGGTTTTATCCGCTCTCTAAAAAGCTGATTTGCCGCGATATGAAAATCATCACCCTGCACGATGTGTATGACTGCCTTATGGGAAGAGGCGGGGAGGAAATTGAACTTGCATCCCAAGTACAGCTTCGCTCGCTTATCTGTATTAATAAAATGTTTGAGCTGAATGGGTGATTGGGTTGGTGGTTTATCATGGTAGCAACATAATTGTAGAAAAGCCTGAGATTAGAGAAAGCGAACGCTTTCTTGATTTCGGAATGGGTTTTTATACAACGTCTAATAGAGAGCAAGCAGAAAAATGGTCTTTCCGTGCGGCTAAACGAAGCGAGCCGCAAACACGGATACTATCTCTTTATGAGTTTGACTTGGAAAACGCCGCGAGGGAGCTTTCTGTAATTCAGTTTAACGAGCCTAACGGCGAATGGCTTGATTTTGTATGCTTATGCAGAATGGGGAGAGAGGCATCGAAAGTATACGATATTGCAATTGGGGCGGTTGCCAACGATACGGTGTATAAAGTCGTTCAGTTTTATGAAAATGGAGTGTATGATAAAGATGAAGCGATTAAAAGGCTAAAAATTCAAAAGCTGTTTAATCAAATTCTTTTTCATACTGAAAAAGCTCTTAACTATTGCAAGTTTAAGGGATTCGAGGATTTAGGGGGAGTTAAATGATTGATTCGGAACAATTCCCGGCTGTATTAAACGTAATATCAACCGGCTTGGCGGAAAAAATTATCAATGAAACAAGCTTTGAAGAAGATGTTGCCATAGAAAAGCTATATTCCTCCGCGCTGTATTCAGAGCTTGAAAAAGAAGATACCGAGGTTTGGCACTACAGCGTGACGAAGCTTTATGATTTATGGAATAAGGAAATTCAAACAGGGCGGCTTGAGCTTATATAAAAGGGGGCAGGTTATGACAAAGTGTTTGGAGTTTAAAATATTTTGCCTTGAACGATATAAGCATATTCATAATTTAAGCGGGAAAGAGGCTTTCAATTTGTTTAAGAAACACGGTGTTTTGGATTATCTTAATGAATTTTATGATGTGCTTCATACATTCGGCGACAGGTATATAGTCGAGGATATTGATAAATATATTTCTGCCCGCAATGTTTAGTTTTTTTAAGGAGGCTGGTTAAAATCGGCGATTTAAAAATATACGCAAACGTAATCGAAAATGAAGCGCGCGAGCAGGTTGAACTGCTTATGAAGCAGAAATCTTTTTGCGACCAAAAGGTTCGCATAATGCCCGATGTTCATGCGGGCAAGGGCTGTGTTATCGGGTTTACTTCAACAATCGGCGATTATGTGATTCCGAATGTCGTAGGTGTTGACATCGGTTGCGGTATGCTTACAGTTAGGCTTGGGCAATGCGAAATTGATTTGCAAAAGCTTGATGATATAATACGGGAATATATCCCAAGCGGCAGAAATGTCCATGAGGGCAGAATATGCAGATTTGAAAAATTGCAAACACTCTTATGTTACCGCGAGCTTAAAGATACCAAGCGGCTTGAACGAAGTATAGGAACTCTCGGCGGCGGCAATCATTTTATCGAAGTCGGCGAGGACGGCGATAATAACAAATACCTTGTAATCCATACCGGTAGCCGCAATCTCGGCAAGCAGGTTGCGGAGCATTATCAAAATTTGGCATATGAATTGCTGTGCGGTAAAGATAAGCTTTTAGCGGAGCGAGAGCAATTAATAGCCGATTACAAAGCGCAGGGGCGCAAAAGCGAATTACAGCAGGCGATTAAAGAACTGTATAAAAAATACAAAGCGAAAGATTGCGATATTCCCAAAGACCTTGCTTATTTAACAGGCGAATATAAAGAAAATTATCTTCACGATATGGGAATTTGTCAGGAATACGCCGTGCTTAATAGGTCTGTCATTGCAACGAGTATTCTTGAAAAACTCGGAATTGATTTAGAGGATTCAGCGAGTTTTGAAACTATACATAATTATATCGACCTTGAAAGCAAAATTGTCAGAAAAGGCGCAATCTGCGCGGATAAGGGCGTAAAATTATTAATCCCGCTCAATATGCGGGACGGATGTATAATCGGCACGGGGAAAGGCAACCCCGATTGGAATAATTCCGCACCGCACGGAGCAGGGCGGATTATGAGCAGAACAAAAGCCAAGGCTGAATTTACCATGACTGAATACAAACAAAGCATGGACGGTATTTTCACAACCAGCGTTTGCGAGGCAACGCTCGATGAGCTCCCTATGGCATACAAAAATGCCGATGATATTACCTCAGTTATAGGCGATACGGTTGATATAGAAGGAATTATTAAGCCGCTTTATAATTATAAAGCAAGTGAGTAAAACACATTACAGCTCCTAAGGGGTGGTTTAAGCTTGATATTTGAATGGGATGAGAACAAAAATCTATCAAATTATGAAAAACACAAGGTGACTTTTGAGGATGCGGCAACAGTGTTTGAAGATAGCTTTGCCTTGTATTTTTACGATGATATACACTCAATAAACGAGGATAGATTTATCATTATCGGGATTGCCGAAAGCATCGACCGCGAGCTCTATGTTTGCTATTGTTTGCGCGGTAAAAACGATGAAATAACACGTATAATATCAGCAAGAAAAGCAACGAAGAGTGAAATCAAATTGTATGAGGAGGGAATATCATTATGAGAGAGTTAACTGCCGATGATTTTAAACATGCCAAAAGAAATCCGTTTTTCGATAAGCTGTGCAGAAAAGTAGAGGTTGTTGTTAGGCATGAGGATTATGCGGTATTTGAAGAAGTGGCAAAAATGAATAACGAAACTCCTGAATCCGTTATGAAAAGGTGTTTGAAAACCAGCGCGAAAAGGTTACAGGAACATGATTAAAGGTGCTCAACTAAAATTTTAACCCCGATTAAAATTAAAACAACCCCGCCTGCAAGCTCTGCTTTGCCTTTGAAAATATCGCCGAATTTGTTGCCTGCGATAACGCCGATTAACGATAATACAAAGGTAGTAACCCCTATTATTGTTACGGCGGGGATTATCGGAACGCCGAGCGATGCAAAGGTAACGCCCATTGCCAAAGCGTCTATGCTTGTAGCAACGGACAGCGTAAGCAATTCCTTTATACCGATTTTGCCGCCCTCGTCCTTGCCCTCATCGCCAGCCTTAAACGATTCGTAAATCATCTTGCCGCCGATAAATGAAAGCAGGATAAACGCGAGCCAGTGGTCGAACGCAGTGATATACGCTTCAAGCTGATTCCCGAGAAGCCAGCCCAAAAGCGGCATTAAGGCTTGAAAGCCGCCGAAAAACAAGGCAATTAAGTACGCACTCTTCAAGCTGAGCTTACGCATACCGATTCCCTTGCAGACTGCGGCTGAAAAAGCGTCCATCGAAAGCCCGGAGGCTATTAAAAATAATTCTATAAAACTCATACAAGCTTATTATAACACACTAAAACACCGCCGTCAAGCAAAATTTGGTTATAATTGTCAATTGTGCGTTATAAATTGTTTAAAATTATTTAAAGAGGAGTCCAATGAAAAAAGGAGTATATATCCATGTCCCCTTTTGTAAGGGAAAATGCCCCTATTGCGATTTTTATTCAATTACGGATTTAGGGCTGACCGAAGAATACGCGGCGGCTGTTTTGCGAAACCTACGCTTGGCAAGCATTAAGCCCCAAAGTATTGACAGCGTATATTTCGGCGGAGGAACGCCGTCGCTTTTAGCACCAAGCTCCCTGCAGGAAATAATAAATCTGCTCTCCGTAACGGATAACGCCGAGGTTACAATAGAAGTAAACCCCGACGATGCTTCGCTTGAATATTTAAGGGCGGTTAAAGGCGCGGGGGTAAACAGGCTTTCCTTTGGCGTTCAATCGCTTATTGACGGCGAACTTGCGTTTTTGGGGCGGAGGCATAATGCCCGGGCGGCATGTCTTGCCATAGAAGCCGCCGCTAAGGCTGACTTTGAAAATATCGCCGCCGACATCATGCTGGGGTTACCGGGGCAAAGCCTTGAAAGCCTTTCCGAAACAATATCAAAGCTGTCGGCTCTTCCGATTAAGTCCGTTTCCGCTTATATGCTGACGATTGAGCCGCACACGCCCTTTTATATGGATTTAGCTTTGCAAAAGGCTATGCCAAGAGAGGATTTGACCGCCGATTTATATCTTCATGCGGTTAAAATGCTGGCAGACAGAGGCTTCGAGCAGTATGAAATTTCCAATTTTGCCGTTGAGGGTTACGAGTGCCGTCATAATTTAAAATATTGGAGCGGCGGAGAATATTACGGAATCGGTCCTACGGCTCATTCCTGCTTAGACGGCGTCCGCGCCGCTTGCAAAATGAGCGTCCGAGAATTTATTGAGGCGGATGTACAGGAGGCTACAGCTTTAGAAAAGGCGGGCGGCTTTGATGAAACCGCCATGCTTGCGCTGAGGCTTACCAAGACGGGGCTTGAGCTTTCGGAAGCCCCCGAAAGAAAAGAAAAGCTCCTTAGAACCGCCGAGCCTTTTATTAAAGCGGGTCTTATAAAGCAAAGCGGCTCTGCAATCATGCTTACCCCAAAGGGCTGTCTTGTCTCAAACGAAATCATTGTTAAGCTTTTGTATTGACATTTTTTATAGAAAGTGGTATAATTAAATTCAAGAATTTAAACATTCTAAGAAACTACAAGGGGTGATTAATGTGTTCAAGAAAACATTATGCTGTGTGCTGGCGTTTGCGCTTACGTTGTCGTTGTGCGCCGCTTGGGCGGTAAGCGCGGAGGGGTCGATTACGCCCGGGGTTACGAGCCTTACTATAGAAAAAGGCAGCTCCGCAAAGGTTAACCTTACCGTCAGTATCGGCAGACCGCGAAATCTGGCAACCTCCTCCACCGACAGAAACATCGCATTCGGAATGTGGGACGGAGCTACTTGGAACGGGGATATTATCCCGCTTACCATAGCAGCAAAGGAGGTCGGCGAGGCTGATATTAGAATCCGCGCTAAAGACAACCCGGAAATTTACTGCATCATCAAGGTCAAAGTTACCGCTCCCGCTGACGGCGAAGAAGCGGCGGCGGAGCAGGAAAAGGCAGACGAGCACGGCGAATATTATGCTGCCGTAAAAGAAAGACCGCTCAAAGCTTTAGCGAGCGACCTCATTCTGGATATGTCGGACGGAAACAAGGCAAATGACAGATTCATGCTTGTCCCCAAAGATTATGACGTAGCGCGTGCCAATACCGAATATTCAAAAGCAGTCGGAAGCTGGCTGCATTATATCGTTTACGCAGAATCGCCGCCCAGAAAAAATTCCGAGGTTACGGCAAGGTTTAATATGCGCGTAGACGGGAAGTATGTCGGGCGTTTTATCATTACGCCGCGAAACCCGGATGAGCCGACATTTGATACCGCAAAAGCCGAATATACCAAGGAGTGGCGTTATTATACAATATATAATTCGCCGCCCGCGAAAAATCGAGGCTCGGATTTAATCAGAAACTGGCGCATAAGGAAAGACGGCAAGGTGATTGAACGCTACCTGCTTGTTCCGTCAAGCGACAGGCTTCGCTCGGTTGACATTATTGAAGCCGACCAAGCAGGGCATCACAACTTTCTTTATTACACCGTTTATGATGATTTTCCGCAGCATGACCCCGGCACTTCAAACTATGACAGCTGGTTTGATAACGACAAATACCGCGTCATTCTTTATCCGAAGAGAAACGTGGATTATGTAAGGCTCAACGAGGCGATTCTCGTTGATACAAGAACTTTTAGGTATTTTCAAGTATACAGCATCATGCCGACGGCGCGCTTTGAGGGCGAGCAGGTCTTAACCTATACGGAAAACCAACTTTTAGGCTTTGCTTACCGCACGAATGTTACCTATTACGTGCTTGTTAACACAAACGACCCCGAGGCGAATAAGAAACTTACCAATGCAATCAACGGTAAAATTACCCCCTTCAGAGAGCAAACGCCGCAGGGCAAAAACCACGATGGCAGTGATAAAAAGCCAATTGATTAACAGCAAAAAATCAGCGGTTAAGCCCGCTGATTTTTTTTATGCTTTCTATACAACAATGGTAACGCTTTGAGGCTGTCTTGCCGTTTCGGGGGCGGCGGGGGGCTCGCTTGCCGCCGGTTCGCCGTTTAGGTCCGTGTCCGCTTCGAGAGCCAAATCGGGCGGAGGGGCTTCTGTTGCCAAGGCGTACATATGGGTCGCTGTTCCGTTTTCGTCAAGCCAGCCGTTATGCTCGTAATATTCCTCCATGGTCAGCCCCAAGCGGGTAAGCTCTCTGGCGTAATAAACGCCCACAAAGCGGTAATGCCACGGCTCGAATATGATGCCCGTAACGTCAGTCTTATCCTCGGGATAACGCAGAATAAAGCCGTAATTTGAGGCATTTTCCTGAAGCCATGCAAATTCGGGCGTATCCTTGAAGCTGTCATCGCTCATGTCTGTATTGCTTCGGCTCATTATATCCGCCGCAAGCCCTGCATTATGCTCACTTCTGCCGGGGATTGCCACATGCTTTGCCGTATCGGCATACGCTTCCTCATAGCTCATGCCGCCGTTAACGCGCTCCTGCACACTGCTGTTGAAAACATTCTGCTGATACGCTATGTCGCGGTAGGCGGAAACCATATAAAGCTCTATGCCGTCCTTTTGCGCGTCCTCAAACATGCTGATGACGTAATCGGCGGCTCTGGCGTCCATAAAGTATTGCCTGTAATCCTCAAAAACGATGGCGGTTTGAATGACGGAGTCGTAATTATCGGGCAACGGGTTTTGGTCGTTAACCAAAAACATAGCCCAAGCATTGTCAATACTCATATCAACCTCATCTTCCTCCGCGTTATTTCCGGCGGGTACGGCTTCGCTGTCGGAGAGTATTGTTATCTCCTCACCCGGGAGTTCATTTTCCGGGAGCTCGCTCCTGCCGAAGCGCGTTACGAAAAATACAATGGCGAACATTAAAACGGTCGCTAATAATAAGTATTTGATTCCCGTCAATATTATTCCTCCCTTCCGCTGTTTCTTTTTTGCTTTATCTTCGCGAAATACATCTCTCAAATTATCACTTCCTTGTATATATAAGTATAGCACATATTTATTGGTTTGTCAAATCGGGTGTTACGGGGCAATAAAAAAAACAAAAACAACGCACGTGTACAAATGCGTTGTTCTTGTTAGAGAAGTAATTCAGCTTATTAACTATTCGGTGTTACGGTTTCAAACAACGAATATAAGCGAATTATAATTAGTAATAGTGACATTAACCATGCCGTTGCCGCTGACGATTCTGCTTGCTTCTAATTTGGTTAAGCTTCCGTCCTCGCCAACAGAGTAAACTGTGATTGGGCTGCCCCAGAGTTTGGGGTCGAGGTCAAGTCTTACGGAAAGCATAACTTGGTCTACGCCGCCGAAATCGCCGCTTTCAACGAAGCCCATGCCCGTGATTGATTTCGCTTCGGGGAAGCTTGATTTAATGCTTTCGGGGACTGCCACTGCGCCGCCCTTGAAGCTGAGGTCTTTTAATTCGCCCTCGCCAAGGTCAGAGCCTTTGATTGCCACGCCGTGAGTGCCGTGGGGAATCCAAACTTTTACATTCGCTCCTACGGTGGTCAAGGCTTCTAAAACATCGGAAGTCGCGCCCATATCGGGGCTTAGCGTGACTGTTCCGCGTGTCGCGTTTCCTACTGCTAATTTAGCTTCCGCGCTGTCGGCGATTACTTTGACTTCTTTACCGCCGCCGCCGCTTTCGGTGTTATTTGTACCGCCGCCGCCGCCGATTCCGCCGCCTGCTATCATATCAGCTACGACACTGCCGCCGCCACCGCCGGAGGAGGATTCACCGCCGCCGTTGCCGGGAGCAGACGGAGTGGAGGGGTCGGGGTCAATTGAGGTATGCCAAGCATTATTGCAAAGGTATGATTCTATATCTCCAGCGCAAGTGCCAAGGTCTGCTTCGCACTCGCCGGGGAATGTTCCCTCTGCGCTGTGGCTTATGCCTTTAGGGTTGTTGCATCCTAAACCACTTAACATGCCACCGCAGGGTTCTGGCGGGCTTGTGCAATCAGCACCAATTGTTCCCGGTGTAGTAACGCCCTCGCAACCTGTGCCTGCTGCCGCGTTGCATTTACCGCTTACTGTGCCGTTGCAAGTTTCTTGATATGTGCAAGCTCCCACGCCTAGTGTACTGGTTGGCGAGCCGCAGATATTTGAGCATTCAAGAGACCTTGCTCCGCCGCAATCTTCCATATCTTCGTTATCTGCAACATCACAAGCTCCGCTTACGTTTGCACCTTGAGTTCCACCGCAAGTAGGACATTCACCTAGGATTTGTAAATCACAAGTATCTAATGCTTCTCCGCATGGTGCACTGGGAGTTCCACCAGTTTCACCGCAGGAATCGCAAATACCGCTTCCGTCAAAAGTTCCCGTGCAAATTATATCAGCACCGCAGGTATCGCCTATTCCACTGTTAACGGGTGTATGGTTAGCAGAGCAAGTTGCTTGTGCGAAAACCGTACCGCCCATGCACAATCTTTTTTCCCCGGGGCAAGTTCCCTCAGTGCCTGTGTATATATTCGCATTGCAACCCTGAGCACCATTTGCACATTTAAGTGTAACAGTGCCTTTGCAGTCGTATGTACGAGTGCAAGCACCTGCGTCAGCTCTAGGGGTGTCTGTTCCGCAGTCATCGCAATTAGGTACGAATTTGCCGGGGCAGGGTATATCATTTGTACAAAAATCTCCGATTGTGCCCGTGGGGTCATCGCATAGCACATTTGCACAGGCAAGATTTTCGCTGAGCGTACCGCCGCAAATACCGTAAGCATGACCGCAAGTGCCGCTTGTTCTTGCGCCTATGTTGTGAGTTGAGTCATTATCGCAAACATATCCTGCAATGTTTTTTACTGTTTTGTCCGTACTTTCACAAATGGGGCACTCGTCCGTTACCGCGCTCGATAAAAGCGGCACGATTAAGGTTGCCGAAAGAGCCAAAGCCGAAGCCGCGGCAATTGCCGTTGCTCTTTTGAATAAACTTTTGTTCATAAAAAAACCTCCAAATATTAAAATTTACGCTCCTCAACCAATCAAGAATTTTTTACACTGTACACGTGGGTTTGCAATGCAAACTCGGTGTATTCCCCGATTGATTTAAACCGTATCCTTATATTACACTATTTGGGTTTGTTTGTAAAGGGGTTTTTGTGCGATTTGTAGGGAATGTGTATGTTTTTTTTTTTTTTTTTGTGCAAAATGA
>Ga0099364_10003281_pt1 | contig 25160 bp, 25 predicted proteins | sample TergutTh196P3_FD_73070 | JGI IMG/M metagenome (GOLD analysis project Ga0099364, IMG submission 73070) | Microcerotermes parvus P3 segment gut microbial communities from Pointe-Noire, Republic of the Congo - Th196 P3 | ecosystem: Host-associated > Arthropoda: Insects > Digestive system > Gut ...
TCCCTGTGAAGCCTCCCAAAACAGAAGGCGGCATCATACCCGGCGTTGTGCAGACAAGTTATAATACGATTGATTTGCGCGGCAAAAGAGTCGCCGAGGCCATTGAAACTCTCGACAGCGGACTTGATTCCATGCTTAGGAACAATATTGATATTGTCGTTGTAATACACGGGCACGGAAGCGGCGCCCTCAAACAGTCTGTAAGGGAACACTTAAAGATGTCGATGTATGTTTCGGATTTCAGACAGGGCGATTACGGCGAGGGAAGCGACGGGGTTACTATTGTAAAGATGAGGTAGATATAGGAGATTACAATATCGGCGCATCGCTCAAGGACTTGGGAAAGAAGTGGTTTGCGTTCTCAAAAATGGAATTGGGCGCAAAAACATTGTTGAAAAACATTATTTGAATAAGGAGATTGTTTTTCTACGATGCAGCTTTTTCTTTATATTCAAGGAGCATATCTTCGGCCTTTTTGCTCTCACCCTTGAAGATGTACAGCATACTAAGCTCTGAAGCCTCGCCTATGCTCTTGATTGATTCTTCCATCAATTTTTCTTCAAGGTCCTTTATGGCATCATCCAAGTCGCCTATCTCCTGAATCCTGTTTTCATAAGTAAGGCTGTTTAAGTAATCCTTGAATCTTTCATATTCGGGCTGAGCCTCAAGTACTATGGTCAGGTAATCGGCGGCCATTTTGTAATTGCCGGTATAGTAATAGCAAAAACCGTAATATTTGCACAAAAAGGTATCATCATCAATGGAGTTCTCTTTCATGCGGTCAAGGCATTCTATTACTTTATAGTATTGCTTGTTTTCGTAATAGATATATGAAAGCATAAAATTTGTCTTAAAATTGGAAGGCTCCGATTTTAAGACTCTTGACAGACAGATTTCGGCTTCGGAGTATTTTTTATCTTTATATAAAATAAGTCCGGCATAATAGTTGGCATCCCTGAAATCGGGGTATTCCCTGATCGATTCTGCAAAATAGCGGAATGCGTCGCCGGTTCTCCCTGCCTTGTAATGCTCAAAGCCCATTTTAAAAAGTAAATCGTAGTCTCTGGAAAAATTAAGGGCATCCTGGTAAGCGGCTATAGCCTTGCTTGAATCGCCAAGCTGCGAATATAACTCGCCTATGTTGCCTCTGGCCTTGATAAACTCAGGGTATATTCTTATTGCGCGCCTATACTCTTCAATAGCGCTCGACAGATCTCCTCTTGCCGCTAACTCGCAGCCATTGTTATAGGCGTTGACCGCATCCTTGGGAACAGGCAAACTTTTCATTACATCCCCCTTTATATTACCTTGTTAAAGGTATCGGAATAAACCTTTTTTATGTCAATTTTTTTATTTTTCGTAAAACGCTTGACATTTATTAAAGTTAATGTTTGAAAAAATCATGCTGAAACCTGAACTGACCGCACAAAATACGGCGCTTGTAATAGGCGGCGGGATTGCCGGAATGCAATCCGCGCTCGACATCGCCAATGCCGGATTCAATGTAGTTCTTGTTGAAAAAAGCCCTACATTGGGCGGGCATATGCTCCAATACTCTGAGGTGTTTCCCACTCTCGACTGTCCGCAGTGCATAGGCACCCCAAAAATGGTAGAAGCAGCCTCGCATCCCAATATTGAAGTTATGACTTACTCCGAGGTGAGCGCCCTTACAAAAGAAGGCGACAACTTTAAAGTAACAATAAAGAAAAAACCGAGATATATCAACACGGCAAAGTGCACGGGCTGCGGCGAATGTGCATTAGTATGCCCTGTTTCGGTAAAAAACGAATGGGATTTGGGAATGAGCCTGCGCAAGGCGGCATATATTCCCTTCCCGCAGGCTGTTCCCGCCGTCTACTGTATAGACAAGAGCGATAACGCCTGTAACGAATGCTTTGATTGTATCAAGGCCTGCGACGCCAAGGCCTTGCGCCACCGCGACCGCGAAAAATTTGAAGAACGCGAAGTAGGCGCCATAATCGTCTCGACCGGATTTGATTCTTTTGACCCAAAGGAAAAACCCGAACTTGGGTATGGCGTTTACCCAAATGTAATTACCGCGCTTGAACTGGAACGCATCGACCAGGCCGGAGGCCCCACAGAAGGCCAAATAATCATAGACGGCAAGGTTCCAAAAAATGTCGTTTTTATACAATGCGTAGGTTCGCGCGATGAAACGGTTCAGGCAAAGTACTGTTCGCGGGTATGCTGCATGTACACTGTAAAACAGGCATGGTATGTAAAGCATAAAATACCTGAGGCAAAGGTAACCGTCTGCTATATAGACATCAGAGCTTACGGAAAAGGCTATGAAGAGTTTTACGCGCGCGTCCAAAGAGACGGCGTCATATATAAACGCGGGCTTGCCTGTGAAATATACAAGAAAGGCGGTAAACTTATCGTAAAGGCCGAAGATACCCTTTTGAGTGAAATCTACGAAGAGGAGGCCGACTTGGTCGTCCTTGCAACCGGCCTGCGTCCATCACACGGAATGGAAGAACTCGCAGGCATATTGGGCATCCCTATAGCCGACGACAATTATATTGCTGAGGCCCATATAAAAACAGGCGCCGTCGAAAGCCTCACGCCCGGAATATTTATTGCAGGATGCTGCCAGGGGCCAAAGGACATACCTGACTCAGTGGCTCAGGCAAGCGCGGCTGCGGCAATGGCCTGCGTTACCCTTGCTAAAAAATCACCCGCCGGGGTTACTCCATGAGAATAGGCGTATACATTTGCCATTGCGGCAAGAACATATCGAACATTATAAACGTAGAGGAAGTTGCCGAACACGCTTCAAAAATTCCCGGCGTGGCTGTAGCCAAGGACTACAGGTACATGTGTTCTGACCCCGGCCAGGAACTGATGAAAGCCGATATAGCCGCGCACAACCTCGACCGCGTTGTAATCGCCGCCTGTTCGCCTTCAATGCATCAACCCATATTTATGAGCACCACTCAAAAGTCGGGCATGAACCCCTACAGGCTTGAACGCGCCAACATAAGGGAAAATATCTCATGGGTCAACTCAGACCATATAGAGGCCACCGAAAAAGCCAAGATATTGGTATCGGCTGCAGTAACCAAGGTAATGTTTTCAGAAGAGCTCTTTGTAAAAGAAGTATCGGTAATACCTTCCGCGCTTGTAATAGGGGGGGGGATATCGGGCATACAGTCGGCGCTCGACATAGGCGATGCAGGGTTCAAGGTCTGCCTTGTAGAAAGGGAAGCCGAACTCGGCGGCAATATGGCGCGCTTGTCAAAAACATTTCCGGTTATGGAAAACGCAAAGGAAATCCTCGCAAACAAGACAGAGCTCGTCAAAAACAATCCTAACGTTGAAACGCTCACAAACACCGAGGTCATAAAGGTAAGCGGGTACATCGGCAACTTTGAAATTGAACTGAAAAACAAGCTGTCCCAGGAAACAAAAACAATTACGGCCGGAACCATAATCCTTGCCACAGGCTACAGTCTGTTTGACGCGGCAGAAAAACCGGAACTTGGTTTTGGCAAATACCCTAACGTAATTACGGGCATGGATTTCGAGGCTCTCGGCGATAAAATAGAACTAAACGGCAAAAAACCGGAAAACATAGTCTTTATACAATGTGTGGGTTCCCGCGACGAACCCATTCATGCCGAATTTTGCTCGCGCGTATGCTGTATGTACACCGCCAAGCAAGCGCTGCAAGCGCGGGAATACCTGCCCGACGCAAGAATCACAATATGCTACATTGACGTAAGGGCGTTCGGCAGAGGCAACGAGGAATTTTACGAAAAAGTACAGAAAAATAAAATAATATATAGAAGGGGCGTCGTATCTGAAATTTCCCGTTTTGGAGAACAAGTCAGGGTTATAGCCGAAGATACGCTTCTTGATGAAATATACGAAGAAAAAGCCGACCTTGTCGTTTTGGCAACCGGCCTGAGACCGGCTCTTGAAGCGAAACGGACGGCTAAAATGTTCAGCATTTCAACAGGCGCCGACGGCTTTTTTCTTGAAGCTCATCCAAAACTCGGCCCGGTTGAAACCACGACCGACGGCGTATTTCTCGCCGGTTGCTGCGTAGGTCCTAAAGATATCACCGATTCAATATTACAAGCGCATGCCGCCGCCATAAAGGCCAGCATTCCTTTGTTTCAAAAAATAGTAAAAAAGGAGCCGCTTGTCACCGGCATAGAAATTGAAACCTGCTCAGGCTGCCGGTTATGCGAATCGATATGCGAGTATGGAGCGCTTGTATTTGACGAAAAAAAACGCATTATGACCATAAATGAAGCTCTGTGCCGGGGCTGCGGCTCCTGCGGCTCCTCGTGTCCGTCTGCCTCCAACCAGTTAAAAAATTCGTCCAAGCGGCAAATTTTTGAAATGATAGACATCCTTGCATAAAAGTCGTGCCGCGCACGGACTCGAAATATGCTGCGATTGAGGTATTTATTTGCTGCATCTGTTTATTTGTCAACAGTTTACATGGCCGTATGGATAAAAATATTTTTTGCATATATACTGCAAAAACATAGCGAAGCTATATACTTTTTGTAATATATATGCAAATGCTTGACAAATCCAAATAGTTTTAGCATAATGATTGCAAATTGGGAAATATCTATGATACCACGAAATGAATATCTTGACCTTTTGATCCGTTTCCGCGACAAGCAACTCATTAAAGTTGTAACAGGCATACGACGCTGCGGAAAATCTACATTGTTTGAACTATACGCCGACTATCTTAAATCAGACGGAGTTGTCGATGAGCAAATTCTGAACGTCAATCTTGAAGACGGAGACTACAGCGCTATAGAAACAAGCAAGCAGCTTTACGATTATGTGGAAGCAAGACTCCTGCCGGAAAAAAAAATGTATATCTTTCTCGATGAAGTCCAGCGAGTGGAAGATTTTCAGAAAGCGGTTGATAGTCTGTATGTCAAAAAAAACTGCGATGTTTACATAACAGGCTCAAATGCTTACCTGCTCAGCGGTGAACTTGCCACCCTGCTTTCCGGGCGCTATGTGGAAATTAAAATGCTTCCTCTGTCATTTCGGGAGTATGTCTCGGCATTCCCAAAAGATACGAGCATTGACCGCCTGTATGCTGATTACACGCAAAACAGCTCTTTCCCTTATGCGCTGGAGCTTTCAACGCCAAAAGACAGAAGGCTGTATCTGCAGGGCATATTTGATACCATAGTCGTTAAAGATATTATTGCCCGAAGAAAATTCCCCGATATTGCCATGCTGCAAAGCGTTGTGTGTTTTATGTTCGACAATATTGGGAATATGTGCTCCACAAAGAGCATTGCCGATACAATGACATCGGCGGGCAGAAAAATCTCCGTCCATACCGTTGAAAGCTACCTTGCCGCGCTGACAGACAGCTTTATTTTCTATAAAATTGGCCGTTACGATATAAAAGGAAAGCAGTATTTGAAAACCGGCGATAAATACTATGCTGCCGACATAGGGCTCAGGTATGCATTATTGGGAACAAAAAAAGCGGACTATGGGCATATCTTAGAAAACATCGTTTACCTTGAACTGCTCAGGCGCGGGTACGAAATCTATATTGGTAAAGTCGGAAATACAGAAGTTGACTTTATCGCCACTGGCGAAAATGGGGTGGAATACTATCAAGCAGCTTATACCGTCATTGATACCGAAGGAAAGACCTTGAAACGGGAACTTGCGCCTTTGGAAGCAATCAGCGACCACAATCCGAAATACCTTTTGACAATGGATCATACGCCACCGACATCACATAACGGCATTAAACAGATAAATGCTTTGGATTGGCTGTTACGCTTATAAAAACTAAACGGGCGAATGTAATTCGCCCTTAGTACCAGCCCCGTATTTTCATTACCTGCGCTGACTTTTTAACGCTGTGCAAATATGCAGCAGAGCGCATTGATACATTGTATTCCTGCGAAACCGCATAAACCGCATTAAATGCATCTACCATTGCCCGCTCCTGTTTCTCTGCAACTTCGGCGTCTGTCCAGTAATAGCCGTACAGGTTTTGAACCCATTCAAAGTACGATACCGTTACGCCGCCTGCGTTTGCAAGTATATCGGGAATTACAGTTACTTTATTATCATCAAGTATTTTGTCGGCCTCGGTTGTGGTAGGGCCGTTTGCTCCCTCTGCAATAAGCTTGGCTTTGATTTTATGGGCAACATCCTGTGTGATTGCATTTTCTAAGGCGCATGGGAGTATTGCATCTACGTCTAAAGCCCAAAATTCATCAAGTGAAATCTCCTTTGCTCCTTGAAATCCGCGCATACTTTTATTTTTTTCATAGTATTCCATCAGGGCAGGAATATCAAACCCATTTTCATCCAGCACGATATGATCGTATTCTGCAATTGCTATAACTTTTCCCTTCATTTCCTGACAACTGAGGGCTGCATATGAACCTACATTTCCAAATCCCTGTACGGCAATTTTTGCTCCATCCATTGATTTGCCCTGTTTATTTAGAGCTTCACGTGCCGTAACCGCAACGCCAAAACCTGTAGCCTTTGTTCTGCCCTTCGAGCCTCCAAATTCCAAGGGTTTGCCTGTAATAACGCCCAGAGCGCTGTGTCCCACAAGCTTTTGGTATTCATCTACCATCCAAGACATAATTTGCGCATTTGTGTTTACGTCAGGCGCAGGGATATCTACTTTTTCGCCGATCAATTTATATATTCCATTTATATACCCACGGCTTAAACGCTCTAACTCGCCCTGCGACAATTTTTTCGGATCGACTGTTATGCCGCCCTTTCCGCCGCCGTATGGAACTCCTGTAATCAAACACTTAAATGTCATCCAAATCGATAATGCCATAACCTCATCGCGGTCAACGTCAGGATGAAAGCGGATACCCCCTTTTGCAGGTCCGACCGCATCGTTATGCTGTGAACGGTATCCTATAAATACCTTTACAGAGCCATCATCCATCTTAACTGGAATGGCAACCTCTAAGACTTTCATCGGTTGTTTTAATATTTCATATACGGACTCTTCCAATCCAAGCATATCACATGCTTTTTTCACCTGCAATTGAGCGCTTATGAGCGGATTTAGATTTTCCTTTGGCATTCTTGTTCTCCTTAATTATACATCTCTTAATAGAATTGGCGTACTTTAAATTTCTGTATAATATTTGTCAAGAATGATAATTATTCATTAAGACAATGGAGTGTTTGGGCCGGACGGTTAAAATAACATAAATTTGCGTCTAAAAAAACATGCGCATATCCGTCTATAGCGCCTGGCTAATCTGGCCGGATTGTTTTTTAGGAACTTCTTTTAACTTTACCGTTAGTTGAATGCCTAAATTATCTAAAATAGACTGTATTGTACTAAAACTGGGATTTTTTTTATTTGATAAAGATTTATAAAGTTCTTCTTTAGTAACTCCCGCTTTTTTTGCAATCGAAGACATTCTTTTTTTTGCTTTTATAACATCAGCAATTGCCCCTTTTATATGATTTTCATCTCCGCCTTCAAATGCCGCTGACAAATATCCAATTATATCTCTATCGGTTTTTAAATAATCTTGTATATCCCATTTAGTTAAAGTAATTTTTTCCATGCTGAACCTCTTTCGCTATTTCTTTTGCTTTTTTTATATCTCTTTTTTGAGTCGATTTATTGCCACCGCACAACAGTACTATTACTACATTGCCAAGCTGTTTATAATATATCCTATATGTAGGATTTTTCGATTTTAGTTCGAGTACCCCATCTCCAACCGATTTATGATTTCCAAAATTACCTTCTTCTACTCTTTTTAGCCTATCTTTTATTTTATCTTGTACATCGAAATTTTGTTCATAGAACCATTTATCAAAAATATTGGTTTTTATTATTGTTATTGGGCTCATTCATATTATATACAAATCTATGTATTAAAAATCAAGTGTTTTTTGTAAAAATCTTTTGGCATAAACTTAGAAGCGTAACCTTATAAATTGCAACTTTAAAATAAACCCGATAGTGTAACCTCCCCGTCGCCTCTGTCCCATTCGACACGGACGCTTTTGCCGCCCATAAAAACGTTTATTTCTTTTTTGAGGGTTTTTTGAAGCATCATTGTGGTCGTCCCGGCGACACAGGCGGCTTCGGGCGCAAAAGCGGTTTCTCCTTCGCCTTTTTGCCAAAGCCTGACTTTAATGTTTTCTTTGTCTAATACCTGAATAAAAACGATGCTTGCCCCTTTTGGAAAAAGAGGATGCGTTCCGAGTGAAAATCCAAGCGTTGGGACATCTGCAATATCAACATTGTCGACAAACACAGCGCCATGCGGGCTGCCGAAAGACATAGCGGTAACCCTGTGGCACACCCCATTCACCATAAAAGGAGCATCAATACACTTTGGCGTTGCCTTATGCTCTACCGGAATAAGAACAGGCGCCATAATAGGCCTGCCGAACAAAATGGTTTTTGATTGCATCTTTCCCGCCTCCTTGTGCTTAAATCAAACCGCGCCTTGCATCATCATTGCATCGGCTACTCTGATAAAGCCGGCAATATTTGCGCCGAGAATAAAGTCATCCTTTGCGCCGCTTTCCTTAGAATATTCATCAATCACTTTAAAAATATTGACCATGATTTCTTTTAGTTTTTCATCGACCTCTTCAAAACTCCAAAAGATTCTTTGGCTGCTTTGCGCCATCTCAAGACCGCTTGTCGCAACGCCGCCGGCATTTGCAGCTTTACCCGGCAGGAACAATACGTTATGATCCATAAGTAATTTTGCGGCTTCCGCAGTTGCCGGCATATTCGCGCCCTCGCCGACAAGCTTTACCTTGTTTGCGATCAATTTTTCTGCGCCCGCTTCGTTAAGTTCGTTTTGCGTTGCACAGGGGAGCGCGACATCGCACTTTACATCCCAAATATTCTCGCAGCCCTCATTATAAACCGCCGTTTTAACGCGCTTGGCATATTCGGAAATCCGCGCACGTTCAATTTCTTTGACCTGTTTAACAACTTCGAGTCTGATTCCTTCTTTATCATATATGTAGCCATTGGAATCGCTCATCGCAACGACAGTTCCGCCGAGTTTCATTACTTTTTCGGCGGCATAAATAGAAACATTCCCGCTGCCGCTTATAACAACCGTTTTGCCTTTCAAAGTATCGTTTCTTGAATTTAGGCATTCTTCGGCGATATAAACAAGTCCGTAACCGGTAGCTTCGTTCCTGACCAAGCTTCCTCCGTAAGGAATACCTCTTCCGGTAATTGCGGCAGAATGCAAGCCCGTCAATCTCTTGTATTGTCCGAAAAGAAACCCGACTTCTCTGCCGCCCACGCCGATATCGCCGGCCGGAACATCGGTATCTGCGCCGATATTTTTGTATAACTCGGTCATAAAACTTTGGCAAAAGCGCATGACCTCATTGTCGGACTTTCCTTTTGGGTCAAAATCGCAGCCGCCCTTGCCGCCTCCCATAGGCAATCCGGTTAAAGAGTTTTTGAAAATTTGCTCGAATCCCAAAAATTTGATGATACTTAAATTTACGCTCGGATGAAACCTCAGTCCGCCTTTATAGGGGCCGATTGCGCTATTGTATTGCACCCGAAAACCGCGGTTCACCTGCACCCTGCCGGAATCGTCAAGCCACGGAACCCTGAACACAATTTGACGTTCCGGTTCAACCAAACGCTCTAAGATCCCGGCTTTTTCGTATTCTGGCCGCGCATCGACAAAAGGCTGAATTGTCGATAAAACCTCAACGAGCGCCTGATGAAATTCCGGTTCGTTCGGATTTTTATCCATTGTTTGTTCCAATACTTTCATTGTGTAAGACATATGTTTATCTCCTTAATAAATAAAAAAAATCAAAAAAAAAAGGCGTCTACCGGCAGCCCAATAAAATTGGTGCCGATAAACGCCTTTGTTTATCTTTTTTCAGTATATTAAAAACCCAATATGGTTGTCAATAAAATATATTATATTTTTAATATTTTTACAAAAAATTTTACGCTGATTTACTCCTGTTTGGCAAGAAAATTTATAATATCGATATTCGTTCTGCCCGCCAAAGGTTTTAATGCAGCATCGGTCTTATTTAAAACGCCGCTAATGTTTGTATATGTGCCGGAAGTTTCATAAAATGCGGCGGCAGGCAAAACGCAATCGGCAAAATCTGCCCAACCTTTTATAAATGCATCGATTACCGTCAAAAACTCTACGTCCGGCAGTTTATAATTTCCCGTATCCCCGCCGAACATCACAAGCGCCTTTAAACTGCCGTAGTTTTCATTGAACAGCCTTATCCCCGCATCGGCCAGTCCGCGGCTGTTCACGCCTGCCTTAATTTGCGTTATCGGGCCGCTTGCATTTTCGTCAACAGGTTCGTTTTGTCCGGCGCTGAATGTAAAGATATTTTCGGTCTCTAACTTCTTTTTAGCGTACGCTGTTATAGCGGAAATCTCCTCATTAGAAAATTGATCCGATACCGAAACGCCTACGGCGTTTTTGCCGTACTTGCCGGCAATTTTTGAAAGGCTCTCCGAAACAAATGAAATAGCTTCGTCGAAAGAACATGCACAAAGGACGCCATCTTTTCGCGTTAAAGGCGTTTCAACGCGGGTTTGATTCAATTGCTTAATAAATCCGAAGCGCCCCTCGCCGCACAATAAACCGCCGACGGCGGGCGTATTTTTTATCTGCAATCGCCCGCGCGTATGTATTTTTGCCGCACAGCCTGTGCCGCAGCCGCCGCATATGCTTTCGGTCGCTTTTGTACGCAGCGGAACATGCTTTAAAAACGGCGTCCGTTCGCCGATTGCGCCCGTAGGACAAATGGCGGCGCATTGGCCGCAAACAATGCAGTTTGTTTTTACAAGCGGGCGGTTCAGTTCAGGTTTTACCACAGTATCAAAGCCTCTGTTAATTAAGCCGAGTATCCCGCTTCCCATTACCTCGCTGCATACCCTTACGCATAGACCGCAGAGAATACACTTATTCATATCTAAGTATATGTATGGGCTGCTTGCGTCAGTATCGTAACCATGTCCGTCGCCGTAATATTTTTGCGGCGTAATATTATAATCGTTTGCATACTTGTACAATTTGCATTCAAAGAAACCCCCACAGCCGCATTCAAGACAGCGCATGGCTTCTTTTTGAGCTTGTACTTCACTCAAAGGCTCATTGACTTCTTTGAAGTTGTCGCGCCGCTGAGCAATAGAAAGTATCTTTTCGTTGCTGCGGGCTTCTTTTAAGTGTGTCTTAAAATCTTCGGCCGTTTTTACATCTGTTACGACAAACTCTATTTTAGGCGGCATTATACTGCCGGTTATAAGATATTCGTGGACAATCTTCGCACAACGTGCCGCGCCACCAATCGCTTCTATTGCAATACCAGGGCCTTTATTTACCGCATCGCCCACGGCAAATACGCCCGGCAGATTTGTTTCAAAAGTTTGCTCGTCCGCCGCAATCGTTCCCTTTTTTGTTAAAGATAACTCGCCGAACCCTTCTGTTGCGATAGTTTGGCCGATCATAACAATAACAACGTCTACAGGCAGCAACTCTTCTGCCCCAGGTATGGGGACCGGCGCACGCCGTCCGTCTGCATCCGGAACGCCCAACTCCATTTTTTGCAAGCGCATATGCGTAACGGAATCTCCTCCAAGTATTTCTATAGGATTATGCAAATACTTAAAAATCACGCCCTCTTCTGCGGCCTCAGTAATTTCTATTTTATTTGCGGGCATCTCAGAAAGGCTTCGGCGGTAGATATCGTAAACTTCTGCCGCACCCAAACGTACCGCCGTCCGGCACGCATCCATGGCAGTGTCGCCTCCGCCGACTACCGCAACTCGCTTGCCCTTTATTATGTTTTCGTATGCGAAAATATCGCGCAGAAACTCAATCCCGCCAACTACGTTTTTGAGATCTTCGCCCGGGCAATTCAAACGGGCGCTTCCCCATGCCCCGATTGCCGCAACAACCGCATCAGAGTTCGCGCGTATATCGGACAGGCTTATAACACTGCCAACCGGCGAATTGTTGATAAATTTTACGCCCATGCGCTCAATCGCCGCAATTTCTTTATCGAGGATTGCTTTCGGCAAACGGTATTCCGGTACGCCGTAACGCAGCATACCGCCCATTTTAGGCATCGCGTCATAGACGGTTACGCTATGCCCTTCGGCGCGAAGAAAATACGCAGCTGTCAATCCGCCGGGGCCGCCGCCGATTATTGAAATATGCTTCCCCGTAAGGGGCTTTATTTCCGGCTGATATTCTCCGCCGAATTCCGCTGCAAAGGCTTTTAGTCCGGCAATGTTCACAGGCTCATCGACAAGCGCTCTTCTGCATTTGGATTCGCATGGACGCGGGCATACGCGCCCGATTGACGCAGGGAAGGGCAGCTTTTCTTTTACCAGCGCAGCGGCCTCTTCGTATTCGCCGTTTGCGATAAGACCGATGTAACCCTGACAATCCGTGTGCGCAGGACAAGCAGCTTTACAGGGCGCTATGCAATCGCCTTTGTGGTCAGACAATAGAAGTTCCAAGGCCGAATGGCGCACCGCCAATACTCTGGAAGTATTCGTTTTTATTTTTATGCCGTTTTGCGCTGCCGTTGCGCAAGCGCGTAAAAGTTTCGGGTTGTTTTCGGCCTCTACAACGCATAAGCCGCACGCGCCGTAAGCCTTGACGCGCTCGTCATGGCATAATGCCGGTATTTCGATACCGTGCGCTGCTGCGGCCTCCAATATCGTTTGCCCTTCCATGTACGTTATTTCACGCCCGTCTATGTAAAAAGTCAGTTTCCCTTTCATTTTACGCTCACAGCTTCGAATTTGCATATTTTCTCGCATACGCCGCATTTTACGCATTTTTCGTTATCAATTATATGCGGCTCCTTAACCTTGCCCGAAATTGCCGATACGCGGCACTTTTTCACGCAAAGCGCACAGCCCGTGCATTTTGCCTCATCTATGATGTATTTTATTAAAGCGCGGCATTGTCCAGCCGTGCATTTTTTATGATATATATGATCCTCAAATTCATTCCTGAAGTATTCAAGCGAAGTAAGGACGGGATTCGGTGCACTCTGCCCGAGTCCGCACAGCGCGCCGTCCTTGATACGCGCCGCAAGTTCTTCCAATTGCGCCATATCTCCTTCCTTGCCGTTCCCTGCAACTATTCGCTCTAATATTTCCAGCATTCGCTTTGTACCGATACGGCAATGCGTACATTTTCCGCAGCTTTCCTTGCATGTAAATTCAAGAAAAAACCGCGCCATATCCACTATGCAGGTCGATTCATCCATTACGACCATACCGCCTGAACCCATGATTGCGCCTGTTTGCGCCAACAATTTATAATCTATAGCCGTATCAAGCAGGCTTTCGGGAAGGCACCCTCCAGACGGGCCGCCAAGCTGAACCGCTTTGAAAGCCTTATCGTCTTTAATGCCGCCGCCCATATCGAATATACATTCGCGCAAAGAAAGTCCCATCGGAACTTCCACAAGTCCGCCTTTTTTTATTTTGCCTGTCAGTGCAAACACTTTACTGCCCTTGCTTGACTCTGTACCTATTGCCGCAAATGCCGCTCCGCCGTTTTTAATAATCCACGGAACGTTGGCAAAAGTCTCTACGTTATTTATGTTTGTCGGATTTTGAAAATATCCCTTCTCCGCCGGAAAAGGAGGCTTAAATCTCGGCATCCCGCGCTCGCCCTCCAAAGATGCAATCAGAGCGGTTTCCTCGCCGCATACGAACGCGCCGGCGCCCTCTTTGATCCGAAGATGAAACGAAAAGCCCGAACCGAAACAATCGCTGCCGATAAAACCTTTTTCGCCGGCTTGAGCAATTGCCGCTTCCAAACGCTTTATCGCCAGCGGGTATTCCGCCCGGACATAAATTACGCCCTTGTTTGCGCCGACGGCATAAGCGCAAATAAGCATCCCCTCGATAACGCTGTGAGGATCCCCCTCTAAAATGGCCCTGTCCATAAATGCGCCGGGGTCGCCTTCGTCCGCATTTGCGATTATTGTCTTGTTTTTATTCGGGTTGTCTTTTATAGCCCGCCACTTAAACCATGTCGGAAACCCTGCGCCGCCGCGGCCGGCCAAACCCGAAAGCTTAATTTCTTCTATAATGTCATTGTTTGGAAATCCGCTGTACCCGCCGGAAGCTATATAATCTTTTATTGATTCTGGATTGATTCGTCCGCAATTTCTTAGCGCGATTTTTGTATATTTATTCAATATCCGCGCGTCTTCATCGTGCATGAGGTAGTCGCCGGCATGGCTGCTTTGAGAGCACAACATTTTTGCGATTTCTTCCGCCGCTTGTGTATCGACTTTAACGTAATCGCGATATGCGCCGCCGTCTTCTATCGTAACGATGGGCTCTAAATAACATGCGCCGACACAGCCAGCAGCTTCGACAGGAATGCGGCTGCCTGCGGCAGAGAGCCTTGCGTGTAATATTTCTGACACCGCGCCAGCGCCTGCGGCCTCTCCACAGCTTCCTCTTCCAATCAAAACTCTCATTTTTCCGTCTCTCGAATGCTTTTTATTACAGAAACCGCCTTTTCGGGCGTAAGATTGCCGTAGGTTTTTTCATTAATCATCATAGCGGGTGAAAGGCTGCAGCATCCGAGACAGGCAACAAGCGAAAGCGTAAACATTCCGTCTTTTGTGGTACCGCCGTCCAAAACGCTCAGTTCCTCCGAAAGCGCATCATATAAAAGGTTCGAGCCGTTTACATGACACGCCGTACCCTGACACAGCATAATTAAATGCCTGCCCACAGGTTCCTGTCGAAACTGCGTATAAAATGTCACTACACCCTGAATCTTGGCAGGTTTTTCACCTGTTTTGAGAGCAATATATTCGATGAGTTCTACCGGTAAATAGCCGTAAATATCCTGCGCCTGCTGCAAAATTGAAATCAAGCTGCCTTTTTGCGGCTTGTATTTTTCAAGTGTCGGGGTCAAAAGTGAAAAATCCATTATGCCGCTTCCTATAATAAATCTTTTACCGCTTCTTCCGGGCTAAGGCTTGACAGCAATATGGGCGGAATGTCGAATATTGTTCTTGCGCCGCGTTCGCCTTTTACAGACAACCTGTATACCGCGCGCGCATAGGCCAAAAGTACGGACGCCGTAAATTCCGGGTTAGAATCAAGTTTTAACGAAAATTCAATCACATGGTTATTCCCTTTCCCAGTTGTCCCTTTATGTATCACGTTCCCGCCGTGCGGCAGGCCGTTGTGGTTTGCTTTTAATTCTTCGCGGGAGATAAAATGAACTGTCGTATCATATTCGTCGAAATAGTTCGGCATCGTTTTGATTTCTTTTTCAATATGCGCTTTATCCGCTCCTTCTTCGGCAGCCACATAACATACGCGGGTATGTTTTTCGCGCGTGTTGAGTTCGGGCGTTTCCCCGTCCCTGATTCGTCTTATCGCAGAGTCCGTGGGAACCGTGTATTGAACCGCGTCTGCGACTCCTTTGATTCCACGTACCGCATCTGAGTGTCCCTGACTCACGCCCTTACCCCAAAACGAATACGTTTTCCCATTCGGGAGAACCGAACCCGCATATAAACGTATTATAGAAAACAGTCCGGGATCCCAGCCTGTCGACACAATTGAAATGCGATTTCCGGATTTAGCCGCACTGTCTACTTTTTCAAAATAATCCGGGATTTTTGCGTGCGTGTCAAAACTGTCGACCGTATTGAACAGTTTTGCAAACTCAGGGCCTTGCAGCGGCAAATCGTTCGCAGAGCCGCCGCACAAAACCATCACGTCTATTTTATCTTTCCATTCTACGGCTTGGTCCACATGCACTACCGGTACGTTCGCTTTAATTTGAAGCGATTCGGCAGGCTTTCTCCTCGTAAAAACGGCCATCAATTCAAAATCCGGATTCTTGACGATTTCCGATTCGATGCCTTTCCCAAGATTGCCGTAACCGCAGATGCCTATTCTTATTTTCTGATCCATAATATTTTTTCCCCAATAACATAAAATCACGCACACAAAAAAGGCGCTCATTACACAATGCACCTGTAAGGCAACCGGAAACGGCTGCCCCTTGCACCGTATAATGAACGCCTTTGTTCAATTACTGATTACAATGTGTGATAAAACCTCGTTTATGTCAACAAGAATGAGAATAAAAAATTATAGATTCCAGAATTTTTTAATACTAATTTTTTGTACCGCTTATGCTGAACTTGCCGTTTTTGAGGCAAGCATATAAAGCGTATCAGGAACCGTATAGTCCAGAATGGACTGCGAAGTGGCTGTGCAAAACCTGCTTGGTGCGCCATCACTGTTATTACATATTATTATATTCCGACACTGTCACTATTGGTTCAAAAGATGCTAAAACATCAATTAGTTCTTCAATTGTAACTATGCAATAATGAGTTAGTTGTTTCGCTTCATAAAAACCGCAACTCTCTTCTTCTGCCCACTTTGATAATTTTGAGTTCTCCACCTTAAAGAGAAACCAGTCTCGAAAAAAGTAATCATCATAATATTTCTGTAGGACCTCTCTCCCTGTTCGCATCCTAAGACCTTCGTTGGAGATTCTAATGATTGAAGGTGTTCCATCGAAGAATATTTCAACTATATTCTTTTCATCATCTAAAATGATCTTAACTCCATCCACGTTTTGAACAAAGTCAGTAACAACATACTCTCCCTTCGGTAGATTAGAGGGATTCCACACAATCCAATTTTCCTGCATATCAATCGCTCTATTTTCCATATCTGATTTTTATTGTCCTTTGATTGTTTGGATTTCTGATTTCGAGAGTGGGCGGGTCACTATCAAATCTTCTTTACCTTCAAGATAATAGTTTTTCCTACAATTACTCCCCTCTAAATGAAGTGTGCCATGAATACCATTTATACTCTTTTTATTTTTTCTACATGAATAAACTTTTTGCCAAAACATCATAACTTCTTCTTTTGTAAAATCTGAATATTTACAGACATCACTGATAAAAACTACATCTTTATCGTTGGTAAATATTTCGTTAAAAATAAAATCATCGACTTCGTAGATTTCAAATATACTATTTGCGGCACCATCAATAATTTGAATGTTTTTCAATGACACCCTCCCAGTTCTACCAAGCCGGCCAAAACAGTCCCGTTTAAAGAGTCGCTTAGCGCGAAATGGACTGCGAAATTACAGCGGAGGATTACACAAACTATGAAAGTGTCTCTAATCACGCATTACTTTCCTTCAAAAATCATCCTCAACGCTAAATTCAGTTATACATGTATTACTATATTTCGTACCCTTATATACTTCCAATATCTCTAATTCTGCAATGAATTGACGCCTCTCAACCCCAATCCTTCCGGTCCTTTTCAATTTTAATTCCGATATTTTCATTTGAATGCTTTGGACAGCGCTTGTATCAAGCAAATCTATTATTTTGTGATTATTCATTACTATTTTGGGTTTGGGTTTTACATCCGGCTCGTAAGGACCCTCATCTATCTCATAAATTGTTAACTTTGCCTTTCTAATCCTATTATATGAATTAAACAATTCTTCACTTGCTGCATAGCCATTGATGAGGTTAAAATTGATTGTTAAGGGTTTGAAAAAATCTATATATTTTGCGTGTATATAGATTTTTTCACCTCTGCCATCGCCTCTGGCGCCCTCTGCCCATGCAGTATTTTTATCATTGTCATTTGCTTTCCACGGCGCGTAATAATAATCAGGCTTGTCTTTATCTTTCAAAAATGATGTTGAAACTGCAGAGTCTATAATTTCATCTCTCCGGTTTAATAACAAATCAACCGCCTCTGCAGTATTCTTGACATTACCTCTTTTATTCAAATCACCTACATAAACGTTAAATTCACTTATACATGTATCGCTATATTTCGCACCCTTATATACCTCTAATATTTCTAATTCTGCCATAAATAAATAGAAATCATGTTTAGTATCATCGTCAATCTTTTTAACGGATTTTATTGCCGGTATTTTCATTTGAATATTTTGGGCAGCGCTTGTATCCGGTAAATCTATTATTTTATGATTATTTATTACTAAATCAGTTTCACGTGTTTCCGAAGCTGTACCTAAGACGAAACGTGCCTCATAAATTGTCAACTTTGCCTTCTTGACTCTATTATTTAAATTAAATAATCTTTCACTCGCTGCACAACCATTGATGATATTAAAATTGACTGTCCAAGGATTAAATTTTGCTACATTTGTTACTCCTATCTTTATATAGATTTTCTCACCAATACCATCACCTTTAGCGCCCTCTACCCATGCAGTATTTTTATCATTGTCATTTGCTCTCCAAGGTGCATAAGAATCATCCGGCTTACCTTTCTCTTTCAAAAATGATGTTGAAACGACAGAGTCTTTAATTTCATCTCTCTGGTTTAATAACAGATCAAATGCCTCTGTTGCATTCTTGACATTACCCCTTTTGTTCAAATCGCCTACATATTTTGTAGAACCCGGGAAACGTTCTTCGTCAGTTTCTTGAGTAAATACCTCAGTATAATTAATTACCGCTAAAATTGTAATTAATCCTAATAATAAATTTTTAATAATTTTTCTCATAAACTTCACCTCTTAATATTTTATTTGCAGTATAGCATTGGGCAATTACCGGATGTCCGCTATTAAGTGTTTCCTTTCTAAATACATATGGCCATCTTTTTTGCAAAAGGTCTATAAATAATTATAGATAGAAACAATAGTTATTCTTAATTTTGCAATACATTTTTTTATAGGATTTATATGGATTTTGATGGCTGGCCCCATGTTTCTTTGAACGGATTAATCCAGAATAGACTGCGAAGTGGCTGTGCGAAAAGATATTACCACAGAAAAAGGCACTTGAGTCGAGCATTAAAACCTGTAGTACTTAAAATGCCTAAGCCCATAAAAAAATTGGTATAGAAAAGAAATGTACAATTAGTAATAAAAATGATTTCTTAAGTTCGTTTTTTAAATAAGCTACAATAGGATCATTGAATGTCTCTTTTGAAAATAAAAATTTTCTTGCACGCTTCCCGCTAAGGCGACTTGGCGGATAATGCTTGTTCAAAAATGGACTGGGAGTTAATACATCCCACTTTTCAGGATAATTTTTTTCTATATAGTTATCCAATTTCCTTTCATTAACTAAATTAATCACTCCCAAAATCACAAAAATACCAAAAAAAGATAGATTATTTGGTATATCTTTTAAGAGATAGATTTTAAAAATATTACCCACAAGAAATATCGCTATAAACATAAACCATAATATCCAATATATCTTTGCATAGGATTTATTTTCTATGTCTTTCGGTATGTCTTTATTAAGAGAGAGAAGAAAATAGATTAAAAAAATAGTACCCCCCCAAAAAAAGTACAGGAAGAAACCACACTAACCAACCATATTCATTATCCATTTTGTCCTCATTTAACTAATTGAAGTTCCATGAAGGCTTCTTCTTTGCCTTTACTTAATTCTTTAGCAAATATTTTTACGTCTTCGCTTCTCATAATTTTAGTATCTGTAATAATAATATGCGTATCGATAGGAAAATAACATCCAAGAACACCCCCCCAGTAATGCATTTATCTCTACTTCTTTGACCTGCCCTGTATTCCACATAGCACGCATTTCATTTTCTATAAACCTTGCGAAACCTGCCCGATACGCGATCAATGCTTCATTATAATATGTAACTTCTTCTGGAGTTAATCTTCCTAAGTTGCACTACGTTATGGAACACAATTGACTTGCTTCAATATTATTTACAGGTCTTATTCCTTCAAAGTATTTTTGTTTGTATAATTCTCTAATCGTTGAAATAATCACTTCTTTGTTTACATCTCTTACTAAAACTGTATTCGGTTCTGATGTATAAAATCCATAACTTTCCATTTCAGACTCAAAATCTTGCTGCAACCTGAGCATAGCATAAATTTTTACATTAAAAATATCGCCACCAATTTCAACATAAACATCCGTTCTATAACCTTTAGATGAAGACTCATGTTCTGCCAACTCGGAAATATCTGAAAAATAAATATTTAATTCTCCCATTCGTATTCATCCTGTTGTTAAATCTATTTAGCTGGTGATGTTCTTATTTGATTCAATAATCTCTGAAACTCATCAACAGTCATTGGTCTTGCTGGCACAATCTCAAAGTGTTCTGACCTTGCGCCTCTTTGTACAATCTTTAGCCCATTAGGCAGCGAATCGATCTTATGTGCCCACCAAATTTTGATACTGTGTTTGGATTAATATCTAAGGAAACATCATGTGATCTTTACGCCAAGCCAGTTGTTTTGTCAATTTTTATTCCTCTTGGTTGTTGATCCCGCCTCTGCAAGTTGTATGCAAAACTTTATATCACTATAATTGTTTTCAAAGAACCATTCTTGTTCGCAGTCCAGCGATTCCGCTTTAAAAACCGTATAGTCCAGAATGGACTGCGAAGTGGCTATGGCTGGGGCAATTCAAACATGAAACATAACCCATCAATAGTTTTTCCACTGATGTTAGACGAGGTAACCGTATAGCTTTTAATGACATCTTCTGTGCAAAACTCCCAGAGTTCGTTTCCATTTGACGCAATTCCAACGAAACCTATTTCGTCTCGCACAATAAGTAAATCGCCAACTTCAACAAATTCGTGAAACACAAGCGGCATACGATAAGAAAAATATAACGTGTTGGCAAATAAATCATAGCCGACTAAACATTCATTGATACCAACGATCATTCGTTGATCAACAAGCAAAGCCTGCGGTACTAGACCTATATTTGCGTAGCCAATATTTACACGGCAATCTTCCAAAGCCTGAAAATATCCCCATGTATTTGGATCAGACGTAAGGAGCGTTCCCGCAATCTTGTGCCCAAATGTACGCGCTTCCATGTCACTACGAGAATCGCAAGGAAACCACTTTAGCATATCAAATTTATTCATGATCATTTAACAATAATGGTTGTGCTAACAGTCGTCCTGTCCCTTCACAGGGGCAAAAACCAATTTATATGCTTCTATTAATTTTTCTGGAATTTCATTGAATATATAAAGCTCATCTCCTAAGTTTAAAATGGATAGTTTGTGATTTCCGCAAAATTGCATCTGCACACCTAACTCATCCTCAGCATCCTCAAATTGCAAGGATTTTACGACAAAGGCAGACTCCAAATTGCACCCTACAACATCCATGAAACAAGGTTCATTTGACACACAAGAAATTTTTACAGAACCATGCTCTTCCATGTCAAATTCGGCTAATGGGTCGAATGAAAAGTGCAGGGCGTCTCCACAACTGCTTCCGTATATTTTTCCTCGCATCTCTCCCTCAAAAAAAACTCTAACCCATTAGGAAATTGGCTTCTTTTTGAGTTAAAGACGTGAAATGCCCCCATAACTGTCAGCAGTTTTTTTCCAACTGCCGACAATAAAAAATGCGTCAACAGTTCAGGAAACTTCGTCATTTCCTCATCCTCTTCAATGTATCCTGTACAGATTTGTTATTGATGGCCCCATCTTTTAAGATCGAGACATTAGGCAGGATAATTGCCAATGTCATAAATTTTGTCAATCACCATTTCTTTCTTTAGCATCATAAGCTTCAATAGTCGCAAGTGCATAAGCATTGTCTTCTGCCAAGAATGTCTCTACTTCATAAGCTGAAGGAAAGTTTGAGTCGCCAAATACCAGCACTACGGTAACGAGAGTTCCGACAGGCAGTATTACGATTCTATTTTCCCCAATTACCGTTGCCTCAATTGGCTGCAATAATAAGAATGTATCGTTTTCTTTCATCGCTTTCATTTTTTGCTGGTATGCCCGTAACAAATCAAACTATATCGGAATTATCTTTTATGAATACAAATGTTGTTTTAATAGTCTTCCCGAAAGAACTATTTTTGCTCACAAATCCAACGGCTTCTTAAACGAAACAGAATAGACTGAGAAGTGGCTGTATTATTTAAAATCATCTTCATCGAAAAAGAAAAAAACATCCGGCGATGTTATTACTTTTACTTTCATCTTTTTTAATTTTTCAATAAAAAAATCCGCTTTATCTCTATTGTTATCAAAATAATTGCGGTCGTCCATATAACTGCCAATATTTCCGCCAATATAAGCAATTTTCAACTTCTTTAGGTTTTCTATATCTTTAATATCATAAATTGGATTTCCATATATATCTAAACTGGCAAGCTTTGATGATGCCCTAATATTCTTAATCTCGCTTATACTATTATATCTTACCGTTATATCGTGCAGATTTTTTAGACCTTTGAAATCAATAATATCAATTTCATTGTTTGATAGAGATAAATTTTTTAATTTATTTAAACCTTTAAAATTTATTACGCCGCTTATTTTATTTGAAGCAAGGTCAAGATGTTCTAAAAAGTGCAAATTCTTCAAATTATCTAATTCAGTAATATTATTCCCCCTTAGATATAATCTTTTTAATCCGTTTAGATTCTCTATACCACTTAACTCTGATACTCTATTATCGATCAAGTTTAAATCTTCCAACTCCGTTAATGTACTTAATAGTCTTAAATTGTCGAATCTTGTATTATTTAATTTTAATGCAATTATATCGCCATTACTACTAAGAAGTATACCATAATAACAATTCTTCATATTTTTAAAATATTCAAAATAGTGCTCATGTTCATAAAAAATCTCCGCACTATCATGAATCATCAATTTATTTAATGGAATTTCGGCATTTAGTGCTATATCCTTTAAAACAGCAATATCTTTTTCTTTGCAGGCTAAAATAGGAATGTCTTTTGCTTCACAGTTTAAAACAGGGATATCTTTTGCTTTGCATTCTTCAGGATTGTTCAAGTTATTATTACAACTCATAACTAAAGTAATAGCGAGTAATGTAAATAATATTATACTATTATTCAATATTTTATTCTCTTTTTATTTCAATAATATATATTCATTAGGTTTTGCTTCAATATGTCTTTCATCTCTCTTTTTCTGTATCAGTCTTAACTGTCCGTTGACTATATTTTCATTGTCTATGGCGTTCTTGCCGCCTATGTTAAGCTGCTATTCAAAAATTTTCGGATCCGGTTCAACAAAAAAATCCGGCGCGGTTATTACCTTTATTTCCATTTTCTTTAACTTTTCGATTAAAGGAGATGCTTTAGCATAGTCATAATTATATTCCATTCCAATATAGAAAATTTTCAATTTCTTTAAACTCTCTATGCCTTCAATATCATAAATCGGATTTCCATATATATCTAAACTGGCAAGCTTTGATGAATTCTTAATATTCCTAATCTCACTTATATTATTATGTCTTGCCATTACTTCACGCAAATTCTTTAAACCATTAAAATCAATAGCATCTATCTTGTTGCTATAGATTAGTAAAACTTTTAATTTATTTAAATCTTTAAAATTTACTGCACCGCTTATTTTATTCGAAGCAATACAAAACAACTCTAATAATTCAAGATTTTCTATTTCCAGTATAGTAATATTATTTTCAGTTAAAATCAGTCCTCTTAACTTATGTAGATTATCTAAACCTTCTAACTTTGATATTCCATTATAACTCAAATCCAGAATTTTCAAATTATGCAGATTATTTAATCCTTCTATTTTCAGTATTTTATTGTGACTCAAATTCAGATTTTTTAATTTATGCAGATTATCTAGACCTTCTATTTTTGATATTCGATTATTGCTCAAGTCTATGCGCTCCAATTCACTTAATGTGCTTAGCAGCTTCAAATTGTTGAATTTTGTATTTCTTAATCTTAACGCAATTATATCACCGTTGCTATTAAGGAATATTCCATTTTTCGTATTTCCATACTCTTTATAAAAGAACTCTGCACCATCATAAACCATCAATTTTTTTAATGAAACTCCGGCATTTAATGCTATACTCTTCAAAACAGGAATGTCTTTTTCTTTACATTTCAGAGCAGGAATATTTTTATATTCATTAAAAATGTTCAAGTTATTACTGCAACTCATCATCAAAATAATAGCGAGTAATATTATTGCATTATTCAATATGGCTTTCATCTTTTTTTCTTATTTGCAATCTTAATTCTTTGCGAATTATATTTTCATTTTCTATAACATTCTTGCCATCTATGTTAAGCTGCTATTTGAAAATATCCGAATCCGGCCAAGTAAGGACATGCGGCGATTTTATTACTTCTACTTTCATCTTTTCTAACTTTTCAACGAAAAAATCTGCTCTATCATCATCAAAATATTCTCTGTCGCTAAAATCCTTACCGACATAGCCGTTTATATTGCCGCCAATGCTAACTCTTTTTAACCTCTTTAAGTTTTCTATTCCTTCAATATCATAAATAGGATTCCCACACATATATAAATCACCAAGATTTAGTAATATCTTTGTATTTTTAATCTTACTTATATTATTAAAGTTTGCTACTACCCAACGTATATTTTTTAAACCGTCAAAATCAATAATATCTATTTCATTGTTAGAAATAAATAAAGATTTTAATTTTTTCAAACCCCTAAAGTTTATTATGCCACTTATTTTATTTATAGAAAGATCAAGATTTTCTAAAAAGTACAGATTTTCTAAATTCTCTATTTTTGATATTTCATTTTTCATCAAATTTAAAACTCTCAAGCCATGCAGATTCTCTAAACCCTCTATTCTTGATATTTCATTTTCACTCAAATCTAAAATTTTTAACTTGTGCAGATTTTCTAAATTCTCTATTCTTGATATTCCATTTTCACTCAAATCTAAACTTTTCAATTTGTACAAATTATTCAAGCCATTTATTTTTGATATTCTATTTCTATTCAAATTTATGTGTTCCAACTCAGTTAGTATACTTAATAACTTCAAATTGCTAAATTTTGTATTCCTTATTCTTAGTGCAATTATATCACTATTGCTATTAAAAAGTATTTCATACTCTGTATTTTCAAAATGATTTCGTTTATAAAAAATTTCTCCATTATCATAAATCATCAATTTATTTAATGGAATTTCGGCATTTAATGCTATGCTCCTTAAAGCAGTAATATCTTTTTCTTTGCAGGCTAAAATAGGAATGTCTTTTGCTTCACAGTTTAAGATCGGGATATCTTTTTCTCTGCATTCCTCAGGATTGTTCAAGTTATTACT
>Ga0099364_10003282_pt1 | contig 25156 bp, 29 predicted proteins | sample TergutTh196P3_FD_73070 | JGI IMG/M metagenome (GOLD analysis project Ga0099364, IMG submission 73070) | Microcerotermes parvus P3 segment gut microbial communities from Pointe-Noire, Republic of the Congo - Th196 P3 | ecosystem: Host-associated > Arthropoda: Insects > Digestive system > Gut ...
GTTCGCTGCGCGGCGCGGGCGACACGCGCTTCGTGGCGATCACCATGCTGTTCACCGTCGCTATAATGCGCCCGCTGTGCGGGTATCTGTTCGCGGTGACGTTCGGCTGGGGCCTTGCGGGCGCGTGGTACGCAATACTGGTCGATCAGATACTGCGGCTGTATTTGCTGCAAAAGCGCTTCGGCGGCGGAAAATGGATCGGAATAAATTTGTAAAGCATATCATTGACATATGCTTTACAACATGATATTCTTTTACTATGACGTGCAAAAGGAGTGTTTTATATGGCACAGGCTATGGTTAATTTCCGTATGGATGAAGAATTAAAAAAGGATATGGAACAGGCTTGCAAAGAGATGGGCTTAAACATGACCACCGCTTTTACAATCTTTGCGACCAAGGTCAGCAAGGAGAGAAGAATCCCGTTTGAGATAGCGGCGGACCCCGACCCCTTTTACTCGGAAGCCAACATTTACAGGCTGCGGAAAGCGATCGCGGATGTAGAATCCGGAAGGTCAAAGCTGACCGAGCGCGAGCTTATCGAGGCGGACGATGATTAAATTATGGCACGACGAAGCATGGGCGGATTATCTATATTGGCAGACACAAGACAAAAAGACGCTGAAGCGGATAAACAAGCTGTTACAGGATATTGAGCGGAACGGATACGGAGGCATAGGCAAACCGGAGCCGCTTAGAGGTGATCTAAGCGGCTATTGGAGCGTTAAAATCGACGAAAAAAACAGAATTGTCTTTCGTATTGAAGAAAACAAATTGGAAATTTGGCAATGCGGCTCTCATTACCGTGACAGATAAGCCTACTACCTCTCCACCCGCGCGCCCGCGCCCTTCATCAGCGATTCCACCTCTTTAAGGCTCGCCATCGAGGTGTCCCCCGGCGTCGTCATGGCCAGCGCGCCGTGCGCGACGCCGTAATCAAGCGCCGTCTGAATATCCCTGCCGCTCAGCAGCCCGTAGATAAGGCCCGAAGCGAAGCTGTCGCCGCCGCCCACGCGGTCGAGTATCTCCAGACTGTCAAACCTCATGCCCTGATAAACTTTTCCGCCCGCCCAGCAGATAGCCGACCAGTCGTTGACCGTCGCGGTCCTGACCGCGCGGAGCGTAGAGGCGATCACCTTGAAGTTGGGATACGCCTTCGAGGCCGCGTCTATCATCGCGCGGTACCCCCCGAGGTCCAGCTCCTTCAGATTCTCGTCGTTGCCCTCAATCTCAAAGCCCAGACACGCCGTAAAGTCCTCCTCATTGCCTATCATCACGTCGATATACTCTGCCAGAGCGCGGTTTACCTCCCGCGCTTTTTCCTTGCCTCCGATGCCTTTCCAGAGCGACGGGCGGTAATTCAAATCATAGCTTACCACCGTGCCGTGCTTTTTTGCCGCCTTGACGGCCTCCAGCGCCACCTGCGCGCTCGTCTCCGACAGCGCCGCGAATATGCCGCCCGTGTGCAGCCAGCGCGCGCCCAGCTCCCCGAAGATATGCTCCCAGTCTATATCGCCGGGCTTCAGCTGTGAAACGGCGGTGTTCGCGCGGTCGGACACCGACAGAGCGCCCCTTACGCCAAAGCCGCGCTCGACAAAATTCAGGCCGTTGCGGACGGTACGCCCGATGCCGTCATAAGGCGCCCATTTAATAAGGCTCACGTCCACGCCGCCCTGCAAGATGAAATCCTCGGCAAGCCGCCCCACGCCGTTGTCGGCAAACGCGGTCACAACCCCGGTTTTCAGCCCGAAGCAGCGGCGCAGGCCCCGCGCGACGTTATACTCCCCGCCGCCCTCCCAGACCGTGAACGTCCTGGCGCTGCGGACGCGCCCCTCGCCCGGGTCAAAGCGCAGCATGACCTCGCCGAGGCTTATCTCATCGTAAAAGCACCGCTCTTTCGGTTTTATATCAAGCATCATACGCTCCCCCTCACGGACCTCATCAGTTCAACAGCCTCTCTGGTCCTGCGCGTTATCTCGGCCCAGCCGCCCTCGTTTATCAGGCTTTCCGGCGCCATCCACGAACCGCCGACGGCGATCACTTTATCCATTTTCCAATAATCCGCGGCGTTCTTCTCCGATATGCCGCCGGTCGGCACGAACGTGACGTTCCCGAACGGCGCGCACAGCGCCCTGACCGCCGCGGCCCCGCCGAAATTCTCGGCGGGGAAAAACTTCAGCGTATTAACGCCGAGCTTCAGCGCCGCCATTACCTCCGTGGGCGTGACACAGCCGGGCAGCATAATCAGCCCCATGTCCAGCCCCGCCTTGACTATATCGGCGTCAAACCCCGGGGAAACTATAAACCTCGCGCCCGCGTCCCGCGCGGTTTCAAGCTGTCCGGCCGTCAGCACCGTCCCCGCCCCCACCAGCATTTCGGGAAACTCACGGGCGGCGCTCTCGATGGCCGCCGCCGCCGCCGCCGTACGGAACGTTATCTCGATTACATCGACGCCGCCCTCAAGCAGCGCGCCCGCCAGCGGCGCCGCTTTCGCGGCGTCGTTCAGCTTTATCACCGGCACAATGCCGCATCTCTTTATCCTGTCCACGGCGCTACCTGTTCGCCAGCTTATAGATACTGAACAGATCGTTCCTGTCCAGCTTTTTGAACTGCCCCACCAGCCGTTTCTCATGGAAGGAGCAGCGCAGGGCCAGCTCCGCGGCGACAGCTTCGGGCTGCACGCCTATCCGCGAATCCGAAAAACAGACGGGCATATCCAGCTCCCTGAAATACTCCACCGTTTTCTCGATCCCCGCGAGCGCGGCCGTTTCGGTGTCCCCCGTTATCCCCCAGACCTTATCGGCATAGCGCGCGAAACGCTCGGGGTTTTCCCCGCACACATACAGCGCCCAAGAGCCCCACATTGTCGAAAGGCTCGCCCCGTGAGCAATATCGAACATACCGCTCAGCTCGTGCCCCAGCTGATGCACCGAAAAATCCATCGGCCTCCCCAGCCCCGTCGTGCCGTTGTGGGATACGCTGCCGCACCACATAAGCTCGCTCATCGCGCCGTAGTCCTTGGGGTCGGACGCGGCCTTTCTGCCGTTCCGTATCACCACCCGCAGCAGCGCCTCCGCAATCTCGTCGGTCAGCTCGTTGCCGCCGGTCTGGGTGAAATACCGGTCCAGCGTGTGCATGATTATATCCACAATCCCGCAGGTGATCTGATACTTGGGCAATGTAAAGGTCAGCTCAGGATTCATCAGCGCGAAACGCGGCCGGTTAAACTCCGTGTTTATGCCGCGCTTCTCCCCCGTCTCCTGATTGGTGATAACCGCCGAGCTGCTTGTCTCGCTGCCCGCGGCGGAGATGGTCAGCACCACGCCGACCGGCAGGCTCTTCGTCAGCGGGCGCTCCGCCTTCCAGAACTGCCAGATGTCGGCTTCGGGATTGGCCGCGCCGTGCGCGACCGCCTTCGCCGTGTCGATGGCGCTGCCGCCGCCCACGCCTATAATCATATCCGCGCCGAACTCACGGGCGCTGACCGCGCCCTCCCGCGCGAGCGCGAGCAGCGGGTTGGGCTGTACGCCCCCGAAAGCGACGCTCGGTATCCCCTCTTTACTCAGCAGCTCCTCCAGCTTGGGCAGCAGCCCCGATTTTACCACGCTGCCGCCGCCGTACACCAGCATCACGCGCGAGCCGCCGTGCTTTCTGACCATCGCGGCCAGCTGTTCCTCCGCGCCGCCGCCGAACACTATTTCCGTGGGCGCGTACATTGTGAACGATTGCATAATTTTTGCCTCTCTTTCATGCTTTACAGTTTTTTGCTTCTGCCGAAGCGCACCGTATTCCACGTGAGCCGCCTTCCGGCCCCGCGTTATTTTCGGGCTGATTGTATCACACCGCCGCCGGTTTGTCAATTTTGTAAACCGCCCCTCCCCTATCTTATTTGTAACAAACCCCGGCCTCCCGCATATCATTTACTATGAATTGTATTATGGGGAGAATAATCTTATGGCCACTGTAAAGGTTTTTAATAACGACGAAAACAGGATGGAGACATACTACAAGCGCGAAAACGAAGCCATGCCGTATAACACCGGCAACACCCTCACGGTTTCGGAGTTCCGCGGCTCGAGCCTAAGCGACCTGCTGTGGACCGAGAAACGCGCGATGCAGTCGTGGAACAGCTTCCGCTTTCTATACGGCAGGCCGATATTCGTCGGCTTCGCGTTCAAGCGCCCGCGCGAGGGCGGCCACGGCCAGCAGTCCCAGCACTACGCGGGGCTGGCGTTCGACGTCGGCCACAACCTGAACAACGCCCAGCGCGCCGAAATGCGGAATCTCGCCATAAACTCGGGCCTCTGGGGCTATGTCGAGCCCGTTTCGCTCAGCCCGACATGGGTGCATTTCGACAGGCGGCGCGGCACGCCCGCGTGCGCCTCCGGCGGGTATCCTATGCTCCGTCAGGGCCTCCTCGGCGCGTATGTGCTGGTGTTGCAGGACGCGCTCAGCTCACTGGGCTACGGCACCGGCGGGCTTGACGGCGTCTTCGGCGGCATGACGGCAACCGCGGTCATGTCGTATCAGCGCAGCAGAGGGCTTATGCAGGACGGCATCGTCGGCTGTATCACATGGAGTACGCTGATGTACGACGCGGTTGGCAGCAACCCGTTCTCACAGCCCGTGGACTGATCATGGAGATATTAAGACAGGGCTCGCGCGGCCCGTACGTCGAGCTGTTCCAGACCGCGCTGACGCGGGCGGGCTACTACGGCGGCGTCATCGACGGCGTATTCGGCCCGCTGACAAGACAGGCGGCCATGAACTTCCAGGCCGCCTACGGGCTTGCCGCCGACGGCGTAATCGGCCCGCTGACTTGGAGCGCGCTCACGCCGTTTCTCACCGGCTATACCCCGTGGACAATACAGGCGGGCGACACGCTGTTCGCGCTGTCGCGGCGGTTCGGGACCACGGTCGAGGCCATTCTGGCCGCCAACCCCGGCATCGTGCCGTCCAATCTCACCGTCGGCTCCGTGATAACGGTGCCGCTGGGCTTCGACGTGGTCCCCGACAGCATCGCCTTCACATACGACCTGCTCAGCTTCTGCGTGGACGGCCTTACGGCCCGTTACCCGTTTATCCGCGCCGAAATAATCGGGCGCAGCGTCCAGGGCAAAGCCCTCTACGCGCTCGCGGTCGGCGGCGGCCCGAACGAGGTCATGTACAACGCGTCGCACCACGCCAACGAGTGGATAACCACGCCGGTACTCATGCGCTTTCTCGAGCAGTACGCCGCCGCGTACTCCGGCGCCGGAAGGTTTTTCGGCGGCGCCGCGCGTGAGATATACGAAAAGACTACCATATATTTCGTGCCGATGGTGAACCCCGACGGCGTCGATCTGGTCACGGGCGCGACCCCTCCGGGCAGCGCGCCCTACGAGTCCGCGCGCGCGCTGAACTATCTGCGCCTGCCGTTCCCCTCGGGCTGGAAGGCGAACATACGCGGCGTTGACCTGAACCTCCAGTACCCCGCCGGCTGGGAGCTGGCCAGAGAGTATAAATACTCGCAGGGCTACATCGCGCCGGGCCCGAGGGACTACGTCGGCCCCTCCCCGCTGTCCGAGCCGGAAAGCTCCGCGATGTTCGATTTCACCCGCGCCCATAACTTCAGCCTCACGCTGTCGTACCACACCCAGGGCGAGGTCATCTACTGGCGCTACGCCGACTACATGCCCCCGAGGTCGTATGAGATCGTCCGGCTGCTGTCCGGCGCCAGCGGCTACGCCTTTGAGGAGACGCCGCACGGCTCCGGCCACGCCGGCTACAAGGACTGGTTTATTCAGGCGTTCAACCGCCCGGGTTACACGATAGAATGCGGCTTGGGCGTCAGCCCGCTGCCCCTCTCCCAGTTCGGCAGGATATACCGCGACAACATAGGGATACTTGCGCTATCCGCGCTCGTGTGATAAAATACCCGTATGTCATTTTACGGGAGGACGCGGCGTTGAAAAAAATACTGCCCTTCATATTCGCGCTGGCGCTGGCGTTGGCCTGTTCGCCCGCCGAAGAAACGGACGAGCCCGCCGACGCGCCCGCCGCGGCCGTGACGGACCCCGCGTCCGGCGATAACCTGCCCGAAGCCGCGCCGGACTTCGCGGGCGTCGTCTTTTCATACGCCGACGACCGGCCCGCCGATGCCCGCGCCGACCTCTCAAGCAGCCTCAAATTCGCGGAGCTTATCCTCGAACTGAGCGGCGGCGGCTGGATGCTGGAGATCCAAAACGGCGGCGCTCTGGGCGGCGAAGGCGCGGTTCTCGCGCTGTTAAGCGCCGGCGAACTCGACTTCACCCTCATCTCCGAGGACGCGTTCGATTCCGCCGCGCCGGAAACCCCGCTTGTGGAGCTGTGCCGCTTTGACGGCGGCGTGATCGCCGCGGGCGCGGCGCTTTGGAACGCCTTCACGCCCGAGGAACAATCAATCATACTCCAATGCGCCCTTGAGGTCGCCTTCGCCTACGGCCCCCCCGCAATATACGATCCGTAGGGCGCGACGCCCCCGGCGCGCCGTGTGCAAAAAATCTATTAACCGGAGACTGAAAAAAATGACTGTTTTTCAAATAGCGGCTTTGTTAATTATCGGAATCATAACTTTGTGTACAGGCATTAAAAAGAAAAAGAAATGGATTATAATTATTTCTTCACTACCTTTACTGGCCGTGTTATGGCAAATTATTTTGCTCGCCGCCATGGCGTTTCACTAAATATAACGGCGGACGCGCAATGCGCGCCCCTACGTAACCGCAAAATTTTATATTACCCCGTCCCGTAGGGCGCGATGTCCTCATCGCGCCGCATGCACCGTCCTGTAGGGCGCGACGCCCTCGGCGCGCCGCATACAACGTCCCGTAGGGCGCGATGTCCTCATCGCGCCGCATGCACCGTCAACGTACGGCGCGGCATCCCTGACGCGCCGTATGCAATAAAAATCACACACGAAAGGAACACAAAAAATGAAACACAGGAAAATGCTCGCGTTAATCCTGGCACTTGCAATCTCGCTTGCTCTGGCGGCTTGCGGCGACAACACCGCCCCTGCCGCCGGCAGCCCCAACACCCCGCCGCCGCCGGAAACGCTCCCCGACACCTCCACGCCGTCGCCGGACCCGACGCCGGACGACAACGACCCCGGCAGCGGCGGCGACCCTGTCGTTAACTACGGCACAATCCCCATGCCGGACGGCTTCCCCGAAAACCCCGGCGACGCCGAGTTTTTCAGTCCCGTGACGGACGATTACCTTATCCTGCATGACCCGGAGGCCGCGTCGTGGTACGGTGAAAAAATTTATCACCTGGTCTCTTATGACACATCCGGCGAGCCCGTGCAATGGGTCGTCAAAGTCGTCTGGCCCAGCGCTGATGTCGTTCCAGTTGGCGAATTTGACTTTGTAGAGGGATGGACTACTCCTGTCGCGGGGGACGGCATTGTCGTGGGCAACGCCGGCTTCCTTGATAGCATGGCGAGAGCGATTGATATGGGGTGGGAAATACCGCGAGCGCTGCGGAGCAATTACCTGCCGCCGACCAAGGACAGCGCCGATTTTACTACAACCGAATACACCAGTCAATATGGTACTTCCGAGTACAGGCGCAATGAGGGTGGTTACATCATCATCACAGAATCTGGTTATGTGATAGGCCCCGCCCCCGAACATTTCTATTTCTCCAAACCGTAAGCACACGCGGGCGTAAAAAAAAACACCCCCACCAATTTACATATAAAGGAGTCGGTCTTATCATGTCACACGAACAAAACGGCGCGTGCCCCTGTAACAAAACGATGCAATGCCCCTGCACCCACTACGGCTGCGCCCGCCGCGGCAAATGCTGCGAGTGCGTCGCCAACCATCTGCGGAGCGGCGGCTTCCCGGCGTGCTTCTTCTCAAAAGAGGGCGAAGCGCTGCACGACAGGAGCTTCGCGGCTCTGGTAAAGGACAGAAGCTGAATGGACTTTTTATCATACGAGGAAAAGGCCGCGCTCAAGCTCCGGCAGCTGTTTCACGAACGCGGCTACACCAGAGTGACGCCCGGGCGCTTTCAGGAATACGACCTGTTCGCCGAAAACAGGAGTTTCAGCAACATCGGCAGCGTCATAACGTTTATGGACGCCGACGGCCGCCTTATGGCGCTCAAGCCCGACGTGACGCTGTCGATCATAAAAAACACGCCCGACACGCCCGCCGCGCAGCGGCTGTATTACGCCGACGAGGTCTACCGCCTCTCCCGCGAGAACCGGGAGTACAAGGCCATCAGCCAGATCGGCGTGGAGCTGATCGGCGGCTGCCGCGAGCGGGCCAACGCCGAGATCGTTGCGCTGGCGCTGGACAGCCTCAAAGCCGCAGGCAAAAACACCGTGCTGGACATCTCGCACATGGGCTTTGTGTCGGGGCTTTTGGACAGCCTCGAGCTAAACGCCCACGCGCGCAAGCGCCTGCTGGATTTAATACACGCCAAGGACGCCGACGGCGTTCTGGAAACACTGCAAAGCGGCGGCGCCGAACGCGCCGAACGGATTCTCGCGCTGACGCTGCTGCGCGGCGGCGCGCGCGAAAGTCTGGGCGCCGCGCGCGAGCTTGTCCAAAACGCCGAAATGCGGGCCGCGTTCGACGAGCTGGCGCAGATCTCCGAAAAGCAGAGCGGCCTGACCCTCGACCTGTCGATGGTAAACGATCTCGATTACTACAACGGCCTTGTGTTTCGCGGTTATATCGAGGGCGCCCCGGCGGCCGTGCTGTCCGGCGGGCGCTACGACGGCCTCATGCGCCGCATGGGCAAGCAAAACGGCGCCGTCGGCTTCGCCGTCACGCTGAACAACCTGCGCCCCGACGGGCACCGCCCCGAGCCGGACGGCTGGGTCAGCGTCGCGCTGCCCAAGGGGCGGCTCGGCGACGGCGCGCGGAAGCTCCTGACCGGCGCCTCCCCCCCGGACACCTCCGGCAGAAAGCTCATCGTGGAGGACCGCGAAAACAAGCTCAGATATTTCCTCGTAAAACCCTCGGACGTGGCGATCTACGTCGAGCGCGGCGCGGCGGACGTCGGCGTGGCCGGCAGCGACGTGCTGCTGGAGAGCCGCCCCGACGTATACGAGCTGGCCGCGCTGGACATCGGCAAATGCCGGATCGCCGTCGCCGCGCCGGATGGGTTCCGCGAAAATCCCGACTCTCCCTTGCGCGTCGCCACAAAATATGTTAATATAGCCAAGAGCTACTACTCGTCGCTGGACCGCGGCATCGAGATAATCAAGCTCAGCGGCTCCATCGAGCTGGCGCCCCTTCTGGGGCTGGCCGACGTGATAGTGGACATCGTGGAAACGGGCGGCACGCTCAGGGACAACAGCCTCACCGTAACCGCCGATATAACCGACGTCTCCGCGCGGCTGATAGCCAACAAGGCGGCCTATAAATTCAAGGCCGGCAAAATCGACAAAATCGTAAAAACCGTGACCGGCAGGTGAAAGATATGATAAAGAAACTGAAATACGACGGCACAGGCGACATAAACGCCCTGCTCGCCCGCTCCGGCGGCGGCGCGGAGGCCGCCGAGTCCGCCGTGAGCGAAATCCTCGGCGCCGTCAGACAAAACGGCGACGCGGCGGTGCTGGAATACACCCGCAAATTCGACTGCCTGTCAATCGACAGGCTGGAGGTTGACCGCAACGAGATCGAATACGCGCGCGACTCCATCGACCCCGCGCTGCTGGTATCCCTGAAAAAAGCGAAGGATAACATCTGGGCGTACCACGAGAAGCAAAAACGTACCGGCTACCTTTACGAAAAGCAGCACGGCGTGGTCATGGGCCAGCGGATAACGCCGCTGGAGCGCGTCGGCGTTTACATCCCCGGCGGCACGGCGCGGCTGACGTCGTCGGTGCTGATGAACGCGATCCCCGCGAAAATCGCCGGCGTGGACGAGATAATAATGGCGACTCCGCCGGACGGCAACGGGACAATCCCGCCCGCCTGCCTTGCCGCCGCCGCGATCGCCGGCGTGAACAGGGTGTTCAAAATCGGCGGCGCCCAGGCAATAGCCGCGCTGGCCTACGGCACTCAGAGCGTGCCGCGTGTTGACAAAATCGTCGGCCCCGGCAACATATACGTGACGGCCGCCAAAAAGCTGGTATACGGGACGGTTGACATCGACATGATCGCCGGCCCCAGCGAGATACTTATAATCGCCGACGAAACGGCGGACGCGCGGTTCGCCGCCGCCGACATGCTCGGTCAGGCCGAACACGACCCGCTCAGCGCGTCGTTCCTGATAACAACCTCCGAAAAGCTGGCCGCCGAAACCGAAGCCGAGCTTGAGCGCCAGCTTGAAACCCTGCCGCGCCGCGATATAGCCGCCCGCGCCATAAGGGACAACAGCGCTATAATCATAACGGACAGCCTCGAAGCCGCCGCCCGCGCCTGCAACGCGATAGCGCCGGAGCATCTGGAGCTGTGCGCCGCCGACCCGTGGGCGCTTATGCCGCTGATCCGCAACGCCGGCTCGATATTCCTCGGGCATTACGCGCCCGAGGCTCTGGGCGACTACTTCGCCGGCCCGAACCACACGCTGCCCACCTTCGGCACCGCGCGTTTTTCGTCGCCGCTGGGCGTTGACGACTTCTGCAAAAAAACATCGTTTCTGTACTATGACCGCGGCGCGCTGAAGGCCGCCGCCGCCGACATCACGCGCCTCGCCCGCTGCGAGGAGCTGGAGGCCCACGCTCGCTCGGTAGAAACCCGCCTGTAGGGGACGCCGCCCCCGGCGTCCCGCCACCGCAGAAAATTTATATAATGTGAGGTAAAGTGTTGAGTAAAAAACTGTGTATTATAGCAAATGGGTTACTGCTTATGTGGTTCTTTTTTGATGTGTTCGGATTTTCTATTGGAAAATTCGTTTTTGTGGAAGCTGCTTGGAATAGCATTGATGGAATTTGGTTTTTATTTTTTGCGGGATTATTTGCAATGTTCTGCGTGAAAGATAAATACGGCAAATATCCTTTGAGTATATTTCTCTTGATTTGGGCGTTTGTGCAATTCACAAGCCACTGGTACTACACGATATTCGGAGCTTCTGAGGAAAGAATTGCAGGGTATAACAGATTTTTCGGCAATACATATTTTATAGTTCCCGCGTCAGACAGCAGAATTATTCCGGATTTTTACCATATCGTATTGTATTTATTTATACTGTTTGCTTTATCCTGTATGGTAATGTACTGTATCAAACCAAAGAAAAATAACCCGATATAATAAGCATTATCTGTCTCCCCGGCTATCATATATTTTATAGAACGGAAAGTGACACATGATCAGTAAACTGGCTAAATCCCTGGCCCCCTACGTCCCCGGCGAGCAGCTCAACGACAGGCGCTACATCAAGCTCAACACCAACGAGTCGCCGTATCCCCCCAGCCCGGCGGTCAAGGCCGCGCTGGACGCCTTTGACTACAGGCAGCTGCGGCTGTACTCCGACCCCGAGGCCGCCGAGCTGCGCGCCGCCATAGCCGAGGCGAACGGCGTAACCCCCGATATGGTCATGGCCGGCGGCGGCTCCGACGAGATATTAACCTGCGCGTTCATGGCGTTTTTCGACGCCGGAGACAATATCTTTTACCCTGACATAACCTACGGCTTCTACCCCGTGCTGTCGCGGCTGTTCCGCCTCAACCCCCAAACGCCGCCGCTGGACGGCGCTCTCCGCGCTGACATTGACGATTATATGAGAGCGGACGGGCATATCGTAACGGCCAACCCCAACGCGCCCACGGGCATAGCGCTGGCGCCCTCCGAAATCGAGCGCGTCCTGGCCGCCGACGGCCGCCGCCTGTTCATCGCCGACGAGGCTTACATTGATTTTACGGAGGACAAAAGCTGCGCGCCGCTGCTCAAAAAATATGATAATCTGCTGATAATCAGGACATACTCCAAGTCGCATAATCTGGCGGGTATGCGGCTCGGCTACGCGCTGGGCGCCCCCGCGCTTATAGACGCGCTCCGGCGCGTGAAGAACTCGTTCAACCCCTACAACCTCGACCGCGTCTCGATCGCGGCCGGAGCCGCCGCCATACTGGACGCGCCTTACCTGAGGGAGACGGCTGCAAAGATAATCAAAACCCGCGAGGACACGCGGCTCGGACTGGAAAAGCTCGGCTTCGAGGTTCTGCCCAGCGAGGCGAACTTCCTGTTCGCGCGGCGCGAAGGCATAAGCGGCGGTCAGCTGTACCGGACGCTCAGGGAAAACGGCGTGCTTGTCCGTTATTTCGACAAGCCGCGCGTCAGCGATTTTATCCGTATATCCATAGGGACGCCGGCCGATATGTCGCGCGTGCTTGAAATCCTTAAAGAATGTGAGGAATACCAATGAGAAAAGCGGCGGTCACGCGAAACACAAACGAAACCCGCATAGAGCTGGCGCTGGCGCTCGACGGCAAAGGCAAATCCGAAATAAACACCGGCGTGGGTTTTCTCGACCACATGCTCACGCTGTTTGCCGCTCACGGGCGCTTCGACCTGTCCGTGACCTGCTCCGGCGACCTGCATGTAGACGCGCACCACACCGTGGAGGACATCGGCATCGCGCTCGGTCAGGCGTTCGGCGAGGCGCTGGGCGAAAAACGCGGCATAACCCGCTACGGCAGCTTCACGCTGCCCATGGACGAGGCGCTGGTCATGACGGCTATCGACATCAGCGGCAGGGCCTCTCTCAATTACAGCCTCAGCCTCCCCTGTCAGCTGATCGGCTCGATGGACGCGGAGCTGATCGAGGAATTTTTCCTCGGATTCACGCGCGCCGCCGGCATAACGCTGCACATAAAGCGGCTTGACGGCAAAAACACGCACCACATCATCGAAGCGGCGTTCAAGGGCTTCGGCCGCGCGCTGGCACAGGCGGTCAAGCCCGACACAGACTATGGCAGCGAGATCCCGTCCACCAAAGGCATTCTATGACGGCGATAATCGACTACGGCTCGGGCAACCTCTACTCCCTTTCGCGCTCGCTCAGGTTCCTTGGGACCGACTGCGCCGTCACCTCGGACAAAGCCGAAATAGCCCGCGCGGACAGGCTCATACTGCCGGGCGTGGGCGCGTTCGGCGACGCGGCGGCAAAGCTGGCCCGCCACGGTCTGGACGAAACGATAACCGCTCAGGCGCGCTCGGGAAAGCCCCTGCTCGGCATATGCCTCGGCATGCAGCTGTTATACGAGGAGAGCCTCGAGTTCGGGCGGCACAGGGGTTTGGGGCTGCTGCCGGGCGTTGTGCGCCCGCTGCGTGGCGTGATAAACGGCGGCCTGAAAATCCCGCACATGGGCTGGAACGATCTGACCGTACTCAAAAAAAACCCGCTGCTTGACCTCGGCGCCAAGCCCTACGTGTATTTTGTACACTCGTTTTTTGCCGGCGTGTCAGGCTGCTCCATCGCCAAAACGTCTTACGGCGGCGCCGAAATCTGCGCCGTCGCCGGCCGCGGCAACGTATTCGGCACACAGTTCCACCCCGAAAAAAGCGGCGACAAAGGCCTCACAATACTAAAAGCCTTTTGCGCACTGTAAAAATATAATAATTCCTGACTTTTCGGGGGTAACCACAAGTGAACGAACTGCCCGTCAGAAAACACCCAAGATTAAAAACACACAGCTACAGCCAAATCGGCTCATATTTTGTCACATTCTGCGTCAAAGACAGACACGAAATTTTGGGCGAAATCGTAGGGCGCGGCATCCTTGACGCGCCGCACATGGTATTATCGGAACACGGAACAAACCTGTGTAACACTATAGATTACGTTAATAAAAACAGCGATAATATTGTAATAACAAAATATGTGATTATGCCAAATCATGTGCATTTAATTGTAAATATCTGCAATTCTACAGACGGCGCGTCTGGGAAGCCGCGCCCTGCAAACGCGCTAATCCCAAAACTGATCTCATCTATCAAACGCTATACAAATAAGCTGGCGGGTTTCAATATGTGGCAGCGTTCCTACCACGACCGCATCATCCGCGACGAAACAGAATATCAGCGAATATCGCAATACATCGGCGAAAACCCCGCAAAATGGCCCGAAGACGAATATTTTATTATAAAATCCCCCTAAAAAAGCATACAGGAGAATCTTATGAAAATTTTTCCCGCTATTGATTTACTGGGCGGCAAGGTAGTCCGCCTTACACGCGGCGACTACGACATCGTGGACGTCTACGGCGACAACCCCTTAGACGCCGCCAAAGCGTTCCGGGAGCAGGGCGCGGAGAACCTGCACATCGTTGACCTCGACGGCGCGCGGGACGGCTCCTCGGCGAATTTCGCCGTCATAGAGTCCATCGCCAAAGCCGGCGGCCTGTTTATACAGACCGGCGGCGGCATCCGCGACGCCGAGCGCGTAAAGCGCTGCGCCTCCGCCGGCGTGAACCGGGTGATCCTCGGAACCGTTGCCGCGCAGGACTTCGGCCTTCTCGAACAGCTGATAGCCGCGTTCGGAACCCTGATCGCCGTGGGCGTTGACGCCCGCGACGGGCTTGTGGCCGTCAAGGGCTGGCGCGAGACGACCGCGCTCGATTCGCTGGAGTTCTGCGAAAAGCTGGACGGCGCGGGCGTGGACAACATCATCTACACCGATATTTCCCGGGACGGCACGATGCGCGGCGCGAATCTGGAGGTTTATTCCCGGCTCGCCGGCCGCGTCGGCGCGAAGATAACCGCCTCGGGCGGAATAAGCGGGCCGGATGAGCTGGAAACACTGGCCGGCATGGGCGTTTACGCCGCCATACTCGGCAAGTCGCTCTACACCGGCGCGATAAATTTAAGGGAGGCGATCAAGCTGTGTTCACCAAAAGGATAATTCCATGCCTTGACGTGCGCGACGGGCGCGTCGTGAAAGGCGTAAACTTCGAGGGGCTGACGGACGTGGCCGACCCCGTCGAGATGGCCGAATACTACAACGGCCAGGGCGCCGACGAGCTGGTTTTCTACGACATAACGGCCTCGAGCGACGGGCGCGCGATATTCACCGACGTGCTGAAAGCCGTGGCGGAGCGGGTTTTCATACCGCTCACGGTCGGTGGCGCGATAAACGGCGTCGGCGACTTCGAGCGCGTACTGAACTGCGGCGCCGACAAGGTGAGCGTGAATACCGGCGCGACGCGCAACCCGGCGATGATCGGCGAGGCCGCCAAAAAATACGGCTCGCAGTGCGTTGTGCTGGCTATAGACTGCAAGCGCGTCAATGGCAAATTCACGGTTTTCGCCAAGGGCGGCCGTGAAAACACCGGTCTGGACATGCTGGAGTGGGCGCGCCGGGGCGAGGCCGAGGGCGCCGGCGAGCTGGTGCTGAACTCCATCGACACGGACGGCGTGCGCGGCGGCTTCGACATCGAGATGCTGGAGGCCGTCTCCAAGGTCGTCGGCATCCCGATCGTCGCCTCCGGCGGCGCGGGAAACAGAGAGGATTTTCTCGAGCTTTTCAACAGGCTTCCCGCCGTTGACGCGGGCCTCGCGGCGTCGATCTTCCACCGCAAAGAGCTGCTGATAGCGGACCTGAAGGCATATCTCAGCGCAAACGGCGTCTCAGTAAGGGGGTAATTTTATGGAAATCAAATTCGGCAGCGACGGGCTTATCCCGGCAATCGTGCAGGATTTTTACACCGGCGAGGTCCTCACGCTGGCGTATATGAACCGCGAAAGCCTCGACATCTCGCTCAGCGAACAACACACCTGCTTCTACAGCCGCGAGCGGAAAACGCTGTGGCGCAAGGGCGAAACCTCCGGCAACCGGCAGCGGATCGTGTCCGCGGCCGCGGACTGCGACGGCGACGCGCTGCTGTTCAGGGTGATAAAGGACGGCCCCGCCTGCCACACAAACATGGAGAGCTGCTTCCACAACGAAATTTACTCCGACGGCGAGACGCCCGGCTTCTCCGCAAACGCGCTCTATCAGCTGATAGCCGGCCGCAAAACGGAGCCGGTAGAGGGCGCTTACACCTCATACCTGTTTGAAAAGGGCTTGGACAAGATACTCAAAAAGGTCGGCGAGGAGACCGCCGAGGTGATAATCGCCGCGAAAAACCCCGGCAAATCCGAGCTGACTTACGAGCTGGCCGACTTGGCCTATCACTCGTTAGTGCTGATGGCGGAGCGCGGCGTCGGACTGGACGAGATAGCCGCCGAACTGGCGAAAAGGATGAAAAAGTGAGTATTTTTCTAACTAATCTGCACACGCACACCACCTTCTCAGACGGCAAAAACTCAATAGACGAAACGATCCTCGCGGCGAAGGACAGGGGCTTCGCCGGCGTCGGCATCTCCGACCACACATACACGCCGATGTACACAAACGGCAGCATAAAGCAGGGCATGTTCGGCGAATATCTCGCGGAGGTCCGCGCCGCCAAGTCAAGGCATCCCGCGATCGAGGTCTACGCGGGCGCCGAGAACGAGTACTGCTGGTGGGAGCCTGTTTACGGCCTGGACTACGTCATCGGCTCGGCGCATTATATCCCGCACGGCGGAGAATACCACTGCATCGACTTCATGCCTGAAATGCTGGAGACGCTTGCGCGTGAGGCGTTCGGCGGCGACTATACAAAGCTGGCGCGGCGCTACTACGAGATGATCGCCGACATGGCGCTCAGCCGCAAGCCGGAGATAATCGGTCATCTGGACATCATCGTCAAGCTGAACGGCGGCGGAAAATACTTCGACACCGGCTCAAAGGAATACCTCGCCGCCGTAAAAACCGCGCTGGACGCGATAGCCCGCGCCGATTCCATAATCGAGGTCAACACCGGCGCTATGGCGCGCGGCTACACCGCCCAGCCGTACCCCGAGCGGCATATCCTGCAAGAGATTTTAAGCCTGGGCATACCCGTGACCGTCGCCTCCGACTCGCACCGCGCCGAGGATCTGGACTATGCCTTCGGCGATATGAAAGCGCTCCTCGCGGACATAGGGTTTAAGTCCACGCGCCAGCTCACGGCCGGGCGCTTTACCGATATAGGTTTATAAGGGGGAGATTGAGCTATGAGCCTCTCACCGTTAAGATCAACCGTAACCCGCGCCTCGTACAGGCGCAGGCGCCGCGCGCGCAGAGCCGTTATACTCGCCGTCGCGCTGCTTGTGTTCCTGCTCACCGCGCTGACCGCCGCGCCGTTTATCGGCATGGGCATGTTCGAGCTTAACAAGCCGGTGGTGTTCAGCAGCGTGATGACGCCGGAGGAGGCCGGCGTTGACGCCAAGGAGATCAGGCTCCTCACCGATGACGGCCTGAGTATTCAGGCGTGGGAGGTCACGGCGCCGCACCCGCGCGCCGCGGTCATATTCCTGTCGGGCATCCAATACCCGTCGGTCACGTATTATCTGCCGCACGCGAAATGGCTCCAAGCCGAGGGCTACTCCTCCGTCCTCGTTGAAATGCGCGCGCACGGCGAGAGCGAGGGCGGTGAAATCGCGCTCGGAATGAAGGAATACTTAGATGTCAAGGCGGCGCTTGACCATATCGGCGGGAATGATCTTCCGGCCGTGGTGTTCGGCGTCTCGATGGGCGGCGCAACGGCAATCAACGCGTTCGGCGAGCTGCCGGAGCTGGCCGGGCTTATCAGCCTGTCCGCGTATACGACATGGCCCGACGTGTTCTGCTTCAACATGAAGGGCATGGGCATCCCCGAGCCGCTGGCAGCAATGGAAAAACCCTTCGTATGGCTGTATATGGGGTTCACATACGGGTTTTCAAACCTGAAAATAAACCCGCTGGCCGAGATAGAAAAGCACAACGGGCGGCCCGTGCTGCTGATGCACTCAACCGGCGACAGTCAGGTGCAGTTCGAGTGCTTCGAGCGCCTGAGCGAAAAGGTCCCACACGCCGAAACCTTTACGCGCGAGGGCGATTGGCACTTTGTCGTCTATGACGACGCGCTCAAGGAGCCTTGGCGGGATACGGAATACGCCGCCGCGATACTGGGATTTTTGAGGAGGAATTTTTAAGAGCCTATGTTTGAGCTGATAAGCAAAAACGGGCGCGCGCGGCGCGGCGTGTACCATACGCCGCACGGCGATATACAGACGCCCGCGTTTATGAACGTCGCCACCCAGGCCGCCATAAAGGGCGGGCTGTCCGCGCGTGACCTTGAAAACGCTGGCTGTCAGGTCGCGCTGTGCAACACCTACCACCTGCATCTCCGCCCGGGCGAGGATGTTGTAAGCGAGCTGGGCGGGCTTCACGGCTTTATGAACTGGAACGGGCCGATACTGACCGACAGCGGCGGTTTTCAGGTGTTTTCGCTGGCAAAGCTGCGCAAAATCACCGAGGAGGGCGTGGAATTCAGCTCGCATATCGACGGCCGCAGGATATTCATGCGGCCCGAGGATTCTATTAATATCCAAAAAAAGCTGGGCGCCGACATCATCATGGCGTTTGACGAGTGCGTGGAAAATCCCGCGCCGCGCGAATATGTAAAGGCGTCGGCCGCGCGCACCGAGCGGTGGCTCAAACGCTGCGTAAACGCGCTCGGGGACGGGGAAACGCCGCATCTCTGGGGTATAAATCAGGGCGGCGTTTTTGAGGATATACGCGTTGACAACATGCGGGCGATAGCCGAAACGGACCTGCCCGGCTACGCAATCGGCGGCCTCGCCGTGGGTGAGACGGCTGAGGAGATGTACCGTATAATCGAAACGGTCGAGCCGCATATGCCTGAAAATAAGCCGCGATACCTGATGGGCGTAGGGACGCCGGAGAATATCGCCGAGGCCGTTAAGCGCGGCGTGGACTTCTTCGACTGCGTGCTGCCCGCGCGAAACGCGCGCCACGGCAAGCTATATACAAGCGAGGGCGCGCTCAACATGAAAAACGAGCGTTTCAAGCGGGATAACCGCCCCGTTGACGAAAATTGCGGCTGTGAGCTGTGCGCCAATTATTCGCGCGCGTATCTCAGGCATTTATTCGTCTCCGGCGAAATGCTGGCGATGCGTCTTGCCGTCGGCCACAATCTGCGGTTCTATAACAACACGATGGAGAAAATCAGAGAACAGTTAACAGAGTATAGATAACAGATAGCACTTGACAACTAACAGTTAGTCGTTAACAGTCAAAAGATGTCACTTGACAGCCAAAAGACGTATGTCACTTGACAGTCAACAGACATCACCTGACAGCTATTGCATTATTTTTTGACTGTTATCTGCTCGTTGTTAACTGTCAAGTGCTATCTGTTATCTATACTCTGTACTCTGTTATCTGTTTTCACTTCGCAGCAGGCGGTGTGACAGGACGGTCAGGCCGGTCATCAGGACGCCGACGGCGGCTATGGGGATATACAGAGAGGCGCTGAAAATCTCGAACGCCACGCCGTAGATGATCTGGCCCAGCGGCGCCGCGCATTGCGCCGCCGCTACGATAATCGCCATGACCTTGCCCAGATTTTCGTTGGGCGTTACCAGCTGGACTTTTGTTATGACAAAGATATTTATAACGGTCGCCGTAACCGCTATTAGCGACATGCCCAGCATGAACATCGCAAACGCCGGAAAATAGCCCAGCCCTAAGAAAAACGGCAGAACCGAAACCGCTACGGGTATCAGCATAAACACAAGCGCGCCGATAGCGCGGTAGGTCGTTCCGACGTGTATTTTTTTGCCGATTAGCCCCATAATCAGCGCGCCCAGTATTGAGGCGACGTTTAACATTCCCATGCCGATGCCGTACATCGTATCCGTGCTTTGCATGGTGACGCGCAGGATTATCGGGGTCCCTACGGCTATAAGCGGCGAGAAGATCATGTTGAGCAGCGCGGCGAGAATCATGACCTTCCAGATGAATGAATGCTTTATCACATAGCCGAAGCCGTCCTTCATGTCCTTTATGATTGTGGGGACGATATGCTCTTTCTGCTCGCGCTTTGTAAACGGGATCCTTATGAATATCTCCATCACCGCGGAGAGGAAGAAGGCCGCGGCGCTGATTACCACCAGCGAGAATACGCCGAAAACGCCGTAGAGGACGCCGCCGCAGACCGGCGCGGCGATGCCGGATATGGCCTGAACCGCTTGCACCACGCCGTTTGCGCCGGCCAGCCTGTCCTCCGGCACAAGCTGCGGGATGCTTGCCGTGACGGAGGGGAAATAGAGGGCGCTTACGATTGCAAGCAGTACCATGACGGCGCCGATCAGCGCGACCGGAGCGCCGCCGGTTGCCATGAACGGTATCAGGCACAGGACGATGAAGCTGCTGGTGAAGTCGAAGATTACCATGAGGTCGCGGCGGCTGAACCTGTCCGCGATTGCGCCGCCCAGCGGCGAGAGCAGGATCGGGATGCCGGACAGGGCGAGCATAGCGGCGAACAGCGACTCGCTGCCGGTCACGTCCAGTATGTACAGCGACAGGGCGAAGCGCAAAAGCGACGAGCCGAATATGGAAATTATCTGGCCTATTACCACCAGCCTAAAGTCCCTCGGCGACGGGTTGATTTCTTTTGACATAATTATCTCCCGCAATACAGTGTTAAGTGTTAAGTGTTAAGTGCTAATTGTTAATTGTTAATTGTTAATTAGCTTCTCCCCATATGGTGGTTTTATAATGCCGTGTTCGGTGATGATGGCGGTCACGAGATCGCCGGGGGTGACGTCGAACGCGGGGTTGTATACGTTTATGCCCTCGGGCGCCATGCGTTTTTCATACCACATGTCCGTCACCTCGCGCGGGTCGCGCTCCTCGATGGGGATGTCCCCGCCGACGGCGGTGCTTATGTCGATCGTGGAGGTGGGGGCGCAGACGTAGAACGGGACGCCGTAATGCTTTGCCAGTATGGCAACGCCGGATGTCCCGATTTTATTGCAGACGTCGCCGTTGGCCGCGACGCGGTCGCAGCCGGTGAACACGGCCTGTATCCAGCCGTTTTTCATCACCTGCGACGCCATATTGTCGCAGATCAGCGTTGTGTCTATGCCGCGCGCGGACAGCTCGAACGCGGTGAGGCGCGCGCCCTGGAGCAGCGGGCGCGTTTCGTCGGCGAACACTTTGAGCTTGTATCCCCTTTCACGCGCGGCGTAGACGGGGGCCAGCGCGGTGCCATAGCTTACGGCGGCAAGCTGTCCGGCGTTGCAGTGGGTGAGGATGCCGTCGCCGTCGTTTATCAGGTTAAGCCCGTGTTCGCCGATGGCTTTGCACACGCTTATGTCCTCGTTTTTGATTGCGAGGGCCTCGTTCAGCAGGGCTTGCTTTATTTCGCTTACGGGGCGGTTTGGGGTCACTGTTTTTTCCATTCTGTCGAGCGCCCAGAACAGGTTTACGGCGGTGGGGCGGGAGGAGGCGAGATAGCGCTTCGCCTCGGCAAAGCGGGCGCGGAAAGTATTGTAATCGGCGGTGTCTATAGACTTCGCGGCGAGGTAAACGCCGATGGCGGCCGCCACGCCGATGGCGGGCGCGCCGCGCACTTGCAGGGTGTTGATGGCAGTCCATATCTCCGGCTGGGAGCTGAGCGAGAGGAATTCTATTTCGTTCGGCAGCTTTGTCTGGTCGATTATGACGAGGGCGCTGTTATCGGCGTTTAGGCCGACGGTTTCAAAATCAGTAATGTTTTTCATAAATAATCTCCCCGTATCTTGTGAGTTTCTCACATGTTATCACGGGGAGACAGAAAAATCAAGCGCGGGACGCCGAGCGCGGCGTGCCCTATTTGCAGCATTCCTTGAGTGACTGGGGCTCGGAGAATTTGACGTGGGTACCGTCCGGCGGGAAAAACTCATCGACCGGGAACCTGATACGCTTGAACAGGTCGCAGGGCGTGTCTTCGGACGATCCGACACATTCCTTTTCTGGCATACAGAAGTCGTTGCAGCTGATGAGCAGCTGCGTGTCGCGCTCGAGGCGTATCAGCGAGAATTGGCCGAGCGTGCAGTACACGCGTTTTTCGGCGCCGTCGATTACCAGCTCGTCGTTGAAGCGGTCGCAGATGCTTTCGGGCGCCTCGAACACGGTGTCGCACGCGCCGCGCCCGTCGCAGCGCTCCGTCAGTTTTACGCTGAGGCAGATCGGGTCTACGACTTCGGCGGCGGACTCTTAGCAGGCATGGATTTTTTTACAGTTCTCTGAGATAAATATTTATCTCGCCTGTTTTATCGGCTGATATTTTATCAATTACGCGCTTCAAATCGGCGTTTGTCCATAAGCGCATGTTCAATATCGACTTGATTTCAAGATACAGGTCTTCGCTTTTCAACGCGCCCGGCCTGTTATTCATTCCGTTAAGCCCGGCAAGCCCGTTTTTTAGCCGGCTTATTCTCTCGTCCAGCTTGCCCGCCGATGATTTCAGCTCGTCTATGTCAATGATACCGTTCAGGTACATTGTTTTGTACTTTTCCTTGTCTGTCTCCAGTTTTTTTATTTGCTTACCGGATTTTTCAGGGTCGAAGTGCCCGGCCGCTTTTGAATATCGCTCAGAGATCTCGGAGATAAGCGCCTGAACGAACGGTTCCTGATTATTAATGGTATTTCTGAGATACTCCCCTATGGCCTCCAGCATGTCCTCTTCTTCGATTTTTGTGCGGTTATCGCAGAAATCGGAGCCGCGGATGTTAAAGCCGGCGCATACCCAAAATGTTCTCTTATTTTTATATGTATATGATCTTCTTGAGTACGCGCGCCCGCAATGGTTGCATCTTATCAGGGTGCTGAAGATGTGCCTTGACGACTCCCTGCCTGTGACATGTGTGTGTTCGTTTTTATATATTTTCTGATTGCGTCTCATTTTTTCCTGCGCCGCGTCAAACAGCCCGTCAGGTATTATTCTGAACTCAGGACGGCTGTGGTGTAAATGCTGATGCTCCGGCAGCGTCCCGCGTTTGCCGGTTAAATAGTCTGTGACTTCATATCTGTTGTTGATATATTTACCGACATATATGCTGTTGGTGAGTATTCTTCTGACGGTTTTTGAGTTCCAAGAGGCGGGGGATTTCGTTATTTTGGACGGGACGCCGCCGGCGTACAGCTCTTTTGCTATTCTCCCCGCGCCGTATCCCCTGTTTACATACATATCAAAGATTTTTTTAACAATGGCGGACTCGTACTCGTCAGGCGCAAGCGTAAAGTTGTCAACGCGGTTATAGCCGTATACCCGCGCGGGCACCCGGCCTTTTTGCGCGTTTATTTTCTTTCCGAATTTAACGCGTCTTGACAGGTTCGCGCTCTCTTCCTGCGCCATAGCGGAAAATATTGTCAGTATAAACTCGCTGTCGCCGAGTATGGTCTGATTGTTCGAGAGGAATTTCACGTCAATTCCCATGGATTTCAGTTCGCGGATTGAGGTCAGAAAGTCAACGGTATTTCTCGCAAAGCGGGATATGTCTTTGACCACAACCATGTCAAAGGCGCCGAGCTTCGCGTCACTGAGCATCCGCAAAAACTCGGCGCGGTTCTTCATCTGCTTTCCCGATATTCCTTCATCGGCATATATTTTTACCAGCCGCAAGTTGTTTTTGCTTGCGAAGTCACCAAAAAACAATTTCTGATTTTCAAGGGATTCCAGCTGCTCGTCGCTGTCGGTTGATACTCTGCAATAGGCGGCCGCTCTCATCTGTCATCACTCCAAGAATTATTGCATTTCGCGCAATAATATGACGGCATATTTTGCCAATAAATCAGGCGCGCGTGTCGTTTTTTTGTGTGTTTAGTATTATATTGACAATAACCTTTCGCAGATGCTCTGACATTTGCTCATTTGTGTTCGGATTGCGGAATATATAGCTTAACTCTTGCCGCTTTCTTTTAGAGGGCATATTTTCATCACCGGTAGGATTATATGCGCGCGGTGTTGGGTTTATTTCGGTGTGTGTGATGATTGGCGGAGGGGAACACAGCCGGTCATTGATGACCGGCTGTCCTCTTTTCTGTTGCGTTGTTCAGCTGTTTTTCACCCGATTGCCTCATGTCTGCAAACCCTGTTTTTACCCATCCCTTTGGCGGTGTACAGCGCTTTGTCGGCTCCGGCGAAAAAATCGTGTACGGCACTCTCCGAATCGGGCGTGTGCGTATTGACGCCGATGCTTACCGTCACCCTTGTATCGGCTCCTTCGCTGCCGGGAATCAACGTCTCCTCAACGGCTTTGCGGATATTTTCGGCTATGATCGAGGCGCCGGCCTGATTTGTGCTTGGCAGCAATACGGCAAACTCCTCGCCGCCCCATCGGGCGGCAAAATCAACCGAACGGCTCAGCGACGCCTTGATCGCCGCTGTGATCGCCTGCAAGGCGACGTCGCCTTGCAGATGCCCGTATGTATCGTTATAAGGCTTGAAATTGTCTATGTCGATCAGAAAAATCGTAAGCGGCGATCGATCTCTCTTCGCGCGCTCCCATTCCAGACGGAGCCGCTCGTCAAAGGTACGCCTGTTGGAGATGCCCGTCAGCTGGTCCGTCGCGCTGAGAACCCTTATTTCGTCTATCAGGTTCAATATTTTAATTTGGTTCTGTACCCGCAGCTTTACGATCGCCGAGCTGAAGGGCTTGGTGATATAATCCGCGGCGCCCAGCGACAGCCCTTTTTCCTCATCGCCGGAATCCGTAAGCCCCGTAACGAAGACGACGGGGATCTCTTTTGTTTCTTCCGCGTTTTTCAGACAGGAGAGCACCTCATAGCCGTCCATATCCGGCATGAGGATGTCCAGCAGAATCATATCCGGCAGGTTTTTCTTTGCTGTCGCAATGCCGTTTTTTCCGCTTATCGAGGCGTATACGGTATATTCCGGAGTCAGAATGTGCGCCAGCTTTATAATGTTTGCCTTTTCGTCATCAATAACGAGGATGCTTTTTTTGCTGACCATTAATATCTCTCCCCTTTAAGGCTTTGCAGAGCAATAACGGCTTGCTCAAAGTCAAGTTTCTCTATGTTCCACACCAATTCTTCCGCTCCCGGAACCGCGCGGATGGTGTCGAGCATATCCATACACGCCATGTTCTGGGCTTCAAGCATGGGTTCCAGCTCCGCAAGCAGCTCTCCGATTCTCGTTTCGTCAACAATCTTGACGGTATCCTCCGTGCCGCCGGGAAGCAGATGCGCGTATTTTTGAAGAACCGCGTTTAATTCGGCGCCGAGGGTTTCCATCTGCCTGTCTGTCAGACGGTTTTCATTCAGCATGGTTTCCGCCACGGCGGCGGTTCCTTGCAGCTTTACTTCGTTAATA
>Ga0099364_10003283_pt1 | contig 25145 bp, 25 predicted proteins | sample TergutTh196P3_FD_73070 | JGI IMG/M metagenome (GOLD analysis project Ga0099364, IMG submission 73070) | Microcerotermes parvus P3 segment gut microbial communities from Pointe-Noire, Republic of the Congo - Th196 P3 | ecosystem: Host-associated > Arthropoda: Insects > Digestive system > Gut ...
TTTGGGAGGTTACGGATTTTGGAGCGTCGGTGTGGAGACAGAAATGCCCTGGCCAGAGCCAGCTACGGAAATGTTCACATCCGCTCAGCTCCGAAATTCGTGTTCTCCCAGAACCTTCTAAGCTTTTGAAAATACCCATGAACCAAGTATCTGTCTAATTTAAATGTACATTTAATAAAGAATCTTGAAATCATGGGTTCAATATGTTATTCTTTCTAGTAGAAGGAATAATTTATGAAAAAGCTCAGTCTTATATTGATAATTTTGGTTTTTACCTGCTTTTTAGCATTTAGTGATACCGAAGAACAGGAAGAAATTGATTATCTCTTGTTTATGCCAAACAGCGCCAGTCAGTTTGTAAACCAGGAAGAAGCAATGCTCCAATTAGACAGTATTGCAGCTTATTTGTCCGGGAGAAATTTAAGCCCTGGTCAGATTAGTATATACGGCTATTCAGCCTATGTTATGAATGACATAGACGGAGAAGAATTATCCAGGGAAAGAGCCCAATTTGTAACAAGAGAACTCCAGAGCCGGGGTTTGAGGTCAGAACTCTTTGCGCAGATTCTGGGACTAGGCGAGGTTGATCTCTGGGGCAGCAATGAGGATGAAGATGAAAGAAGTCCCAATAGAAGGGTAAGAATATTAATTGACGGAGTAATTATTACACCGGCAGTCATTGCATCTCCGCCGCCGCCTACAGTCACGCCGCCTCCTCCTACTCCAGCCCCTGCCGCTCCTGTAACTCAGGATGAGAGTTCCGGCTTCCCCTGGTGGCTGTTATTAATACCGCTCCTTCTCTTATTAATTTTCTTCCTTGCCAAAAGATCAAAGAAAAAAGAAGCTCCGCCTGAAAAAGAAACAGCCCCAATAAAAGAAGAACCTGTTCCGGAACCTGCGGCAGTACCTGCAGCAGCACCTATTGTACCTGTACCTATTACCTTTACCTATGCAAACTTGGAAGAAGAAATTCGTAATTGTGCTTATGGTTTTTACCTGGGGCGCAACGGTCAGGATGAAAACCCGTATGAAGACTGGTGTAAGGCCGTAATCGTTGTCTGCGCAAGGTACAGTTCTAAGGGCTACGAAACCTATACAGAAGACGGCACCTGGATGGCCAAACGAGAAAAGAAATAACTGTACATTTATTCTCTCACCATTGGGACAAATCTTACCGGGAGGAGGTCTTCTGCGGTATATGTGCTGCCTTTTTTAATGATGAGTTTAAGGTGCTGGACAAAGTGTACGGGACCGACGGGGACTATCATTCTGCCGCCGTCCTTTAGCTGCCCGATAATCTTTTCGGGGATGTTTTCAGGAGCGGCTGTAATTATGGCAGCATCGAAGGGGGTTTCCTCCTCCCAGCCCAGGTAGCCGTTCCCCTGTTTTACTTTTATGTCGAGGTTTAATTGGGAAAATATTTGTACTGCTCTCTCTGCATGTTCTTTAATCAGCTCTACTGTGTAAACCTTACAGCCAAGCTGAGCCAGTACTGCTGCCTGATAACCAGAGCCTGTTCCGATTTCCAGGATTTTCATTCCCTGTGCCGGCTGAAGCTGCTCCGTCATATAAGCGACGATATATGGCTGAGAAATTGTCTGACCATGTCCAATGGAAAGAGGACTGTCGTCATAGGCTCTTGCCGCTAAACCTTCCGGCACAAAGAGATGGCGCGGCACTGATAACATGGCATTTAGAACAGCCTCCGAACCAATACCCCTCTTGACCAGCTGCTCTTCAACCATCCTTTTCCTTAGATCTTCGAAATTAATTACCATGATTGATTTTATACTATATAATGTTTTCAGGATATTGTGATGATTGCTGGTTTGAGATGAGCCTGGTAAATATGAAAAACTTGCGGAATTCAAAGAATTTTTTTTTAAAAAAATTTGAAAATGACAAGTTTTTGGGGAATTTTGTATAAATTTTTGTTGGAGTGAACTATGAAAAGGAGTTTTATTAATTTTGCTTTCTTTGTGATGTTTAGTCTTTGCCTGATTCCAAGTCTTAATGCTGGGGGTTTCCAGGAAGGTTATTCCGGTTCTTCAAGGAACTTGCAAGAATACAGGACACGGTTTACCGAAGTTATGAACGACGAGGTTTTTGATGAAATGGCAGATGGTTCCAGCTTAGATGCTCAAAGCTGGTATGGCACTTATGCAGGATCCCCGCATACATTGCAAGTGTTCAGGAACCGTTATAACGAGATAAAAAATGATCGGGATTTTAATGCTATAGCAGCTGTTGTAAATATTGGGAATGATACTTTTTTTGGCAGCTATGCAAGCTCCCGTAATACACTGGTAGTATTTAGGAATCGCTTTAGGGAAATAATGAATGACCAGGAATTTGCTGCTCTTGCAAGACAGGCAAATATTGGACCTGAAGTATATTTTGGATTATATGCAGGTTCACAAAATACATTACAGGTTTTCAAAACCCGTTTTAATGAGATCGTTAACGATCGTGATTTCATTGCCCTGGCAGCAGGGACCCCTCCCCGAAATGTAATTATCTGGGCTGGAGCATATGCAGCCTCACAAAATACCCTGGCTGTTTTCAGGAATCGCTTTAGGGAAATAATGAATGACTCTGCTTTTAATACTCTGGCGGGGAGAACATCTGCAGGTGCGGCTTTTTATTATTAAATAAACCCAGCCCTGCAAACACAGGCGTACACCACCCTGCCGGAGCTGATTAAGAGGGAAACGACTTAACAAATTATCCTAATATGAGATCACATTTCCCACAGTACAAAATATTTTTCAAAAAACTCTTGACAAAGAGGAATGTCCATGTTATATTTAAAGCATGACAAATAGTTTTTCTGTCGAAAGAATAGGAAAAATCGCCTCAATAAGGACAGGCTTGGTGCTTTCACGAAAAGAAGCCCAGCAAAGCGACTATTTGTATTATATCATTAACTTGAAGAATATTACAGAAAATGGGCAAATATCTGCTGTGGATTATGAAAAATATTATGCAACTGAAACAATAAAAGATGAATACCTGACCAGAAACAACGATATCCTTCTTAGATTGAGTTCGCCATATACGTCAGTCATGATTAGCGAAAAGGAAGCAGGCCTGCTTATTCCTTCGCATTTTGCAATAATCCGCTCGGGCAAAACAGTAGACCCTAACTATCTGAATTGGTGGTTAACGAAAGCCAGAAAACAATTCTATAAAATTGCTAGCGGCGGGACAATGATGGGTACTATTAGCACAGGGTATGTTCAGGAAATGCTAATAGAGCTGCCTCTTATGGAGCATCAACAAGAAATTGGAGAACTTCATCGTTTAGCTATGCAGGAACAATATTTACTTTCTTTGCTTGCTGATAAGAAAAAGCAGTTAAAACTGCATATAGATAATGCATTTATGAAATCAATTAGGAGAGAAAAATAATGACAACTCGAAATAATATTGAAAACGCTCTATGGAAAGCATGCGACAGTTTTCGGGGTAAAATTGACAGTTCCCGTTATAAAGATTATATCCTTTCCATGTTGTTTATTAAATATCTAAGCGACCTTAATAAAGAACGCCAGGCTGAACATACCAGTCGTTTCAAAGGTGATGTTCAACGGGTCGAAAGAGCAATGAGCCGGGAGCCTTTTGTGCTGGATAAAAACTCCTCGTTTAACTATCTCTATGAAAATCGTACTGATAGTCAAATTGGGCAAAAAATCAATGTTGCGTTATCAGCAATTGAAGACCTTAATGGCTCAAAACTTCGCAATGTTTTTAGGGCAATTGATTTTAACTCGACAGTAGATCTTGGAGAACCGCGGGAGAAGAACACTATTCTCAAAAACCTGCTTGAGGATTTTAACGGGCTTGACCTCTCACCTTCTAAATTGGATTCAAGCGATATAATAGGAGACGCCTACGAATATATGATTTCTAGGTTCGCTTCTGATGCCGGTAAAAAAGGAGGTGAGTTTTTTACCCCAAGCTGTGTTTCGGAGCTAGTGGCTCGCCTTGTTGAGCCAAAGGAAAACGACCGCATATATGATGCAACTTGCGGTTCAGGCGGTCTTTTGCTAAAAGCATATAGGGAAGCAAAGTCTGAAAAGGTTGCCATATACGGGCAGGAACGTAATGCCCAAACCTGGGCGCTTTGCAAGATGAATATGTTTTTGCACAATATCGCCGATGCAACTATTTGGCAGGGTGACACCTTGGCTAATCCGTTAAATATCTCCAATGACAGATTAATGAAGTTTCAAGTTATTGTAGCAAATCCGCCGTTTTCTCTTGATAAATGGGACAGCGGTTTTCTGCCCGACGAAAAAACAAAAATGTCTGCAAGCCTTGATTCATGGAAACGCTTTGAGTGGGGTATACCGCCTGTATCCAAAGGCGATTACGCCTTTGTTTGCCACATGCTCCATTGCCTTGATGACACAAACGGACGAATGGGAATAGTTCTGCCGCACGGTGTTTTATTCCGCGGAGCGCAAGAAGGAAAAATCCGCCGGACCATAATTGAAACTTTTAACCTGCTTGACGCAGTCATCGGACTTCCTGCAAACCTGTTTTTTGGCGCTGGTATTCCCGCTTGCATTCTTATTTTCAAAAAGAACCGAAAATCGAAAAAGATTTTTTTTATTGATGCAAGCGGCGAAGGAAACTACGAAAAGGGCAAGAACCAGAATATTCTTCGACAAGAAGATATTGAGAAAATCGCAGCGACATACCGGAAGCGCAAGGTGATAGAAAAATACAGTTATGAAGCAAGTTTTGATGAAATAAAAGAAAATGATTTTAACCTTAACATTCCCCGTTATGTTGATACTTTCGAGGAAGAAGAGGAAGTTGACATTACAGCAGTTAAAGCAGAAATAGCTGAGATTGAGGAAGAACTGGCAAAGGTGCAGAAGCAGATGGCAAAGCATTTAAAGGAATTGGGAGTGTAGAGGGAGGAAAGATTATGGCTATAATAAAGTCTTTTTCAGTTGGCGATGGCGATATGTTTTATATTCGTCATGGGAGCGATAATTTTACTGTTATAGATTGCTGTAATTATGGTAATAAACGTAATATAGACAGTGATTTATTTTCAAATCGTCTTGATGAAATAAAAAATCAGTCTAAAGATAAAGGCATTACGAGGTTTATCTCTACACACCCTGATGAAGACCATATAAGCGGGCTATGTGAGTTTTACAATAAAATTGGAATTGTTAATTTTTATTGTGTACAAAATGAAGCAACAAAAACGGATGAATCAAAAGATTTTAAAAAATACTGCTCACTTCGCGATGATGAAAAAAAAGCATTCTATCTCAAAAAAGGATGTACACGCAAATGGATGAATCTAACAGACGAAGAACGTGGTTCGGCTGGTATAAACTGCTTATGGCCGGTGATTGAAAACTCTGATTATAAGGATGCACTTAAAACTGCAAAAGATGGAGGTAGCCCTAATAACATATCTCCTATTTTAACTTATGCAACTGGTAAAATTAAGTTCATTTGGTTTGGCGATATCGAAACTGACTTTCTAGAAAAAGTTAAAAATAATATTGACTTTTCAAAAGTTACTATACTTTTTGCACCGCACCATGGTAGAGATTCGGGTAAAATTCCCGAAGATATTCTAAAAAAGCTTGATCCAAAAATTGTAATTATCGGAGAAGCACCATCTGAAGACTTAAACTATTATAAAAATTACTGCACAATAACACAGAATAGTGCCGGAGATATAGTTTTTGAAACTGAAGATGACAAGATTAACATTTTTGTTGGTAATGAAAACTACTCTGTTGATTACCTAAAACATGAAAATTGTACTGATGATTTTGGTTGTCATTACATAGGAACACTTAATCTATAGTAAGAAGGAACTATAATGGGGCTGAAAGTAAAGTTTTACGATGTCGAACATGGCAGTTGTACTCATATCATTACACCAAATGGCAAACACCTTTTATTTGATATAGGATCAAAAAATGATTCAAGTATTTGCAAGTATCTAAGGAACAAATACTTTGTAAACTGTACAAAGCCAGATGCACTGGTTATTACACACCCACACCTTGACCATATCTCTGATTTGGAAAATATGTATTACTATGATATTTTGCCTAGTTCCTTATGGCGGGACGAAAGAGCTTTTCCACTGCAAGTTACAAGAAGCGATAGTCAAGCACAAATAAACCTAAAGAATTGCGTAAATAGGATGAATAATGATTATTCGGGTACTATCGATGAATCTAAAAATCCTAAAAATGCAAATAATAACGGTGGTGTAGTTTTCACAAGATTCATGCCGACACTAACTTATTCAGAGTATAGTGACCTAAATAATTTTTCATGTATTACGGCTGTTGAATACTGTGGCTTTAAAATTATTCTGACAGGAGATAATCCTGCCAAAAAACTACTCGAATTGCTGGATATAACTGATTTTAGAAGAACCATAACCGATGCTACAGTGTTGCTTGCTCCACACCATGGACGGGACAACGAATTCTGTAGTGACTTTGTTTCTGTTGTAAATCCTCGTGTTACAGTGTTTTCTGATAAACCGATTGTACACGAAACACAAGCCCATTCTGCTCAGAAATACGCTAATGCTACAAGGGGAGTGTCTTGGAATGGTGATAATCGGAAAGTATTTACGACTCGTAATGATGGGACAATTATATTTGAGTTTGGTGACCATGGTTGGTCAATAAATACAAATTCTACAGAATATTAAGGAGGAACGAACCATGGAAATTAAAGCACCGTTTTACAATTTAGTGAATATTTTCATGCCGGGATTAGTATTTATCGGCTCTTGCATTTTGCTGTTTCTAAACGAAATGAAATCTATTGTTGGCACCATAACTGGAATTGGCAATACAGGATTTGATGTGATAGTAACAGTTTCATGCTTTGCAATTGCTTATGAGGTAGGGTATATACTCTTTCGACTGGGGGCAGTTTTCATCGAACCAATCCTAAGGAGAATGTTTGGCTGGTCAGATTATAATGATTTCATTGCCGTTGGAAAAACAAGTGAAAATGCATATAAAAAACTCGATATGCTTTCACGAGAATATGGTTATGCAAGAACACAGATCCTACTATTTGTTGTACTTTCCATTTTGACGGGTATTCGAGCTCATTGGTGGATTATGGGTATTTGTATTTGCTGCATAGTGTTATTTGCTGCAACTGCATGCGGGCATATGAAGCGACTACAAAAAGCTGTGAAAAAATACCTTACAGCACAAAGCAAGAAAAGCGAGATTGTTAATAATGATTAATCCAACACTCCCCAAAGGCTGGAAAAGCGTGAGGCTGAAAGAGATTTTAACACCCATTTATGAAAAAGTTGGTGACAAGACTCTCGAAACTCTTAGTATTTCCGCCGGGATTGGTTTTGTAAACCAAGCAGAAAAATTTGGGAGGGAATTATCAGGAAGTCAATATGAAAATTATGTTGTACTTCGCAGAGGTGACTTTTCGTTTAATAAGGGCAATTCAAAAAAATACCCATTTGGCTGTACATATCAGTTAAAGGAACGAGAAATTGCTGCTGTGCCTAACGTTTTTTTTAGTTTTCGGTTAAACAAACAATGTAATGAGTATTTTGAACAATTATTTATTAATGGTTATTTAAATCATCAATTAAGCATGCTCATAAATACAGGTGTTCGCAATGATGGATTATTCAATCTTTATGAAAGAGACTTCTATAACTGTTCTATCCCCCTCCCACCTCTCCCCGAACAAAAAGCAATCGCCAAAATCCTCGCCACTGCCGACAACCTCATCACCGAAAAACAACGCCTTATTACAGCAAGACAAAAGCAAAAACAATGGCTTATGCAAAATTTACTGACGGGGAAAATACGTCTACCAGGGTTTAAAGAGAGGTGGAAAAAAATGAGATTAGGAAATATTACTACTATTGATGTTGGGCAAGCTCCACTCAGTGCCGAAGCTGGTTCTTATCCATTTGTTAATGCAGGAACGACACCATCAGGTTATTTATCTACTTATAATACTGAAGCAGATACAATTACAACTCCATCCAGGGGACAAGGTGGAATTGGGTCTGTTAATTATCAGGCAAATCCCTTTTGGTGTGGTCCCTTATCATATAGAATACGTAGTAAATTAGATAAGTTGTCTACTCATTATTTATACTACTGGCTAAGCAATTACATTGTACATATTATCGAGATCGCTCATATGTCAGGGCTACCTGCACTTAACAAGAAAGAATTAATACAATTGAATATTTCTCTCCCCTCTCTCCCCGAGCAACAAGCCATTGCTAATGTCCTCACCACTGCTGACCGCGAGATAGAGCTTCTTCAACAAGAACTGGAACAGCAAAAGCTGTTAAAAAAATACCTTATGCAGAAATTACTAACAGGCAAGATTCGGGTAAAAGGAGTTTAATAATGGCTAAAACTAGAAAGCCAGATAACAATATTATTATTTTCAAAACTGATGACGAAAAAATATCCGTTAGTGTGCGTTTTCATGATGAAACCGTATGGCTGACACTTGACCAAATGGCAACCCTTTTCGAGCGGGATAAATCTACTATTTCACGCCATATAAAAAACGTATTTGATGAAGGTGAGTTGAAGCAAGCTTCAACTGTTGCATTTTTTGCAACAGTTCAAACTGAGGGTACACGGCAAGTTGAAAGACAGATTGAGTATTACAATCTTGATGTGATAATTTCCGTTGGATATAGGGTAAAATCTTTGCGGGGTACTCAATTCCGTCAATGGGCTACCAAACGACTGCATGAATATATTCAAAAAGGCTTTACTTTGGATGATGAACGCCTAAAACAAGGCGGTTCCCGTTATTTTCGTGAACTCCTTCAGCGAATCCGTGATATAAGGTCATCTGAAAGAAACTTATGGCAGCAAGTAACAGATATATACGCTACAAGTATTGATTATGACCCTAACACAGATGCAACAAAGGAGTTTTTTGCTACTGTTCAAAATAAAATGCATTATGCTGTCCACCAGCAGACAGCAGCAGAGGTAATTTATACTCGTGTGAATAATGAAAAACCAACAGTCGGAATGACTAATTTTAAAGGAAACTACATCACTAAGGATGATGTAAGAATTGCAAAAAATTATCTTTCAGAGATTGAATTACAAAAATTAAATCTCCTGACAGAAGGTTTCCTGGGATATGCTGAACTTCAGGCAATCGAACTAAAAGCCATGACAATGAAAGACTGGCAAGGATTTTTGGATAAACAACTAAAAATGCTGAACAAAGTCGTATTGGATGGGAAAGGTTCAATCTCTCATAAAAAGGCGATAGAAAAAGCAGAAAAAGAGTTTGAGATTTATCGTGCCAGAGAAATGAAACAACTAGAAAGCGATTTTGACCGTGCGGTAAAGCACCTTTCTAAAAAAGCTAAAACAGAGGTAAAAACAGATGACAGTAAACGATCCTGATCTCTACCTTGAAAAAGAATTTCAAAAGCAAGCGGCAGATGTTCTAAAACACTTAGGCTATTCATCGTTATCTCCTGAAGAATGTCACATTGAACGCGAAGGAAGCTACAATGTTTTACTTAAAAACATATTGCGCACAAAACTCAGAGAGCTAAACATATTTGAATACAGCGGCGAAAAATATCGTTTTAAACCAGCCAACATTGAGCGGGCTATTTCTGAAATTGATGTTGGTATAGAAGATGCAGGCGGACTTATCAAAGCCAGTGAAAAAATCTATGATGCTCTGCTCCTTGGCCGCGATCTTCCTGAAACATTAGCAGATGGCAGAACCTTGTCATTCAATCTTCGTTATATTGACTGGGAAAAAATTGAAAATAACGTGTTCCATTTTACAAGGGAGTTTATTGTTTCAAACTCGTCAGGTGATGGCGGTGCTACTCCCGACCTTGTATTGTTTGTTAACGGTATTCCTTTTGGAGTAATTGAATGTAAATCGCCGCTACTGGAAGAAAACCAAGCTGTATCACAGCATATAAGGAATCACCGATCTGAATACATTCCGCATTTATATAAGTTTTCTCAAGTTTTACTTGCAAGCAATAAAAACGCCACCCGTTTTGCTACAACTGGCACACCAAAAAAATTTTGGAGTATCTGGAAAGAAGAAAACATTGAATGGCATAATGAAAAACTCGCCCAATGTGTAGTTGACCGAATGCCAACAGAACAGGATAGGGCGCTAATATCACTATTTACACCCGAACGTTTACTGCGGCTCACACATTATTTTATTGTTTATGATGCAAATGTCAAAAAAATAGCGCGTTATCAGCAATTTTTCGCTGTAGAGGAAATAATTAGAACAGTGTGTAAAATCGATCCTGAGACTGGTAACCGTCAGAGCGGACTTATTTGGCATACTCAGGGCAGCGGAAAATCTCTGACTATGGTAATGCTTGCAAAGTATTTGCTGGAGCAAATCCGTGACAGCAAGATGATAATTGTAACTGACCGCACTGATCTTGATCGCCAAATTGAGCAGACTTTCAGTCATACACGATTAAAACCTGCCCGTGCCACCAGTGGTAAAAATTTGATTACCCTTATCAATGAAGGTAAATCAGACATTGTAACAACGATAATAAACAAGTTTGATACAGTCGAAAACAGTAAAACCAAAATCGAGAGCCGTGATGTTTTTGTGCTTGTTGACGAAAGCCACCGTACAAATTATGGCTCACTTGCAGCTAAAATGCGGCTTGTGTTTCCAAATGGTTGTTATATCGGTTTTACGGGTACGCCGCTTTTAAAAAATGAAAAAACCGCTGTCCGCTTTGGCGGCCAGTATATCCATAAGTATACCATCAAGGAAGGTGTTGATGATAAAGCAATTGTACCATTGATTTATGAAGGGCGTTTTGTGGAGCAGAATGTTGACGAAGAAAATATTGATTTGTGGTACGAGCAGATTCCCCGCCGCCTCTCGAAAAATCAAATAGAGGACTTGAAAAGCCGCTGGTCACAGCTTAAGCGTTTAGCTTCAACCAATATGCGTATACGCCGTATCGCGCTTGATATCAACACACATTTTTGTGACGCATATAAAAATACAGGTTTCAAAGCAATGCTTGCCTGTAACTTCAAACGTGATGCAGTGCGTTATCTGGAGTGTTTTGAGCAACTGGGTGATTTGACTGCTGCTGTAGTTATTTCCTCTCCTGACATGCGAGAAGGTTATGAAGATATTGATGAAAGTACTGATGATAAAGTTATTCAATATTGGAAAAAGATGATGAACCACTATGGCAATGCAGAAACCTTCGAGGAAAGCATAAAGAACCAGTTTCTTGACGGCGAAATTGATATTCTCATTGTCTGCAGCAAGCTATTAGCCGGTTTTGATGCTCCACGCGCACAGGTTATTTATATTGATAAAGAGATAAAAGAACACGGGCTTTTACAGGCAATAGCAAGAGTAAACCGCATATATGACGGCAAAGATTACGGCTTGATTATGGATTATCGCGGACTAATTCTTAAGCTTGATGAAGCAGTAGAAATATATAGCGGGGCAGGACTGGATAATTTCTACAGTGGTGAAATAAAAGGGGCGGTAATAGATGTCATTTCATGTGTAGGCAGAATCCGCGAAACACATTCAAACTTACTTGCTGTATTCGGTAATTTGCGAAATAGCAAAGATACAGAAGCTCTGGAATTATACTTGGTAGATAATAAAATACGCGAAAGCTTTTATGAAGCGTTGTGTGATTTTGGGAAAGCTCTGGCAATGACTCTTAATTCGGAAAAAGTGTATGCTGCACTGCAAAAAAGAGAAATAGAGCAATATAAGCAGACATTTGCATTTTTTTCAAAAGTTAGAAGGAGCGTGAAAATCCGCTATGCTGATGCTATTTATAATACAGAATACGAACCTCAAATGCAGAACTTGCTGGATACACACCTTACTGTCCTTGGATTAAAGCAAATCACAAATCCTGTGGACATTCTTAATCGCGATGAAATTGAAAAAGAGCTTGCAGAGCTTGGCACTCTTCGTGCAAAAGCAGACGCTATACGCTCGACAATGACAAAAAGCATAAGCAAGCATCATGGAGAGAATCCGGCATTTTATGACAGCTTTTCAAAGCGTATTAAAGATGTTCTGGAAGAATATAAAAACCGTGTTATCTCTGAAGCAGAATACTTGAGTAAAATGAAAAGCATACTCGAAAATTACCGCGAAGGGCAGACAAACATCACATATCCAGAAAAAATAAAAGGTAATGTCCATGCACAAGCATTCTATGGTGTTATAAGTGCAGTATTGTCTGATGTAATAAACTTGCAGGTAACTATTGATACCATTGCAGACATTACACTTGCAATTACTGATATAATCGAGCGTAACAACTATGTTGACTGGCAAAGCAACACAGATATTCACAATCGCATCGCACAAGATATCGATAATTTATTTTACGAATACGAACAAAAAGGGTTTAAAATCGATTTCAATACGATAGATAAAATTACGGAAAATGTAAAAACTGTAGCTCTTCGGAGATTCAAATAATTCGGAGAATCATATGAACAGGTCAATTAATCTGAAAGGGCGGGAAATCATATATGAATTAAAGAGGAAAAATGTCAAAAATATTAATCTGCGTATTAGATATAATTGTTCGGTTTATGTTTCAGCAAACAACCTAGTCACCGTCAGTATGATTGAGGAGTTCTTGCAAAAAAAAGCTGTTTTCATACTTTCATCTCTTGATAAATATACCAATATAGCAAAGTACAATGATAACAAACACTGCTATATTACAGGAGAGAGTTTACGTTATTTAGGCAAAGACCTTCGGCTTGTCGTTACTAATGGAAAAAATAACATTAGCTCAGATGGTCTGTACCTTACATTGAGTGTTACAAATGTAAACGATATGAAACTCAAAAAGAAACTTGTTGATAAATGGTATGATGAGCAATGTATAAAAATTTTTACAGAAATTATTGCCAATACATTTCGGATATTTCAAAAATATAACATAGAAATGCCAAAACTATCCTTGCGGGATATGACTTCGCGCTGGGGTAGTTGTCAACCCAAAAAAGGTGTGATTACACTTAATAAACGCCTTATTGAAACCCCGCGCAATGCATTTGAATATGTAGTTATGCATGAATTTATACATTTTTTGCATCCCGGTCATTCAAATAAGTTTTATGAAATGTTATCCACTCTTATGCCTGATTGGAAAACCAGGAAGGATATTCTTGAAACAACAGTGTTCTATATCTCTGAAAAAAAAAGCACCAACCATCATCAAACTTGATTATTTACCAATGATATACCATTATAATACCCAATATGAAACTTTTTTTTTATTTTATGACCATTAGGCAGGGCATGCAAAACATTCAGACCCTGCGCTTAAATAATATATCAGGTTGCACTTAGTGTTAAGAAAAGCAGGGTATACTATGTATATTGGGAGAAATCATTCAATATTACATAATAACTAACTATAACTATAGATTTTTTTACAAAGGTAGATAAAAATTGTGCGATCGCCGATCGCATAATCCAAACCCCAGAATAACAGCTAAGCTCCCAAACTAGACACATACCCAGCGTATCTTCACTATTCTCCACCCACTTCTGAATTTTACTGAGTTTAAACCGCACTGCCCTGATACTCTTGTGGGAAATCCTGATAATAAAGTATAATCAATGTAGGGACAAAAGCACCAATGACTAAAAAACTCCTACTCCTATTCCTGTTATTCCGCTTTTCCTTCCTTTTCGCCTGTGAGCTACCAAACCATTTCGCCTTTAACGTACAAAACAGCGAAGAAGAATTACTTTATTGGGGTTGTTATGATGCTGACAATAATGGTCCTCACATGGTTATATGGTATTTGACATCTGAAAGAACAGAAGGGCGAGGCCGAGCTAATACTACATTCACACAACAGCGGGATGGCGGCCAATTATTGCAGGATTTACTTGAAGCGGGTTTTCAATTACCTTCCCATTTTGATTTTACTGGTTCTGGTTTTGATAGAGGGCATATGGCTCCAAACTCCCATTTTAACGACACAATTGAAAATTCAAGATTAACTTTTTTTATAGGCAATATTTGGCCGCAAACTCCAAGTGTTAATCGTTCAGGAGAATGGTATTATCACGAACAAGTTGTTGACCCTGAAAATGCTCAGGAATATGGTTATATACGCATAGAGGTTATTGTTACAGAATTTACTGACCAGCAAATAGGCAGTCCAGAAAGGCCAATATCAGTGCCTGCTTCATTTCTTAGAACCGCTTATCATCCAGATGGTACTATCATCTATCAAATAATCGTTATAAATGAATAGTAAATCTTTGATAAAATGCGAAGTGCTATATTTGATTATACTTGATTAAATAATCAAGTACTTATTTTACCGAATTCTATGTGAATATCCTTCGCTATTGTAAATTAAACGCCCTTGACCTCTTCTTATCGTAGTAAGTGTTTCAACTGTTACAATCATTAAATGATAATAATTTATTATACCTGAAGGGGTTATTTCTCCCGATTGTATTTCAACGGATTTAAACGGTTCGCCAAAATGTGTTCCGCTAACTTCAGTAAATACAGTGAATTTATTTCCGTTACCAGTAATAAATGAACCTAGCCCATTTCCAATTTGTTCTCCTTGTATATAATCAAGAACAACTGTTAAATTTTCATTATCCTGATCTGAAAATGTCATTTGAATATCACCAAATTGATAACCAGGGCTCAGGTAATCCAGAAAGTTGCTTTTTACCAAAATAGCAGGTGTAATTAAATATGTTCCCTCAATATTTGGTGGGTTTCTTCCTTCATGTATTTCAATACCAAATTCTTCGATTAAATTAAAAATATCTTGAGGAATAATATTTTGAACATCCTCAGTAAGATTTTCTCTAACAGGCGCTCTTAAAGTTTGATTTCTATCTTCTCTGATTAATACTTCATCAAAACCAGCCAACCTTATTATATCAATGTAGTCCATTATTTCTCTGGCATTAATTCCTGTAACCATTACTCTTGTAAGGTTATTAAATCTTTCAAATACAGGGTTTAAAGCTGCTTGCCTGAGTCTTTCATAGGCTCTTTGTGCATTACTTTCTTGAAGGAAAGCACCAACCTGAATTTGGAATAATCTCTGATCACTGGTAGCAGGGATTCTGCCAAAAATCCTAAAGTTAGTATTATCCTGAGCAAAACATAAATTTCCAAAAAATATAAATAAAATGAATATGCTTAATTTAGATATACGTGACATATTTCCTCCAAATTTAAGTGGATTGCTTAAACAATTAAATCTTAAAATGTCTAAATTGGCAAGATACGTTTTATATACTTTGTGTTAATCGCATGTTATGCGAAGTGAGACATTTACACAATTTTTCTTTCTTTATATTTTTGAACATATCTGTCCAATACTTCATTTATCATTGTTTGGTATTTTACATGATTCTTTTTTGCATGTGTCTTGAAAAAGTCAATACTCCCACTATTTAAACTTATAGTGATTTTCACTTTTTCTTCTTTCTTTATCAATTTATCCGGTGGTGGTAAAAAATCTGCAACCATATCTCCTTCGACTATTGCCTTAGAAATATTTTTTGGTGCCTCAGTGTAAATTATGCTTTTTTTCATACTTATATCTCCCTTCTCTCCAGTACCCTGCTCCAATAATACGGATATTATCATTCCTTAAAGTAAACCGCACTGTCATTATACCTTTTCCATCATTTCCTATACAGAAGAATCTTTCTTCCTTTTTTGAATGTTTCTTATCCTTCACAATAATTCGTTTTTTATCAAAAAAGGCTTCTTGCGCTATTTCAAATGAGACCTTATGTTTTTCAATATTCTCTAGATTCTTATTCTCATCCCATTCGAAAGTCATATGTATTATTATATGTATATTTTACCATATTGTCAACCACTATTTATAGGATTTATGTATAGTTTTTTATACACTTTCTGTGTTTATGACTGTGGTATTAATTCCCCAATCATCATCAAACTTGACTATTTACCAATGATATACCATTATAATACCCAATATGAAACTTATATTCTTAGGCCCTCCTGGGGCTGGCAAAGGCACTCTTGCTGCTAAAGCCGTGGATATTCTAAAGCTGCCGCACATAAGCACCGGCGTTATCTTCCGGGCTGCCATTGCAGCACAAAGCCCGCTGGGGCTTAAGGTCAAGGCTATCATTGATGCCGGCAAACTCGTGGATGATGAAACCACAATAGAGCTTGTAAAAGAAAGGCTGGCTCAGGATGATGTCCAAAAGGGCTATATCCTAGACGGTTTCCCAAGGACTATCCCACAGGCAGAGGCCCTGGCGCAGTTTTCAACTGTTGAAAAAGTAATTGATTTTACTCTCCCGGACAGTCTTGTCCTGGAACGCCTTGGGGGCCGCAGGGTCTGCCGGAAATGCGGGTATAACTTCCATGCTGTTTTTAACAAGCCCAAGACAGAAGGTGTTTGTGACCATTGCAGCGGCGAAATATACACACGGGAAGATGATAAAAACGAAGCTATCCAAAAAAGGCTTGAAGTTTACCGTGTCCAAACTGCTCCGCTTATAGAGTTTTACCGGGAAAAAGGGCTTTTGGTCGAAGTGGATGCCAGCCCAAATGTGGATCAAGTGGTGGAAAACTTCAAAAAAGCCCTAAAACTGTAGCCTCTTGCAAAACTCGGTTAGTTTTGCCGAGGTTCTTGCAGTTTCTCGCCTAAAGGCTGCGAAACATGCATTTTTAAGCGGTAGCTCTTGCAAAAACTGAAGTTTTACAAGAGTATTAAAAAATTTTTAAGAAATTTTCAAAAAACTCTTGACTTTATTTTCCCAAAGGTTTATAATTACCAAAGGGGAGGGTTGTTTCCCGGAGGAGTGTATGAAAAAATTGACTATTCTCATTCTCGTCCTGGTATTGGTAGGGGGATTTGTAATTGCCCAGGAAACCAATCTCTCAGCCAGAAGCTATGAACTTCTGCCAGGTCTGGATATATTTGCCGAAACCGGAGTGCCATTATTTATTAGTCCTGAAGTCTTACAGAGCATGGATTTTAACCTTAGGGTGGACTATAACCTGGATATAGTAGAATCATCCAGGCTGACTTTTATACTGGAAAACATGACTTTTATTCCAGTATTAAGGAATGATTTATCCATATCAAACCTGCAAACACAGGAACAAAGAAATAATAACAACCCTGCCATAGATATAGAAACCTGGCTGAATCCAGCTGTTAAATTTACCCAAACAATGGATTTTGGAAACCTTTATGCACAAATCGAAACACCCATAAATCTTGTAAGGGAAATCAACAGGACACAAGATTTCCATAATATTAACTTAATAGTAGGCTGGGACAGCACCTTTGGGCTTGAGGTAAATGCAAAACTGTTCAATCGAATAAAAAGAAATACTATTGACCCTGAATTTCTTGAGTCTCTTGGGGTATCTGGTTTCTATGGATTCGGAATGTTAGATGCAGGTGTTGAAGTTGAAGTACCGCTGATCAGAGACGGGATAAAAAGCATGGGCCTTACAGTTGTACCTGAGCTCGGCTATAGTCTTATGCCAAACTTCAGACTTTTTGGAAGCGCAGAGTTCTTGAATATACTTGCGGAAAATGAAGTTAATATAAATATGTCTTTAGGGGCTAGATTTAACTTCTAGAAAGCATTCTTTTCAAACCCTTAACTCGAGCAGAAGCAGTTATTGATAAAGGCGAAGTTTCCCCGCGTAAAATATATTGATACGCAATTCCTGCTATCATGGCAGCATTATCACCGCAGAATTCCATGGGCGGAAAAATACAATTAAGGTCACTTCTCTCTGCAAGGCGTGTACGAAGCAATGAATTGGCAGCCACGCCTCCTCCAGCCACAATGGTCTTGATACCTGTACATTCAACTGCCTTAAAAAGGCCGCGCAAGAGTATATCCACAGCAGTTTTCTGAAAAGAAGCTGCTAAATCCTCATTTGAAAAAACAAAATTTGATTCTTCTTTTGTTTCCTTACTAACTCTGAATTGTTCAAGCTGATGAATAGCCGCTGTTTTTAGTCCTGAAAAGGAAAAATCACATATATTTTTCGATTTAAGGTTGGGAAGCGGAAAATTATAAGCTTCTGGGTTGCCTTTTTCTGCAAGTTTATCAATAACTAAACCGCCAGGATAGCCAAATCCATAATGTTTGGAAACCTTGTCAAAAGCTTCTCCTGCAGCATCATCTATGGTTGCGCCAAGTACTGTAATATCATCAAAATTATCAGTCCGACATATAAAACTATGCCCGCCTGACACTAATAATCCCAAAAATGGGTATTGAGGTTTGGATTCCTGAGCAGACTTAATGCCCTCTTTCTCCAAATTACAGGCATAAAGATGGGCCAGCATGTGATCAATGGCAATAAAAGGGAGTCCTTTAGCCCAGGCAAAGGCCTTGGCAAAGTTTAAACCCACAAGCAAAGACCCCAAAAGCCCGGGCTGGAACGACGCAGCAACAGCATCAATACCATCAAACCCGCAGCCTGAACTATCCACAGCTTCCTTAACAACAGCCTGAATCCATTCAATGTGTTTGCGTCCGGCAATCTCAGGAACCACACCATTGTATGCAGCATGAAAGGGAATCTGGGAATGTATTATATTGGAAAGTACTTTCCGGCCATCTTCTACAATTGCTGCTGCACATTCATCGCAGGAAGTCTCAATACCTAAAACCTTCATTAATAACCTTCGTAAAAACCTTCATTAAAAAATCTCAATTAATTCCCATTCATTAAACCTGAAACAGAGGAAAACCCAAAGCCCTGATCCAGTAAGACAGGGTATAGTTCAACCAACAAAGAAGCAAGCTCTCTTGTGTAAGCATGGCCTATCATTATAGCGCTGCTGTTTTGCCTGGCCCTGGTAAGACCCAGATTAAGACTATTGATAATGGAATCCCTGTCTCGTTCATTATCCAAAAAAACATCACGTTCGCCAATCTGTATACCAAGTTGCCGGGCAGCAGCAGGTGCCGCGGTCTCTGCTGTTGTTCTTGAATCAAGAAAGATTATTCCTCTTTCACGGCAAATATCCAGGATTATCTCCATTATTCTTTGATCCATGGTTACTCTTGAACCTTCATGATTATTCATACCTGCAACAGGCCACAGTTCATCCAGATTACGGTTGACTATTGAGCGGATTTCACTTTCTTCCATTCCAGAAAATATAGCGCCTGGCCCGGGATTATGACCGGCAAGGGATTCCATGGGCTGATGTAGAAAAACCTCTTTGCCGGCTGCTCTTATGCGCCTGCTGGCCTCTGCGGAATCAGGCAGACCTGGAAGTACAGCAATTGTAAGCGGGCCTGGAAAATGAAGAAAAGGTTCCAGTTCCCTTAAATTATTACCAGCATCATCTATTACAAAAACCAGTTTTCCCTGGGATGGCTGCGGTGTTACATGGACAGGCGGCCTTGCTACTGGCGTTTGCTGGACTGGCGCTTGCTGTGGCGGTCTTGCTGTTGGGGTCTGCTCTGCAGGCGTTTGCTGGGTGGGCACTTGTCCCACTGGCATTTGACTCGTTGGGGTCTGTGCTGCTGGCGCTGCAAGTTCTGCCTGCGCTGCTCCGCTTTGAGGCGATAAAATAACAATTGACAGGATAAGGCTTAAAGCAGTCAAAGAACCAGCAATAATTATTGCAATTAATTTATTTTTAAAAATAAGTTTTTTGCTTATTCGCTTTTTTCTTTTTTTTCTGGCAGGGGATTTTTGCACTGGTTTTTTATTTTTTGTGGATTTCATGCCTTAATAAGATTATCGGCTTTAATGGACACAGATTAATCGTAGAGGTGACTGACACCTACGCTATATATAGCGTAGGTCAGACAAGCAGGTACACTAGGCAAAAACGGTGACTGACACCAATTGTTCATTTTCTTGAAATATGATATATTCTTACTATGGCTACTATTCTGGAACCAGGTATTTCACTCAAGGAAAAAGGTGATGAGGCCTACTATTATATAATATGGTCGCCCCTTACCATTGCAGAAAGATGGACAATAACAAACAGTGTTCCGTCAGTAGCAGGTGTATATGAGATTTACTGGATGGATGACCGCAAACATCTGCGTATGCTTAGCGTTGGAAATACCCATTACGGCGGGCTTCGTACAGAGCTGCGCCGCCTTACAGACAGCGAACTGACCCTTGATGCAAAAACCAGAAAAATCCTTGAAGATGAGGAAATCTGGTACCGTTATGCGCCGACAAATTCAGCTAAAGTTATGGCAGATGTTGTATGGTTCTTCAGATCAACTTACTTTCCGGAAAACCCCGGGGTTAATCATTCAGGCCGTTTCAAAAAGATTTTTATTAAGGAATCAGAACCGGAAAAGCTTATCTGGGTGCCCTAGCTTGATAATATGATTGAATATATAACCCCAAGTAATATCGATGACAGGGTTCTCCATAAATCCGTTAAAATCCTTGAAGATGGCGGGATTATAGGATTACCAACAGACACAAGCTGGAGCATAGTTTGTTCAACTCAATCAAAGGACGGTATAAAAAAACTAAGGTCTATTTCCGGAGAAAGGGATGAGAGACATTTTACCCTGCTTTGTTCCAGTATCTCGCAATTCGGTGAATGGTGCAGCCTTGACAATACCAGATTCAGGATTATAAACAGGCTTGCACCTGGACCCTATGTATTCATTCTCAAGACCCTTTTGGGAACAGAAAAAACCCTTAGCCTAAAACGCAGGGAAATAGGCGTAAAACTTCCTGACCATCCTGTTCCCATGGCAATAATAAAAAATCTTGGCTTCCCGCTTTACGGTATTACTGCAAAAAAAAGAATGACGCAAGATTTTGAAAATAATTCTGATTATATTGAAACAGAGGCTGAGGAAGACAATGTTTCCTATAAAGAAGATGAACTTTTTGAAGGGGGCTGGGAACTGGATGCCATTACTGGGCTTAACCTGATTCTTGATACAGGTGAGGACAGGGACAGGGTCTTTTCCACAGTACTGGATATGAGAAGCGGCGATGTAGAACTTCTTAGGCCGGGCATTGGCACCTGGCCTGAATAACAGAATAAAGGATAGTCTATGGTTCAATTAGGTTTAAGGGCACATGATTTTGGACGATTGCCGCCCCAGCAGCTTGCAGATACATTGGCAAAATATGAACCCAAATCAATTCAGCTTGCATTGACAAAGGCCATTGAACCAGCCCTTGATCCAAAGCCAGGTTTATTAAGCCCCGGATATGCACGGCGCATAAGACAGGCATTTGATTCAAGAAATATTTCAATTGCAGTATTGGGCTGCTATATTAATCCCATTCATCCTGATTCAACAGAAAGAGAAAAATCCCTTTGCTTTTTTGAAGAACACCTTCGTTATGCAAGGGACTTTGGATGTGTTCTTGTTGGAACTGAAACAGGCTCGATCAATGCTGACTGCTCGCATCATCCTGATACAGAAAAGCAAAAAACTTTTGATGATTTTTGTAAATCAGCTGAACGACTTATTAGTTTTGCGGAAAAATGCGGGGCTATCGTGGCCATAGAACCAGTGGCATATCACCATACGGTTTCTACAATTGAAAAGACAGTAAAACTCCTTGAGCGCTTCCCCTCCCCTGCCTTAAGGATAATCTGGGATCCTGTAAACCTTCTGCCCATAGACGGGCTAAAAGAAAGCCAGGAATCCTTTTTTACAAGAACGCTCGATGCTTTTGGCGATAAGATTGCTGCTGTCCATGCCAAAGATTTTCGCATGGACAATGGACGCAAAATAGGAGACCTTGAAATAGGCACAGGCGAATTTGACTGGCCAGTATTTTTAAGGCTCTTGATGGAAAGAAAGCCGGGTATCGATGTTCTGCTTGAAAATTCCAATCCAGAAACAATCAGTTCTGTTATGGAGTTTATAAGAGAGAAATGTGAAAGTTAAAAGCCAAAATCAAATCTATAAAAACAAACCCAAAATAGCATTAATAAGAAAACCTATGGGCAGTATGGTAATTTCTGTCCAGTTCTGAATAATAATTATAATGAAGAGAAGCGGTGTTCCTATTTTCATTATGCGATATTCAGTTTCCGGTTTTAAATTAAGGCCTGAAAAAACAATGTGGCTGCCGTCAAGGGGCGGTAAGGGAATAAGATTAAAAATAAAAAGCCCCAGGTTAATAAAAATTGCATGAAGAATAATCAAAAGAACATGTTGAAATATTTCAGAACTCAAAAATTCAAATAGATCCCAGTTTTCCGAAACATAGGAATGAAATATCAGGGCCTGATAACCTTTAACCGTATAAATCAATACAACTGCTAAAAGAAAATTTGACAAAGGACCGCAGGCTGCAATAATGGCCTTGTCCCTGCGAACATGCTTTAAATTGGCTGGGTTAAACTGCACTGGTTTGGCCCAGCCAAATCTTGCAATGATGATAAACAGAAAGCCTATAGGATCAATGTGCTTTATTGGATTAAAAGTAAGCCGGCCCTGATCCTTGGCTGTACTGTCACCAAGCTTGTATGCGCTGAATGCATGGCAGAACTCGTGTACTGTAAGGCCCAGGATAATGCCGGGAAGCACATATAGAATTTCTGTAAAATTAAACATCAGCGCTGTATCCTGGCTGACCCGCCTTTGGCAAAAGCCTCAACCTGTTCAAGCGTTACCATGGATGTATCCCCAGGGGTGGTGGTGAGCATGGCGCCATGTGCCCAGCCCAGTCTTAGGGCTTGTTCGGGTGTTTTTCCTGATAAAAGGCCGTAGATAAGGCCGGAAGCAAAACCATCACCCCCGCCTACTCGGTCATACACATCAAGCTCGCACACAGGGGCTGTGTAACTCTTGCCATCCAGCCAAAGCACGGCGCTCCAGGAATGGCGGTTTGTGGAATGAACCTCACGCATTGTTGTTGCTACGGCTTTTACATTTGGAAAATCCTTTACAACATTTTCTATCATGCCAAGAAAGGCAGAAGGGTCCAGTTCACTTTTTGATTCAACATCCTGACCCTTGAGTCCAAGGCCTTTTTGTAGATCTTCTTCATTACCTACGATTATGTCTACATTACTGACAATATTTCTTAGTATTCTGGCAGCTTCATCGCTGGCTTTTGATTTATCAAGGCCCCTCTCAGCTGCACTAAGTGCCCAGAGTTTTTCCCTGTAATTGAGATCAAAGGAGACAACTGCCCCGGCCTTTTTTGCTGCTTTCATTCCCTCGATTACAAGTTCCGATGTGGTTGGAGAAAGGGCTGAGAAAATTCCGCCGGAGTGAAACCAACGAACATTACCCTGCGCATTGCCGAATATGGCGTTCCAGTCAAAGCTCCCGGGTTTAAGCTGCTGTGCAGCCTCGTTAGAACGGTTGTAAAAAACCACAGGACCGCGAACTCCCTGGCCCCTGTCGCTCCACACTATTGCCATGTTGGGGCCGCGTACACCATCATGCGAAAAGCGTTTGTAATAGGGTGTAACCCCGGCTTTTCTTACAGCAGCCTCAACACGCTGGCCTATGGGGTAATCTACAATAGCACTTGCAATGGCTGTCCTTAGACCAAAGCAGGAGGACAGGTTAGCTGCAACATTATACTCACCGCCGGAAACATGGAGTCTGTAATCATCAGCTTCCTTGAAGGGAATTATTCCGGGATCAAGCCTTGTTACAAGAGCTCCCAAAGACAAAAAATCATGAATTGCGCCTTGCGCTGGTTTAATTTGTAAAGACATTTTTTACTCCTTATACTGTATATGTTGATGCGCTTGTTGAGCCGCCTTTGCCAGTCCAGTTTGTATGGAAAAACTCACCGCGTTTTTTATCAACGCGCTCGTAAGTGTGTGCGCCAAAATAATCACGCTGTGCCTGGAGCAGATTTGCTGGCAGCCTTTCAGTGCGGAAACCGTCAAAATAGGAAAGCGCGCTTGAGAATGCCGGAACAGAAATTCCATTTTCCACAGCAGAGCATACAACCCTTCGCCAGGAGCCTTGGGCTTGTTCTGCAATTTGCGCAAAGAAGGGGTCTAAAAGAAGGTTTTCCAGGTTTGGGTTTTTGTCAAACGCTTGTTTTATTTTGCCCAAAAACACAGACCTTATAATACAGCCCCCGCGCCACATAAGTGCAATGCCGCCATAATTAAGATTCCAGCCATGTTCTTTTGCCTTTTCCCTCATCAAAAGATACCCTTGAGCATAGGACACGATTTTTGAAACATATAATGCCTTGCGCAGATCATCTATAAAGGCTTTTTTATCAGCAGGCATTTTATTTCCAGGGCTTGAGAAAACCTTTGATGCAGCTACACGTTCATCCTTTGCAGCAGAAAGACAGCGGCTGAAGACAGCTTCAGAAATCAATGTTAGAGGAATGCCGGAATCAAGGGCTGCAATAACAGTCCATTTTCCTGTTCCTTTCTGCCCTGCTGTGTCAAGGATTTTTTCTGCAAGCGGGCTCCCATCATCATCCTTATATCTTAGAATATCCCTTGTAATTTCGATCAGATAGCTGCCTAGCTCAGCTTCATTCCATTCAGCAAACACATCTCCCATTTCATCATAAGAAAGCCCAAGAACTGACTTCATAATATCGTAGGTCTCGCAGATCAACTGCATGTCCCCGTATTCAATGCCATTATGAACCATTTTAACAAAATGGCCTGCACCGTTTTCACCTACCCAGTCGCAGCAGGGAACGCCGCCGGAGCCAGTGTCTGCATCAACCTTGGCAGCAATGGCCTGGAAAATGGGCTTTACTAAGGGCCAGGCAGCTGCAGAACCGCCGGGCATTATGGACGGCCCTTTTAAAGCGCCTTCTTCACCGCCGGAAACACCTGTGCCAATATAAAGCAGCCCCTTTGACTCAACATAGCTAGTACGGCGTATGGAATCAAGGTAATTTGAGTTTCCGCCGTCTATAATAATGTCCCCTTTTTCAAAAACAGCAAGCAAGTCTTCAATGGCAGCATCCACAGGCTCGCCGGCCTTAACCATGAGCATTGCTTTACGCGGTGTTTTAAGGCATGCGGCAAAATCCTTTAAATTATGGCAGCCCTTGATGTTCTTGCCTTGACCGCGTGTATTTACAAAATCATCCACTTTGGATGTAGTCCGGTTGTAAACAG
>Ga0099364_10003284_pt1 | contig 25132 bp, 26 predicted proteins | sample TergutTh196P3_FD_73070 | JGI IMG/M metagenome (GOLD analysis project Ga0099364, IMG submission 73070) | Microcerotermes parvus P3 segment gut microbial communities from Pointe-Noire, Republic of the Congo - Th196 P3 | ecosystem: Host-associated > Arthropoda: Insects > Digestive system > Gut ...
GACAAAGTTCGCGGGGCTCTGCCCCGCACCCCGGAGTTTATCGCTTTAATTTTCCTTACCGAATGAAAAGAGCGGTCACCCGGTTGCTTGTGCTAACTGATTGTCGCACGACACATCGGAAACCGCCCTATTCGTATAATCCAAACCTTGCAGACCGCTCATGTCGCACTCCTGCGTTGCACTATCCTCTTTGCAAGTAAAAGCAACATTATTTTTCACAGTTGGGACGGTGATTATACGTTCATTAAGAATAACAGAATCATCGGAAACATTAGCGGTTGTTTCCGATTCAAGCGAGTTCAAGTATTCGCTGATTCGTGCGTAGTAAATCCGTAAAAACTTGTTGCAAGCGGCAGTCATATAGACAAAATAATGCTTGCCTTCAGACCGTTTTTTATCAAGAAATTGATATACAGGCTCATCGGCGGGCGAGTTAAGCAAATAGCGCTCAACGACTTGATAGGCTGCCTTACGAAGCAACGCATCGCCTGTGTGTGAAATTTTGCCGCTTTTGGTGACTTTTTTGCCGAAATCATCCTTGCCGGGGTCAACACCGGCATAGGCAACCAACGCCCACTTATCAACGAATCTGCGCGGGTCACCGATTTCGGCAATCAGCTTTGAAGCAAGGGTTTCGCCAACGCCGTAAAGTTCGTTCACGGCCGGAAATTCCGGGACTTGTTTTGCAAGTTTAATCATTTCGGCGCGAAGTTTTTCTACGCGGACTGAGATATTCAAAACATGTTTGGCGGCATCGGTGACAAGCATCTTTGTGAAGTCGTCTTTTTGCAGAGTAGTTACATTTTCTTTGCGATGGCGTGGATTTTAACAACATCCGATTCACTGAAACAGTATCGATTTTTCTTGCAAAACCTACGGAATTTTTCGGTAAATTTGGCTAATCTGAGCGAACTCACGCAGTCGCTGTGCCAAAATTGGATTACAAAATCAATAAGTTTCTGATGACCGTTTGATTATGCCGGACTGCCGAAAAATTCATCAATACGCGGAAATGCACGTTCAAGCAGAGCATAAAGCCTGTTCGTATGTACTGATAGGGTTTTATCCTCGAAATTGAATTGCCGGGCAAGGGATTTTAGGTTGTCACGAGTGGTATCAAGTGTACTGTAATCGCGCAGTTTGTCGCGATTGTCGAGGGTATATCGGGCTATTTTCAATGAAGCTGTGCGGTCGGTACTCACCTTTCTCAAAGTATTGTCGCCGTATTGGTTAATAAGCACGGGATTCGCCACCGACACGCGAATACCCGCCCTCACGAGAGATTCGGCGACTACTTGATAGTATACCCCGGTGTGTTCCATAACAACGCGAACATCGTCAAATTTCTTCACAAACGCAACCAAATCCGCCAATTCGGTTTTGTTATGAAAAATATCAAACGGTTTTTGAAGGATTTTCTTGCCTTCTCCAACTACTGCCACGGTGCTTCGACCTTTGGAAACGTCGATTCCTATTGCAATCATTGCGTACCTCCTAAAATTTTATCGGTTTACCGCCATTATCACTGCCGATTCAATCTCCGGTCACACGAACGCTTATGCTCTACTTTCCGAAACCGAACACCGGGTCGTGAGGCGGCTGATTAGCTCCTGTGCGAGCGCAAGGCTCTTGGAGTGAACCATCATCCGACACTCACAATATTTCCCGATTTAAGCAGCGACGGTCTGTTGCGGCTTGCAATTCCACAACTAAAATGACCGTAACTTTATTGTAGGAGGATTAAACATGAAAACAAAAAGGATTTTAGTATTAATCATAGCGGTAATTATGGCTGCCGCTTTTGTCGGATGTAGCAACAACGAATCATCAAACAATGCCGCCAGCAGCGGCGGCGGAGCTTCAAGCACTGAGGCTACCGGGCAAGTAGAACGAGTAAGGGTCGCCCTTACCGCAAGCTCTTTCAATATTGACCCCTTTGGCACCAACAGCATTCCACGTATGTGGATAACCCAGATTATATACGGGTCGCTGTATGCCAACCCTTTCTACGGTGCGTCACTTGACGAAATGGAACCGTGGCTTGCCAGAAGAATAGAAAAAGTGGATGAACTTACTTATGCCGTCGAGTTGCATAATTACATCCACGACAGTAAAGGAAACCACATCACCTCAGAGGATATTGTATTCAGCTATGCTAATATGCAAACTTTGGGGCAGCAGACCCGGATTGGCACATACTTAGACTATATTGAAATTATAGACGATTACAATATGTTGTTCTATTTGAATAAATATGGTCCAGGTGTCGTTGAATTCTTGATGGGGGACTACACGCTGTCTATTGCCAGTAAAAGTTGGTATGAAAACGCAACCGATGCGGAGATAAGGAATGACCCGGCGACTACCGGTGCATATAGAGTGGCTTCTTATACGCCCGGCTCAAGCCTTGTTTTGGAAGTTGTTGAAGATTATTGGCAGACGGACGAAAACTATCGCAACAGTGCGGATTCCCAGAATGTCAGGCGCATTGAGTACACAGTTATTACCGAGAACTCCATGCGCAGTATTGCGTTGGAAAACAGGGAAATTGACGCGACTGTAATTGATGCAAATGAGTTAAAGCGTTTTTATGACGGGACTCGTCCTTTGTCTGGTTGGAATGTGGATATTCGAGGCGGAACATTTTCTTATCCCATCTTTCTTAACATGGAACAAGGGAAATCACCTTTTGCTGACAATTTGAATCTAAGAAAAGCCGTTTTATATGCGCTTGATTCTGAAAGTATATTATATGCCGGTGATTATGACAGTTCTACCGGTGAGGTGCTGTATACCTTTGGTACATCTATTATGAGGGGGTTCCAAGAAAGCTGGACAGACGAGGATTATTTCACTTATGACCCGGAGAAAGCAAGGGATTACTTTAAGGCTTCCGGTCATACCGAAGGTAGTGTTAATGTCCGCTTGTTGAGCCGAACCTCCATTCAAAATGGTATTCATGCCGTTATAATGGCTAATCTGCAAGCTGTTGGATTCAACGTGGAATTGCTTACCTATGACCAAGCGCTGTTCAATACTTATAAGGTTGACCCCACACAATGGGATATCTTGCTTGATAATAAGGGAGCGACAGGGCACATCGCAACATGTTGGGATAATAATTTTAACCCGGCAGGCTTTGCAGATGGAAGCAGTGTTAATTTCACACGCGACGACCATTTAATTGATTTACTAATGAACGTAACCACTACCGGTTCATATGAGGATATTCAAGCTTTTCACAGATATCTGATTGAAATATCAATCTTAAAAGGGCTATACACCCCCTACAACATTATGGTTGGTCAAGACGGTATCCTTGAATTAGCTGTTAACGCAAACATGATGCCAAGGGTAAATGCGTTTGTTTTTGCTGAAAACTACCAATCGGTAGGAAGATGACCTTAAAAGGAATGGGTAAGGGTGCTGGGCAATTCTTATTAATTTCAGCGCCCTTACCGAATTAAACCTATTTGTAATGGAATGGAGGAGGAAAATGGTACGTTATATTGGAAGCCGACTGTTACAAATGATTCCTATTCTGCTGGCAGTTGCAATTCTAATTTTTGCATTGATGAGCTTTGTACCTGGCGATCCTGTGCAGATTATGTTAGGCGATGGGGCAACCCCTGAGCAACTGGACGCGGCCCGTGCAGCTTTTGGATTAGATAAACCTTTCCTTGTGCGGTTATGGGATTACTTACTGGGGATTATACGGCTTGATTTTGGGGTTTCCTTTGTTCAGGGAACAAGCGTGGCAACAGAATTGTTCCAACGCTTCCCCCGCACGCTTATTCTTTCAACACTCAGTATCATCTTTACTATTGTGATTGGCATACCGATTGGAATACAGTGCGCAATCAAGGCCAATAAATTTACTGACAAAGCTTGGATGTTTATAACGATGCTTGGCAACTCCATGCCGGGTTTCTGGCTTGCACTGCTGTTGGTGCTTCTGTTTTCCGTGAGGTGGGACTTGTTGCCATCAAGCGGTATTGGCGGCATTGAGTTTTATATCCTGCCGGTCATTGCAAACTCAATCGGAAGCCTTGCGGATATAGCGCGTCAGACCCGTTCAAGTATGCTGGAGGTTATCCGTTCGGATTTCGTGGTGACGGCGCGGGCAAAAGGGCTTAATGAAAACGGTGTTATATGGCAACATGCGCTGCCCAATGCGTTAATACCAATTATTACCATATGCGGGAGCCGTTTTGGGTTTATGCTTGGCGGCACGGTAATAATCGAATCTGTTTTCTCAATTCCCGGCATCGGTTTGTATATGGTAAATGGCATTAACAGCCGTGATTACCCGGTTGTTCAAGGCAGCATCATCTATATAGCGTTTATCTTCGCTTTTATAATGCTGATAACGGATTTGATTTATGCGTATGTTGATCCACGCATAAAAGCGCGTTATATAAAATCGAAGTAAACAAATAAAAAATGCCGTCAAAATCTGATGGAAGGTTAAAAGAAAGACGAGGTGTACTTATGGCTAAAAAGAAAAACCCGCACAATATAGAATCTAAGCACCTTAAACCAGGGTCGCTGCCATATATCTGGGGAAAGATTAAAAAAAACCCCGGTGCAATGTTTGGATTGATTTTTATTGTGACATTGTTTGTCCTATCATTTTTATCCCCTTACATCATGCGGCATGATTATCAGGAAATTGTCATAAGAAACCGCTTTGCCCTGCCCAGCCTTGAACATTTGCTGGGATGCGATGAGGTTGGGCGCGATATTTTGTCCCGTATCCTGTATGGCGCAAAATATACGCTGAGTATTGGAATCCTGTCAGTTGCCATCAGTTGTATCGTGGGTGCGATTTTAGGTGCGGTTGCAGGTTACTTTGGCGGAACCGCAGACACCATGATTATGCGCTTTTTGGATGTTTTTCAAGCATTCCCGAATATCCTTTTAGCAATTGCCATTGCCGCAGTTCTTGGTACTGGATTTGACAAAGTTATTTATGCAATCGGCATCAGCGGTGTTCCCAATTTTGCGCGTATGATGAGAGCGAACATTTTAACAGTACGCGGTTCTGAATATATCGAAGCCGCTACCTCTATAAACTGTTCGACATTTAGGATTATCCTGCGCCATGCTGTCCCGAATGCGATGTCGCCAATGATTGTTCAGGTGGCGATGGGTATTGCCAGTGCCGCTTTAGCCGCTTCAGGTTTGAGTTTCCTAGGGTTCGGCGTACAGGACCCGACACCGGAATGGGGGGCGATGCTAGCTTCCGCTCGTGGATATATGCGCGATTATCCTCATATGGTCGTCATCCCCGGCATGTTTATTATGTTGACCGTCCTAAGCTTCAATTTGGTTGGTGATGCCATTCGTGACGCACTAGACCCAAAGTTGAAAAACTAATCAAGAAAGGAACGAAATTATCATGGAAAATATGAACACGAAAAATAAGTTCTTTTCAGTACGCGGCTTGTATGTGAAGTATAAATCGGGAAGCGATGTAATTCATGCAGTAAACGGTGTATCTTTCGATTTGGCATCCGGTTCAACAATTGGGCTTGTTGGCGAAACTGGGGCTGGAAAAACATCCATTGCTCGTGCGATTATGAGGATTTTGCCAGATTATGCCATTAATTCGGTTAGCGGTGAGATTTTTTTCAAGGAAAGGGACGTTTTAAAGCTTCCTGAGAGCGAAATGTGCATATTACGCGGTAAAAGCATTTCAATGATATTTCAAGATCCAATGACTGCGTTAAATCCGGTAAAAACCGTTGTCGAACAAATAGCGGAGGGAATCCAGCTTCACCAAAACATGAATAAACGGGATTCCATTATAGCTGCAATAAAAATGTTGGAAACAGTCGGAATTTCCGAGGATCGTGCGCATCAGTACCCACACCAATTTTCCGGCGGCATGAAGCAGCGTGTGGTAATTGCTATTGCTATTGCTTGCAATCCCGAACTTCTGATTGCGGATGAACCTACCACAGCGTTGGATGTGACCATCCAAGCACAGGTTTTGGATTTAATGAAGAATCTCCAAAAAGATCTCGGAACATCTATGATTTTAATTACGCATGATTTGGGCGTAGTGGCAGACATATGTGATTTTGTTGCCGTCGTTTATGCAGGCGAAATAGTGGAATATGGCTCAAAGGAAAACATATTTAAAAATCCTTCTCATCCATATACAAACGGTTTGTTTGGAGCCCTTCCTGATTTATCAAAAAATGTCAGCCGGCTTACCGCTATAGGAGGGCTTCCTCCTGATTCCACTAAAATGCCGGTAGGATGTTCATTCCTTCCCCGTTGCCCTCATAAAAGCGAAGCTTGCCGCCATTTAGGTCTTGAAATGACCAAGCTTAGTGAAAATCATCAAATACGCTGTGTAATGCACAAAAAGGAGGGTTAATATGGCACTGCTCGAAATTAAAAATCTAAAAAAATATTTTCCGACACCAAGGGGTACCGTTCATGCGGTAGACGATATTACCTTTTCGATTGAAAAAGGCGAAACCATGGGGTTGGTTGGAGAATCCGGTTGCGGTAAATCAACTCTTGGCCGTACAATCATCCACCTGCTTGAAAGCACCGATGGCACCATCCATTTTGAAGGTAAAGATGTCACGCATCTAAAAAAAAATGGTTTGGTTAAGTTGCGTGAGGATATGCAGATTATATTTCAAGACCCACACTCATCCCTAAACCCAAGGATGACTGTCCGTGATACCATTACGGAACCATTAAAGCTCTCAAGGCGGTTTAACACTATCAAATCGCTAGAAACGGAAACGAACCGCCTTATGGATTTAGTTGGCATAGAAAGCCGTTTTAGGGTATCCTATCCTCACGAGTTGGATGGTGGTCGCCGCCAACGTGTCGGTATTGCCAGGGCGATTGCACTAAACCCAAAAGTGGTAGTTTGTGATGAGCCCGTTTCCGCGCTGGATGTTTCCATACAGGCACAGGTTCTAAACCTTTTAATGGATTTACAGGATGAATATGGCCTTACCTATCTATTTGTAACACATGATTTGTCTGTAGTGCGGCATATTTCTACTAATATCTGCGTCATGTATTTAGGACAGGTTGTAGAAACATGCCCAACACAGGAATTGTTTGACAACCCGCTTCACCCATACACTAAGGCGTTGCTTTCTGCTATTCCAACGGTAGACATTGATGATAAAAAAGAGCGGCTTCTTCTAAAGGGTGAAATTAGTTCCCCTATTAACCCAAAACCGGGTTGTCGTTTTGCGGTACGGTGTCCATATGCAAAAGAAAAATGCTTTCAGCCTGTGGAGCTAATTGAGGCAGCACCGAATCACTTCTGCTCCTGCTGCCAGACAAAGGAAATTAACTAGCTTTTTGCATGATACGGAGGAAATGCCATGAAATCATTGCGCGAACAATTTGAAGATGATTATGCTGCTGTCAAAATACCGGCTAAGAACAAAGCTGGGTTTAAAATCCGTTATGTTTATTATGCGCCTTGGTATATATGGAATCTTCCAGAGCCTGTATTAAAGCGAAAAAAACTGCTGCTGACCTGTATTAGCGTCGGCAACCTTTTCCTCTTTATACTGGCTGGGGTACAAGAAACTGGTTTAAACCATCATAAAGCAGTTGAATTGACGGTAATTTTTGCCCTGTGTACCCATGTGCTTGAGCTTTTCAGTATAGTACAATTCCTGTTTGCGAATTATATGACAAGCCGCATGACATACTCCTACATCAATAAAACATTGAAGAGTATGCCGTTTATTCGTGGGTTTTGCCTTCTAGCAACAGTGATGGCAAGCATATACTACACACTGCAAAATGAGTTACATTTTAGAACATTTATGATTGCTATATGTTACTTGATTTGCGCTTTAATGGCATTATATGTTTTTTGGGAATACCGGAAAATTCCATTCAAAACCGAAAAAAATATTAAAATAATAGGAAGGTAATTTTTATGAAATCAATCAACATTGAACTTGATTCCATTGATAAGGTAAGGAATTTCGTAAGTAAAATAACAATGTTTGCAGGTAACTTCGACCTTGTTTCTACTCGTTTTGTTATTGATGCGAAATCAATTTTAGGGATATTCAGCCTTGACCTCTCCAAACCGCTTCGTTTGGATATTCACGACGAAGGGGAGTACGATAAAATCATGGAAGCACTCAACCAGTTTATTGTATAAAGGCTGTTCACAATTCAAAAATAGGGGGAAATTATAAATATCATTAACCTTGGCGGAAAAATATCAGTTCCTGAGATTGGGCTTGGTTGTATGCGGATCGCCGGTATTAGTAAAATAGAAACAGAGCGGTATGTGCATACAGCCATGGAACTAGGGGTCAACTTCTTCGATCACGCCGATATACTATAAGGATATCAAATGCGAATCTCATTTCGCTGAATCAATTGGGATGACCCCAACACTTAGGGAGAAAATGCTCCTTCAAACTAAATGCTCTATCCGCCCAGGTATTTGTTATGATTTTTCTAAGGAGCATATAATTACTTCAGTTGATGGTAGTTTAAAGCGTTTGCAGACAGATTATATCGACATCTTGTTTTTACACCGCCCGGATGTTCTAATGGAGCCGGAAGAAGTTGCAGATGCTTTTTTTATTCTAAAGCAAGCGGGTAAGGTAAAATTTTTTAGTGTTTGCAATTATAATTCTTATCAGATTGCTTTATTAAATCATCATTTGGGAGATAACATGATTATTGCCAATCAGCTTCAACTCAGCATAACAAATTGTTCGATGATTGATCTTGGAGTCAACGTGAACACTACTAAGACCGAGGCTTTAGAGTAGATAGGGATGGTGGAATATTGGATTATTGTAGGCTGCACGGCATTTCTATCCAAGCATGGTCGCCTTTCCAATACGGCTTATTTGAAGGCGTTTTTATCGGAAGCGACAAGTATCCTTCCCTTAATCAAAAGCTTGATGAGATTTCGGAAAAATTTGGCGTATCACCGTCAGCAGTGGCAGTAGCATGGATTTTACGCCACCCTGCCAAAATTTAAACCATCGTAGGTACTACAAAGGTCAGTAGGTTGAAAGATGTTTGTAAAGCAGGTAGTTTTATCATCACTAGAGAGGAATGGTATGAACTTTATAAAGCGGCTGGAAAAACATTGCCATGATACATGCAATTCAGGAAAAAAATTTACAGATGCTTTATAACTCATATTTCCGCTCTTAACAGGAGCAGGCGATTCAAAAAAGTCCGCTCCTTACATTCTTAATATTTTCATATGATTTTTTATAGGCAGATGGCAAATAGATAGAATATTAACTATAATATAAAACAATTTTAAAATTTCATCACATGCATTAAACGAGTTTAGGCATTATTAATGGAGGATGATTGCTTGATTAAAAATTATATGAAATCAGATACATTGATAGAATTTGATTTTATAACGGAACGGTATGCTGCGTTTCATTCGCATGAAAATTTTGAACTTTTATTTATAATCAGTGGAAAGATGGTAATTACAATAGAGGAAGATACCTATCAATTAAATGCTGGCGATATGCTTGTTGTTAATATTAATCGAAAACACAGTTATAATGGCAATAATAATTTGGTTGTGGGGCATTTTTTTATTTCATATGTAAATGTTATTGAATTGCTGGGGCAGCCCCATGTGCTTTTTTGGTGTAATTCTACTATAGATTCAAATGAGGCTTATGATGAACTGCGAAGAGTGATTGTTAAAATATTCAACCAATCCTTTCATAAAAATGAATGGAATAAGCTCTTTATTAATAGCATGTATTATCAAATGCTGCATATCCTAGCAGAAAACTTCTTGTTAACACCTAATGATATGCAATATGACATAGAACGAAGCAAAGAAGATGACCGTATACAAGAAATTTTTGCATATATAAAGGCAAATTTCCGTCAAAACATCACACTTAACGATATTGCAAAACATTTATACTTATCTCCGACTTATGTATCCAAGTATATTAAAAAGAAATGTAACATCAATTTTATTGAATTGTTGAATACTGTTCGTTTCACCCGCGCAATGGATGATTTAATGCACTCGAATGATTCTATTTTAAAAATTGCCCTTAATAATGGATTTACTAATATTACTTCATATAATACATTATTCAAAGAAACTTATCATATGACCCCCTCAGAATTCCGTAAACAACGGAAGTCCCAGCTTGAAAAATCAGATAAACAAAAACAAGAAAAACAGGAACTAATTGAAAAAAAGGTCGAGGAATATTTAAAACGGAATCCTAATATTCAAGAGTCAAGAGAAGAAATAATTAAATTAAGTGCTGAAATTGATATAGAATGTCATCCTATCAGCGAATGGAGCGGGTATTGCTGTAAAATGATTAATGCAGGAACCGCAATGGATTTAAGTAGCTCTACATTTCAAGAGCAAATTTTATTGCATAAATCAAAAATGGGTTTTGAATATGTCCGGTTTTGGGATATATACGTTCCAGAACTGTATATTGACATCCATGCGCCAAAGGGAAAACAGAATTACAGCCGTTTAAATGCCGTCATGGATTTTCTTGTGAAAAACAACTTGAAACCTTATATTGAATTGGGCTTTAAGCCTATACGTATTTTAAAAACAACACGAAAAGCAGTAAAAGAGATACAACGGGAGCAGCAATTTTCATCAGAAATTGAAATGAGAGAGTTTTATAACGAATTCATAAATAATTTTATAAACCGTTATGGGGCCGAAGAGGTTCAAAATTGGTATTTTGAATATTGGGAAAAAACGAATGTAAATTTTCGGACACTGGAATCCTATCACTATATTACCATGGCTGAGGAAGGTCATAAGGATTATTTTTGGCGATTCAGTATCATTGCAGAAGTATTTCGCAAATGCCTGCCAAAGGTACGAATTGGCGGTGGAGGTTTTCCTGTAAGGCTTTATGGCGAAAACGGATTTGCGCAGATTTTAACCGTTTGGAAACAAGAAAAAGAAAAACCGGATTTTATATCTTTAAGTTGCTATCCATACTTGCAAGAAAAAGAAGCGGAATCTTATTACGAAAAAAGAAATACCGATCTTGAGTATGTGCGACATAATATTGAAATGACAGAAAATGCAATTATAAAAGCAAATTTCCCTAAAACTGAAATTCATGTTACTGAATATAGCCTAACCCTATCTAATCGTAATATTATTAATGATAGCTGTTTAAAAGGGGCTTTCTTGATTTATAATGCGATTTCCTGTCTTGGAAAAGCAGAAATGATGGGCCATTGGTTCTTTACAGATGCGTATGCTGACGAGCAGGACACAAAAGCGCTGCTGTTTGGCGGATGCGGCTTATTAACAAAAGATGGTATTACTAAGCCGGGATACTTTGCATTTGAATTTTTAAACAGGCTGCATAAACATATTCTTCAGATACATTCTAATTATATCGTTACCCGTAATGACTACAATTCAATAAGAATAGTTTGCCATAATATGAAAAAACCTAATTACAACTATTATATAATTGAAGAAGATAATCTCCAGATTAAAGACATACCGATTATTATGGAAAACAGGGAATTTATGACAATTCATTTAAAAATTGATAATGTGAAAAATGGTGTTTATATGATAAAAAAAGAACAATTGAATAGAACTTATGGAAGCATACAAGATAAATGGAAAAATTTGAATATGGAATCGAACTTAACTATGAGAGAAATGGCATACTTAAAAACCGTAAGTGTCAGTGCCATTTCAATCCAACAGATTGAAACGAAGAAAAGAGAGATAGAGTTCGACATAGAATTAGAACCTAACGAAATACAGTATATCCAAATATTGCTTAAATAAAAACAATCTGATAGCATAATGCTTTGAAAAATTTTAGCTAGATAAATTATTAAAATAAAAAAGACAAAAATCACACTCTGATTTTTGTCTTTTTTATTTCTCCATTAAAAAAAAACCAAATGTAAAGCCGTTTAATGATTATAAATGAATAATTTATTTGTAGATAGATATTTTAGATATAGATAAAATGAAATAAATAATTTTACGAGGGGTAAAAAATGAAGATAAATATAAAAAAAATTAAAATAGGAGGAAAACGTATTGCCATTTACGTAGTAGGGATGGTTGCCGTATCTGTGGGAATTGTTCTTGGAACAAAATGTGAACTAGGTATTTCCCCGGTCAGCAATTGGCCATTTGTAATGGAAAAAGTAGTACCTTTAAGCTTTGGAGTATTGACGATGCTGTTTCACTTTGTAAATATATTTTTGCAATATATATTAGAAAAAAAGTTATCAATGTAAAAATTTTTTTGCAAATCCCCTTAGCAATTGTTATGAGGTTGTTAATTGATGTTGCTAAAGAAGCAATATATATAAATGAATCATTTTTACTAATAAGAATTATAGCACTTGCTCTAAGTGTTTTTTTTACTGCATTAGGGATGGTTTTCATGATTAATATGAACTTAATACAAAATCCGCCTGATGGTACCGTGAAAGCAATCGGTAAGGTTTTACATATTGAAATTGGAAAAATGAAACTAATATACGATATCTCTATGGTAATAAGCTCCGGTTTGATGAGTTTTTTTTATTGAGAGAATTTAGGGGGTTAGGAATTGGAACTATTATATCAGCCGTTTTTGTAGGGAAAGTGCTATCTTTATTGCAAAGAAGCATTGGAAATAAGTTGAAGTGTTTCATTAATCTATGTCTTAATGCATATTCCTAGAAGCGTCAATACTAATATGGAAACTCATTTAGTTTATTTTAGTTCAAATATAGAAAAAAGCGATGATGATATATTCGTTTTTTTCGTACACGGTATAGTGCCGGAGTTTTGTGATAACTTCGCCTTTCGTGTAGATAAATCAGGTAAACAACGGCGCAGAAAGGAGATTATTTGCCCGTATTGCAAGCGTATTTTTGAAACGGTAGACGCGCAAGCAAAGATTGAGGTTTTCCGTCATTCGAGAAAATCGGAAGAAATTTGTAATAATTTTAGGCAATGCAGGATATGCCATAATGTCGTTGGCATAAAATACGCTTAACGATTTTGCTATAAAACAACTGAATAACAAAAACTGACCTACCGCCTTGCGGCGGTTAAGTAAAACCCTCACGGAATCTGAATTACAAACGCTTGGAATGTTAGTCTTGACCCCTACCCAGTGAAATTCTGAGGGTGGCAAGCGGAAAGCGTCCTGCCAACGGCTGCGGTTTTGCGGATAGAAAGGTCACGCGCGCTTTATGTATACAGACCGAAACAGGCGGGCAGGCATCATTCATAGACGTTTGAAAAATAACGTCCGTACTGAGTTCGCATGATTATATAAATAATCACGATGTTCGACGAGTCTTACAAGGCGGCAACTTTGTGTTGCTGTCTTGTAAGACTCGTTTTTTGTTGTTACAGCGCAAAAGATGGTCGCAAACAAAAAGCGTGTTTGTTGCTCGCTAATGCAACCTTGTTGTCGCCTTTGTTGGACGCTCGAAAGGAGAGTGCCTAATGAGGACGGCAACATTTTTTATTTTGCGGCCACGCTGCCGTTCCCCTCCGATTTTGGATTTTTGCTCAAAACAAAATTTCAAAATTCGGAGGTTGTAATGAAAACAACTTATTTCGTGTAGAGTGACCTGTCATGCGGCGGCGTTAATCCCGATTAGAAAGAAATTACCGGGCGTGAGTTTTACGCACTTGTGCGTTCGCCCGAAGGCAAGGGCCGCTTTTTTATAAAGCTGGACAGCGATGGCGAGGACGACGGCAGGATTGTTATGGAAGCCACAAAAGCCGAATACGTCCAATGGCGCAAAGAAAAAGACCACAGCGATTATATCCGTGAGCAAGAGCAGAAAAGCGGGTAGCAAACCATTTCATATCACGCGATGGATTCTGAGGATAGCTATTCCGGCGAGGAAACCATCGAAGATACCGGCGTGAACATTGAAGCGGAGTTTATATCGTCCTTTGAGCGGGAGCAGTTGAAAAAGTTCTTATAGCAGTTGACCGAGGACGAGTATCGCTTGCTCGAATATTTTTATTTGTCCGGTGAAAAGGCGACAGTACGTGGGTATTCGAATATTACAGGTATTCCCAGAGCAACCGTTTCTGACAGAAAAACAGCCCTCCTGAAAAATATAAAAAATTTTTTTCAGGAGGGTCGGACAAATCAAAATTTAGTTCCCAATAGATAAATGAGAGGACAATTTTAATCTCTCGCCTGCACCTTGACAACTGAATACGAACCAAAACACCGAGTAATCAGTCGCGCCGCTTGCCATGAAGCCTACAAGCAGAGCGAGCCGCGCGGTTGTGACTATGATACTCCCCCAAAGATGTCTTTTACGGGGCTTGCGATGAAGCGTGTAAGCAAAGGAAGTATGTGCCGTCTGAAAGAGGGCGGTGGGTGCTTTCGTGGGGATATGGCGGTTGCCGCCAATATTCCGTCGGTGTTGTAAATGAAGATTATTCCTGATTTTTCATAAAGCCTTTAACAGCTCTGACTATGCGCCGGGGGTGCTTGTTTGATACGACCGCTCCCGGTGTATCACAGAACCGTTAAAAACTTAAAAATTCCAACGTAAAAAGAGGTGAGATGAAATGGCATACAGCATACTTGCGGAAATAAGCCGCAAATTACCCGAACAATGCCACAGCATTACAGGATTTATGTTTATCGCCTTCGATTGCGCTGTGTTTGAAAAGGAATTAGACGATGAGCGTTTGGAATACTACGCCGTCAACTTAACAAGCGGCGCGAGGCTCACTCTCGAACGCCGAAGAAATCCTATAACACAGGCGACCGTTGAAAGATTAGTCCGTAAACTCCGCGATTCAAAGATAGCGGGTTTAGGCAGGCTTGAAATTACAAACGAACAAGCCGTACCGCTGTCGAAGCAGAAAAGGTACTGGCCGAATTATTCCGCGAAATACTGCCGCAGTATGGGTTCTCAATCCGTGAGGGTCAAATAAAACTTGCGGAACAGCTACTCGAAAAAATAGCGGGACGGCAAATATTGATAGCTGAAGCGACTACCGGGCTTGGCAAAACGCTTGTATATATCCTCGTTGGTGCGTTGATAAAAAGAAGCGGTATCAACCAGTCATGGAGCGGAAGCTATTATCCCGGCATGAGTACCATTGAATGGAAGCGCGTACCCATTTGCATCAGCACATCGTCAATCGCTCTGCAAAAATCCGCGTGAATCCATTCAAATGCCAGCAAAAGTTAAAAATAGTTAAAAAATACATTACATAAAATGTAAAAAAGTGTTGACACTTGGGGGTGAGGTGTTTATAATTATTATAAACCGACTGACGGTATAATTTAAATGGGGGTCAATTAAATGAAAAACGAGGAGAGGACGGCAGCTACAAAGCACGCGATACTTGATACTGCGGCGCGTTTGTTTATGGAAAAGGGCTATGATCAAACGTCCATAGGCGATATACTGGGGCTGTCCGGCGTCGCGAGGGGCTCTTTGTACTACCATTTCAAATCCAAAGAAGACGTGCTAGACGGCGTCCTGGAGCGCGTAACGGCGCAGATAACAGCGCGGGCTAGGGGCATCGCCGACGACCCCGCGCTAACGGCGCACGAAAAACTGGCCCGTGTGATTGCGTCGCTCAGCATATCTAAAACGCAGGACGCGGCCATCATACAGGAGATGCACGCCCCATCCAACGCGCTGCTACACCAAAAGAGCATAATACAAACAATCCGCGCCGTCGCGCCGCTTATGGCGGGCGTTGTGGAGCAGGGGGCGCGGGAGGGCGTTTTTCATGTGGCGTATCCGCTGGAGACGGTCGAGATTCTGCTGGTGGCGAGCCTATTCCTATTCGACGAGGGCATGTTCAAATGGTCAGCCGAGGAAATGGCCGCGAGGATGCTCGCTTTTGTAAATATAGCAGAAACCGTGCTGGGCGCGGCGCAAGGCAGTTTACAATTCATAGGGGGTGTTGACGGTGACGAAGAATAGGTTGTTTACCAGAGACTTCAGTCTGGTAGTGATAGGGCAGATTATATCGATCCTCGGCTCGGCGGTGCTGCGTTTCGCCTTGAATTTGTATGTGCTGGACATCACCGGGCGCGCCGACATTTTCGGCTTGCTGCTGGCGATATCATTTATTCCAGCCATCCTGTTCACTCCCATAGGCGGCGCCATCGCCGACCGCTTCAACCGCCGCAACCTTATGGTCATTTTCGATTTTACCAGTAGCGCGGTGGTGCTGGTTCTGCTTACGATTCTTGCGGCGGGGCGCGCGCCTGTCGCCGCCATTGGCCTTTTTTTGGCGCTACTATCGACTATCAGCTCCATGTATCAACCCGCCGTACAGGCAAGCGTCCCTGTTCTGGTCCGCGACGAGCAGCTTGCTTCGGGCAACGGCGTCGTGACAGGCGTGGGCGCCCTATCCGGTTTGCTGGGGCCGGTCCTCGGCGGGGCGCTGTATGGGATCCTCGGTCTGAATGTATTGGTAGCGGCAAGCAGCACGGCTTTCTTCCTTTCGGCCGTTATGGAAATTTTCATCCGCATACCGTTTGCCCGGCAAAGCCGCAGCAAAGGCATGGTCCCGACCATCATAGACGATATGAAGCTGGGACTGCGCTACATCGCCCGGGAAAACCCAATAATACTAAAAGTCATGGTTCTGGCTGCGGCGCTCAATATGCTCATGTCGCCGCTTTTCATCGTCGGCGTCCCATATATCCTGCGCATCACGCTCCAAAGCAGCGAGCGTATGTATGGCATGGGCATGGGCGTTCTGGAGCTCAGCACTATCGTCGGCGCGGTCCTTACCGGCGCAGTCACGAAAAATACGAAGCTGTCCGGCCTCCACAGGCTGCTGCTGCTCGCGTCGGTTTTTATCCTGCCAATCGCGTTATCGGTCGCGCCCGCATTTCTCGGCCTGGGCTATTGGCCGCCCTTTTCGCTGATGATGGCGTTTAGCGCGTTGGTAACGGCCCTGGCCACGATATTGTCCATCTTCGTCATTACGTCCGTGCAGAAAGTGACGCCCAACGAAATATTGGGCAAAGTCATGGCGATAATAATGGCGGCCTCGCAATGCGCCGCGCCCATTGGGATGGCGATATACGGCGTCGCATTCGAACAGTTCCATAATATGGTTTATGTCCCCGTACTTGCGGCCAGTTTTTTCGCAATGGGAATATCGGTAGTGGCAAAATTCTTGTTGAAGCAATCGGGTGAGTGACAACGCTTCTCCAGCGCTTAAATAATTAGGGGAGCGCGTGCGTCTGCGTCCCAGGAGCTTACAAAAATTGGGGAGTGCGCGCGTCCGCGTCTCCGGCGTAAAACGTTTGGGGGGCGTGCGCGTCCCCATCGTCAAAACAATCCTAAAATTCGCTGTAATATATGGTAGGCGATGGGCATGAATATCGCGGGCAGCAGGTTCCCCACTTTGATTTTGGTTATATTCAGCATGTTGAGCCCAATGCTCATAATCAGGACGGAGCCGATCAAAGATATCTGCGTGATGACGACGTCGCTAAAATAAGGCGCGACGAATACAGCGAGCATCGTTATCAGCCCCTGATATATGCCGACGGAAGCTGCGGAAAACAGGACGCCAACCCCCATCGTGGATGCGAATATCATCGCAGTGATGCCGTCCAGCGCGGACTTGGCGAACAGCGTGTTGCTGTTCTTACTGATGCCGTCCTCCAGTGAGCCGACGATAGCCATCGAGCCCACGCAGAACACGAGCGTCGCGGTGACGAAGCCTTGGGCGAAGGTGGACGTACCCCCGGGCTTTACGAACTTGCTTTCGCAGAATTTCGCGAACGCGTCGAGCCGATCCTCTATTTTAATCAGTTCGCCGATTAGCGCGCCGACGGCCAACGCTATTATCATGAACAGTATGTGCTCGGACGAGACTTTGCCGCCGGCGACCGTGAAGGCGGCGCCCAGGGCCCCGCTGATGCCTATGATGATGACCGCGAGCGCGACGCCCTGCATCACGGTGTCCGTAATGCTTTTGGAGAGGACTTTTTTCAAAATGAGCCCCGCTGCGCCGCCAGCCAAGATCGTCGCGACATTTACAATGGTTCCTAACATGAGCATGTTTGTACCTTTGTTTGTAATATAGTTTTAAACGTATGCATATATTGTGCACGGGCGGATATAGAATCCGCCCGTACATACGTGTGGGGCGCCGCATTCTACGCCTCGTCGCCCAGCGCCCCTGCGCCCGTCGCGTTTACAAGCTGTCGCCGAAATCCTTGCGGAACTGCTTGACGAGCCGCTCCGGCCAGTCGCTGACTGGCTGCAGCCTGCCGAAGAAGAAACGCAGCACTTTGGGTTCCTCCACGAACTCCAGCCCCCCGATGAGGCTGCGGTTCTTGTGCAACCATGCCAGCCGGTCTGCCGTGTACTTGATCTGCGACAGGGTGAATACCCGCTTCGGTATAGCCAGCCTCGCCAGCTCCATCTCCGCGAAGTGCTCGCTGCCGTCGTCGCCGCGCTGCTCGCTCATCGTCCCGCGCTCCATGCAGCGCACGCCGCCCGCGATGAACAGCGCCGCCGCCAGCGCCCCTGCCCGGTACTGCGACTGCGGAACATGCTCGCAAAACTGCATGGCATCCACATGGCAGCCCAGCCCGCCGGGAGGCGTCACGACCGGGACGCCCTTGCCCAGCAGCTCGTTGCACAGCGCCTCCACGAATATAGGCGTCTGGCTGATCACGTCGATGTCCAGCGTTTCGCGCATGCCCACGGCCATCGCCTCCATCTCGCGCACCGACATGCCGCCGTATGTCAAAAAGCCCTCGAACAGCGGCACAAGCTCGCGCATGCGCAGGAACAACTGCTCGTCCGATACAAGGATGCCGCCGCCGCGCGCCGCGCCCAGCTTGCGCGCCGAAAAATAGATGATGTCCACAAGCGACGCGATCTCGCGCGTGATGTCGACGATTTTCGCTTCCCTGTAATGCGCATCGTGCGTCTTGATGAAATACAGGTTGTCCGCGAGCAGGCTCGCGTCGTACACAAGCGGTATGCCGGCCGCGCGGCATATGGCGGACACTTCACGCACGTTTTGCATGGAGACCGGCTGCCCGCCAATCAGGTTCGTCCCGGCCTCGATGCGCATGAACGCGATCTTTTCCTTGCCCAGCCTGCCAATGGCAGCGTTGAGTTTGTTGATGTCCACATCGCCCTTAAACGGCGCGTCGCTGTTGATCTTTAGCGCCTCGTCGCCGAATATTTCCTCGACGGCGCCGCCCATCATGGTGATGTGCGCCTTCGTCGTCGTGAAATGGTAGTTCATCAGTGCGACCTTACCCGGCTCTACGAAAACCTTTGCGATGATGTTCTCGCATGCGCGCCCCTGGTGCGCGGGCAGGAAATACTTCATGTTGAAGATGTCTTGCAACTCGGCCTCCAGGCGGTAGAACGTCTCCGAGCCCGCATAGCTGTCGTCCGCCTGCATCATGGCGGCGTACTGGTTCTCGCTCATCGCGTTCACGCCGCTATCCGTGAGCATGTCCAGGAACACGTCGCGGTTTTTCAGGAGGAATGTGTTGAAACCTGCCTCCTGCATGGCCTTTAGGCGCCCTTCCACGGGCAGCAGGTTTATCTTCTGCACCATGCGCACCTTGTGCATTTCGAGTGGGACCCTCTCCCCGGACAGGAATGTTACGTTTGACATAGCTAGTTATTCTCCTTTTGTTTTATTCTTGCTCACACAAAAAGTCCCCGAGCAAGTATGGGACTTGCTCAGGGACGAGAATAACGTAACGTAGCGTTACATAGCTTTACATTCCCGCGGTACCACCCTGATTACGGCTTATGGAAAGCCGCCGCTCACCGGGGTCTATCAACCCCTGCCCTTTTGACGGTGGGCCTTCCGTGCGCTCCTACATACCACTCTTTCGGAACACAAGCTCGGGAGTGTATTTATATATCCGCCGGCGCCTGCTTGCACCACCCGCAGGATCTCTGATTCGCCGGCGCTCGTTAGCACCGGACATACCGGTTGGGAATATTTTTCTCTCCGTCACAGCCTTTACATATTTATACCAGCAAGCCGCCCCGTTGTCAACCCTGGTTTTTAGTAAGCATTATCAGTATTTCGCGGTTGTTATTTCGCGGTTGTTATTTCGCGGATTATCTACGGATTTTTACAGTAGAACGGTATGTTTAATGGTCCGATTAATGGTCCTTTGGTCCTTTTTATCAAACTGATCGTTTATATCCCTCTGGACAAATAAGGGTATTAAGGTATATGCTGTATAATATAATTACATAGATAGGTTTCCTAAAATGTTTGATGGTATAGACATATTTGAAACAGCCAGCTATTTTACAGTTGTCTCAGGCATGGCCAGCGCAGGGCTTTTGATCGTAGCAATAGTCACGGCGTTGTTGTCTTTGCTAACCTTGAAGCGCAACAGAAAAAAGATGCGCATAAACAAAGCTTGCGAACTGGCGCTCTTTTTTAGCGATAACATTATATGGAAGACTTCTTTTGTTACGGATGTTTATAGTATGCATAATATGCGTTGCATTGCGAAAAGGAACGCCCTGACATTCACATGGGACGAAGCCTTAGACATTGTCAGCGACGAAAAATTATTTGAGGGCGAAGATAACATAGAGGTGTGTGCGACATCGCTTAATATAGAATTGGATACCTTTCTTTGGTGGATCAAAACAGACAAAAGACTTGACAATGTATTTATCGTTCCACCTGAGGGCGATGGAAGGCAGGCATCGGAAGCTGCTTTACGATTCCAAACAAATTCATTAATTACTCAGCTTTTAAATCAACTTGAGTGGTTCAGCATGAATTTTAATTACGAAATCGCAGCAGAAAAGGTGGTATACCAGTCGCTGCATCAAGTATTTTTATCTACTGTACAGATTCTTTATTTTTTTATTGCATTACATAACAAATCCGCGCCATCCGATAAATATTACACGAACCTGATGATCCTGTATAACAAGTGGAAAGCGCGTGACGATAAGAAAAAACGCATATTTATACAAGCGGCGGACAGGGAAAACCGAAAAAAACACAATTTGGAGGAACGTAGCAACCGTATCATTACCAATGCGAAAAACAAAATTAACCGCAGGTTGAAAAAGGCCGGGGACAGGAGCACAACAAAGGATACAAAATTTTAAACATATCGTTCCATATAACATTATACAAAACGCCCTGTACGTAGCGCACAGGGCGTTAATGGTAAAAAAGTGATATACGAAATGTTAATTATCGACTGACGGCTCGCCTGCGTCTGTGTTGTTTGCGATTATTTGATCGAAGCTCAGTTCGGTTTTCAATATAGCTTTCAACTCATCAAAAATAGTAATAGGCTTCCCGTCATCATCGTATTTCATATTTATATATCTGCTCCACATAGAACCCCTCCACCTTTCTCCTGTAAGCCAACGCGGCATAATAGCCGACGATATTAATCTGCATGTAAAATGACCACATTTGTCCATTAAGTTGCTACCTACAATGATTATATACCCATAGAACAAGCAATGCAACCTAGCTGATAGGTATTTATACCACAATGAAACAATATTAACAATACTTAGGCAAAATATAACATAAGTACATCAGATAATATAAATAGCCAACCATGATAATTAAGCATTAGTCAAATTGTCTAAATGATAATCCGGTATAAATCCGAGTTAAGCAAGAGGTGGTGCATCAATGGGATATAACATGAATTACAATGAAGCGCTGGAGTACATACATGGCATCAACAGGTACGCGAGGAAGCTTGGGCTCGAGAACGTCCGGCAGCTCATGCGCGAGTTGGGCGATCCGCAGGATCGGCTGCGCTTCGTGCATATCGCCGGGACTAATGGGAAGGGCTCTACGGCGGCGTTCGTGGCCAGCGTGATGCGGGAGGCGGGCTACATGGCAGGTTTATATACGTCACCTTACCTTCAGCGGTTCACGGAGCGTATAAGAGTCGACGGGAGGGAGATCCCGGAGGGCGAGGTCGCGCGCCTCGCGGGGGTTGTCCGGGATGCAATTGATCGGATGATCGCCGACGGGCATCAGCATCCGACCGAGCTCGAAGTCGTCGCGGCCATCGCGTTCCTCTACTTCGAACAGGAAGGCTGCGATGTAATCGCTTTCGAGGTGGGATTAGGCGGGCGCTTCGATCCCACCAATATCATAAAAACCCCGCTCGCGGCGGTTATCACGACTATCGACTACGACCACATGGCAAAACTGGGCAACACATTGGAAAAGATCGCGTATGAGAAAGCGGGCATTATCAAGTCCGGCGGCGACGTGGTGCTGTACTCGCAGCCGGACGGTGTGCGGCGCGTGTTCGAAGCGGCGGCAGAAGCGGCAGGGGCGAAGCTCACCGTATGCGATTTCGCGTCCCTGCGGCAGACAGGCTACAGCGCGGCGGGCGGGCAGCGCTTCGATTATGGGCGCTACGAGGGTCTTGAGATTTCCATGCTCGGCGATTTTCAAATGCGCAACGCAGCCCTGGTCGTCGAAACCATAGATATGATCAATGGCAAGAATGACGGGAGCGGCGGCGGGAGCGGCGCCATCCGCGTGTCTGAAGTAGCTCTGCGGCGCGGACTGAAAAACGCGCGCTGGCCGGGCAGGATGGAAATCCTCAGCGAAAACCCGACGGTGCTGATCGACGCGGCGCACAACGCACAGTGCGCGCGGGCGTTGCGGGAAGCGCTCATTAAGTATTTCCCGGACAGGGAGATTATCCTCATCTTCGGAGTGGTACGCGATAAGGACTATGAGAGCATCATCGATTCCATGTTGCCGCTTGCGTCCGCAGTCTTTACAGTGACGACAGCCAGTTCGCGCGCTGTCGAGGCCGAGGAGCTGGCCGGCATCCTACGTGAACGGGACGGGGGGCGGTTGGCTGGACGCATATGGGCTTGCGCATCCGTCGATGAAGCCGTGCGGCGAGCGACCGCGCTCGCGCGGGGAGCTAACTCGGATATAGGCATAACCACTGGCAATGGCTCCGCTGCCAACGCCAACGCCAAGGCTAGCGTCAATACCAACGCCAGTGTCACGGCCAACGCCAGCGCTAACGTCAATGCCATCATATGCGAAAACACAGTTATATGCGCTTTTGGCTCGCTGTACTATATAGGCTTGATACGCGACATGTATATAAGCGGAGCAGGCGCCATTTAACATAACACAAGCGTCACACAAGCGACGACTGCTTCCTCGGGTGGCTCGCATTTATGCGCCTCCACAACGCCGCCCCCTTGTATTATTAGAAGCCATCCCGTGCCTTGCGGAGTAAGGCGTTTGACGCATGCAGTGGGCTTCGCCGCCGATGGCGGCGATCCGTCCGAACAACAAGCTGCCACGAAGCCAGCGCCACTTTCCGTCTGAACAATAAGCCGCCACGATACCCGCGCCACCTTTCCGTCCGAACAGCAAGCCGCCACGATACCCGCCACGATTCCCGCGCCGCATTTCCGTCCGTCCATCCGTCCGTTTCGTGTAACCTTTGGCTACTTTTTTATTTTTTCCTGCAATAAAAAATCAATAAAATGCATTTATACTATTGAAAGGCCTTTCATATTTTTTATCGGGAGGTGAAATGATGGACGGGGAGCTGCGTGATTCACTTTTGCGGCTTGTCCGATATAAATTTGCGAGTTATCCCAATGTAGTTTTACTGGCAGATGACATCGTGCATGACGCATATGTGATACTTCGGTCAAGTAAAAGCTACGAGCCGGAAAAAGAAAATTATGGCTACCTGTCCACGATATGTATTCGATTGGCATATCGGAAATTCATGGCACAAACGACGGATTTTCAGCAGGTATATCTGGACGCTAACGGAACATCCCTGCTTGATGAAACAGATATTATAGAAGAAATTATCCGGACGGAAAATGCCGCAGCCGTGTTAGAATCGCTTAAAATATTGCGTGATATTGAACGGATTGTGATTACGCAAAGATATTACGGCGATTTCTCGTTTGTGCAGATTGCGGAAGCGAACGGGTTGAAGCTCAACACGGTGCTTTCCCACCATCGAAGGGCGTTAGATAAACTGCGTCCGCAATTGACAAGTCTTTTAGGATACAGAAAGGAGCAAAGCTATGAACAGAACACTTTGGAAACTAGACCGCATAGGTGAGCGTTTGTGGACACTGGCAAGACTGTCCGCCACGCAAGCTGCCGCACTGGCCAATGATGGTAAAGGTATAGCTGTAGTCGCAGAAGAAACACGTAAAATGGCGAACAAGGTAAACGAGGTTGTAGAAAAGGCAACGTTCGATGGCACGGAAATAGATAAAAGCCAGATTGTGCCGCTTGCGTTGATGCTGAATCTTTTGGCGCTCAACAGCGCCATCGAATCTTTTCGTCTTGGGCATTTGGGTAAACAAGCCGCTGTCTGCGCTGATGACGTTCGTAATCTAGCGTATGAAATTGTCTGTTTATTCGAAAAGGATACGGCAGATAAGGCGAAGCAGTTTATCCATCCCTGGCCCAAATACCCGCTGACGTCGATTGGAAAATGCGAATATTTGCATTTAGACGCAGGCGGAATAAATATTCTTGAAAGCCTGGATAACGTAAAAGAGGTCTGTGGCTACATGGAACGCAAGGATAACGTTATCAATCTGCGCAGCATGGAGCTTCCGCTTATTGACTGTTATACAATGACAGGAAAAACGCAGGAGACTCCTATTTATGTGATTTTGCAAACCCCGTGGGCGGAACAAAACAAAACGTATGCCGTAACAGCCGAGGTCAAATGTATCCATTTATGCCCGGTAGGCAGACATATGGACGCCCCCGCCGATATGCCACTGGCAAAATATGTCCGCGAGTGCTGGGAAAACGAAAACGGAGAACCGTTCTATTTCATGGATTGGCCGAAGATGGTTTGATACATCAAAAATACCTTATTATGCGAAAATCGGTGTAGTATAATAAAAACTGTTGATAAAACAGGCTCTGCTGTTTACAATAAATATAACAGTACCCGACACGCCTCTCAACGATGCGTACCACGTCGGGTCTTTTTTTGTAAGGAGTTATGATTATGCTGGAATTGAAACATCACCAGCAGCCTATGACGATAGATGAGCAGATAGTCAACCTGAAGGAGAAGAATCTATCTAACATACTGTTGCATTACGTCCCTATCAA
>Ga0099364_10003285_pt1 | contig 25131 bp, 40 predicted proteins | sample TergutTh196P3_FD_73070 | JGI IMG/M metagenome (GOLD analysis project Ga0099364, IMG submission 73070) | Microcerotermes parvus P3 segment gut microbial communities from Pointe-Noire, Republic of the Congo - Th196 P3 | ecosystem: Host-associated > Arthropoda: Insects > Digestive system > Gut ...
TTTGAAGCTTTTGGACATTGAAGGAGCGATAGTGACCATTGATGCAATGGGCTGTCAAAAAAAGATAGCGGAACAGATCATAGAGCAACAGGCCGATTATGTTTTGGCCTTAAAATCAAATCACGCCTGGGGAATCTAGTGTAAGAAAGCTCTGATAAATATAGAGAAAAAATATCACGAAAAAAATTTAAGGTCAACTGAAAAACTACCGACAAGAGAAAAAAGGAGGTAGTTTTATGAACGCATTGAAATCAGAAAAGAAATTTGAAGGCGTTTTCTACCGGGAATCTAAAAGGCGTGAGCACAACGGCCGGCCGGATAGAAGTTATACTATATGCTACAACCACAACAATAGAAAAGTTTGGGTTTCCCTTGGCTGGGCCTCGCTTGGAGTCACAGCCGAGGCCGCCTATAGCGCCCGCCTGGATATTTTACGACGGGTCAAACTCGGACAGGCTCCTGTGAAAGTCCGAACTGAACTGTCTGTCAGTCAGGCTATGGAACACTATATAAATTGGATGGCCAGCGAGAACAAACATGCCAGCCCTGTACGCAGTATCTATAATGTCTGGATAAAACCCCATTGCGGAAACCTATCCCTGGATAGTCTCAACTATGCCGTGCTGGCCGAGCTTAAAATTAAAGCCGCTAAAAAGTTAGCCCCCGCCAGCCTGAGAGGGTTGTTTTCTAATCTAAGGGCGGGCATCAACCACGCTATCCGATGGAACCTGTGGCAAGGAACAAATCCAATCTCACGCACGGGAATGTCTGTGCCGCCGGAAGGTGAAAAATGCGAGCGCTTCCTCACGCCGGAAGAAGCCCAGCAGCTTCTGGATGAACTCCAAAAGACCTCCCCGGTCTGGCACGACATGGTTTTGTTCTCCCTCCACACCGGGGCGCGGTCAACAGAGGTTTTTAAAATCCAGGGCCAGGATATAAATGAAGCCGCCAATCTTGTCATGCTGACACTCAAAGGCGGAAAGAGAGAGCCCGCCGCTCTTACGTCGGAGAGTCTCGAAGTATTAATTCGCAATAGAAAAGAACCAAACGACTTTGTGTTCCGCCGGAAAAACGACGCTCCATTTTATAGGGCTTGCGGCACGGCCTTTGATAGAGCCGTTAAAACTCTTGGCTTCAACAATGGTATCACCGGCAAACGGCACAAGGTATGGTTCCACACGCTCCGGCACACCTTCGCCTCCTGGCTGGCCCAGGATGGGGTGGACATTTACGCTCTCAAAAATCTTATGCGGCATAAGAATATCGAGATGACCATGAGGTATGCCCACCTCATCCCGGAACGGCAGAAGGAACATTTGACGGTGATTCGGAAAAGGTTCAGTGCCGGCTGTCAGTAGGCGGCGCGGTTTCGTTCAGAAGGTAGTGCTCATAGTCTTTCCGGTAGAGCCTCCGGGCCGCGGCCCGACGCTCGGGAGTGAAGAAGCCCTCGGCTCTCAGCCTGGCCTGGGTCTCGGCCATAGCCTGGGCCACCTCCCGAGCGTAATCCTCATCGCGCTTGCTCATTACCTCACCAGCTTCAGGTCGATTCTGCGGTTCAGGTCGTGGACCGTCTCGTTGTTCATTTCAGCGGTTTCTTCGGCCAGCCGTTCATAATATTTATCCACGTCAAAGTCTTTGTCAAAGACTCCGGGAAACTGTTCGTCCAGCTTGGCCGTGAGGTCTTCCCTGGCCAGGATATTGAGGGCTACCCGTGAGCCGCCCAACCATTCCAGCCAGGACACCAGCCAGTCCTCGAAGGTCCGGGGCCGGTCGATGTTGTTGTACATTATCCAGCCATGCCAACGGGTCAGCAGAGCCTGGAAGGCGTCGAAAGTTATCTTGGGTTTTTCCATGTTATGATTCTCTCCCATTCGTAGGTTGTATGTCAAGGCTTGCTTTCAGTATAGCCTGACAGTTCTTGTAAGCCGCCACCTGACCTTCCCAAAATTTCGCCGTAAGGGCCGGCGCGGTCTTGGACTCGGCCTGGGCCTGGGCATCCTCGGCCAGGTTCTGAAAGGTCCGGGCCAGGCGGTTATAGCGGAGCATCTTGGTCGCGGGCATGTGTCACCAGGGAGGTTCCAAACAAGCGCCGGGGATGAAAACGTGGTCGCAGGTTCCATTGTCATAGCTGGGACAACTCTTGATGGGGCAAGCGACAAGCCGGAAGCGTTTGCCAAGTCCATCACCATCTTTACACAAGCCGAAAAATTCCTTGAGCGGTCGGACGTACCAATGACGGCTGTGGTCCCAAGAGCTTCGATAAACGACAAATATCTCATCGCCATATTTAGCCATGCGAACTATCCGGTAAAGACCACCCTTCCAGTGACGCCAGATAAAAGCCTTTCTGCCCTTTCTTTTTTGTTCACTCACCGGACACCTCCGGCGGCTCCGGCAGGGGCATCCAGTGGGTGGGGGCAGCAAAAGGCCCCTCGATTTGTAACCACCTACTATAGCTTTCCCAATAGTACGCTGGAAATATGGCATGACGGCCTTCAGAATCTGTGAAAGTCAAAACCACCGTTTTATCCTTCGGCGCAGTCTCTATGGGCTGCCACTTAGCCTTTTCCTGAAGGGACCTGACCGCGGCGATAAGAGTTAAAACCTCATACGGCTTAGTCTGGCCAGCCCAAGCGCCTTCGGTTAACTTGGTCAGGTATTCTTCACTCAGCGTATCAGGCAAACGATCTTCACTCATCGGCCACCGCCTTTTCTGCCGCATTGTCCCAGCATTGGGCACATAAAGATGCATCAGACTTCTTATAACATTTGTCCGCACTATTAACCCCAGGCGGGCAAATGTAATTGTCAATGGTGAATTGACGGGTCAACCATACTACCTTCTTTTTCTGCCGCCGGACCTCTGCCAGCAAAGCCGGCACATCGGAGCGGGCGTGGGCTATGAAATCCCGGTTAGCTATGCGCGGCGTTATTGTTTGGGAATATGGCAGGGTACAGATTACCCATCCGCTTATGGTTTCAACCCAATCCATGTGGTCATCGTTGGAATTTCCAAACCAAGGTCCCATCGTGGACATATCAATACGGGTTTCGATTGCCTGGAGTTGTTCTTTATTCATCAGCCACCTCATTTTCCCAGGCCAAGAGCGTGGGTTCTGGTAGTTTCCGGCCTGTCGTCCGTTCCGGTCCCGCGCTTCTCCTGGACGAGCAGCATACCTATATTAAATAGCGCGTGGTTCAGGTGAGACATCCCGGATTCCGGGTCGATGGTCTGCCCTTCCCAGAAGGGTATCATGTGCCGCCACAGGGCGGCGTAGAGCCGCCCGTAGTCGAAGCCCTGTTCGCAGTTGCGGGGGGCGTACTTCTTGGCGCCGTAGGTGAATATATTCGCCAGGGCTGTTATTATCTCCGGCGGGATAAGGTCGTAGCGGGGCTTGTCGGCATCGTCCTTCATAGCCGGGGGAGCGGGGGCCGGTCCCAATATCGCATCCACCTCATCTTGGCTTAATACTGTATCAGTAGAAGCCACAGGTTCAGGGTCCTCCAACAGCGCGTCCACCTCATCTTGAACAGGGTTAGGGTCGGGGTTATTCATCTTACTAAGTAATTCCTCAACACGCTCTCCGGTCATAGGATTAAACATCATGCGCCTACCTTCTCAAACACCCGGGCCTTGTAGCAGTCCCGGCAGGTAAGCTCAGGGTTTTCCTCACCCCCACAGCGGAGGACTTCTCTGGATTCCTCCGCGCAGGGGAACTCCCGGCAGTCACCTATCACGTCCAGGAGTTCCTCTATTACGGCGGGGAGGTAACGCTTCTCAGTTTTTAACTGTTCAATCTCGGTCAGCAGTTCTTTCATCGGTTGCCGGCATACCTGACAGTCAGTACAGAACAACCCCAAAGACTCAGGCTTGACGAGCGTTGCAATTTCACATGTCATCAGACACCTCCTACAAGGTGGGACGCTATCAACTGCCGGGCGTCGAAATATATTTCCGTGTCCTCCCGGCAGTCGTCGCAGTCTGGCTGGCATGGGGTCCCGTGCGGGCAGTCGGGACAGACCAGAAAATACGGGATGGGTTCCCGGTCATCGAACAGAGGATCGAAGCTCACGAGCCTTATCCTCCCAAATTTTATCCTGCCACTTACGAAAACTATCCGTGCCCTTGAGGTAGTAAGTCTTGCCCGGCTCTATCCTATCGGGCACGGCGTCGTCCTTGGATTCCATCCAGGCGATGGCCTCTTGCGCCTCGCGCTTCCACCGCTCGACATGCGGGGTGACATAGCGGTCGATGAACTCCCGCTCGGTCAGGCCGGGCGGGATGGCCTCCGCTTCCGCCAGGGATATGCGGAGATGGCTGGCCAGGTGCTTGTTGTTGCGCGGCACAACCAGCTCGGTCAGAGTTGACTTGATAGTTTGCTTATACTCCTGGGTCATGTGGAATAACGGCGATTGATATTTCTTCTTTTTCCAAGAGTACTCAGAGACACTATCCCATATATCCCGTAGTTCTCTGATGGGACGGGATGGGTAATGGCTTTTGGCCTGGTCGAGGAAAGTCAGCCATGCCTCGTTCTCCCGCCGCGCCTGCTCTTGCTCCTTGGCTTCTTCGCTGGCGTGGTAGATACGCCTGCCCTGGTCGTCCACGCCCTCGGCGTAGTGGTAGAAAGCGTTCCCCTCCGCGTGCATGGGGAGACCGGACTCGGCGGAGAGGTGAAGGTCAACGAGGGGTTCAAGCTCCGGGAATTGTCGGAGAATGGTATCGTGGGCACAGCCGTTCTGATTGACAACGGAAAAGTACGCCTCCTTATTGCCTTTAAGCTGGTGCAGACAAGCCTCGGCGTAAAACCAATCATCCTTCGCCACTTTCACTGCGAAAACGTGCGGGTCCTTACCTTCTTTACGCATCATGCCGCCCTCCCTGTATGAACAAACACATAACCACCGGCAGGCAGATAACCGCCCTGCCATTCGCCATACCAGCCCAGCTTTTCAACCAAGGCTTTCATCGCCCGCCAATGGTTTGCGTCCATATTAAGCGCCGGGTCCCAGTGTATTGTTATGGACCCGGCTTCCGCTTGAGCTTTCACCCGACTGCCCTTGGTGTTGGTCGGTCCCAAATACTTGGTAACTATTGCTTGCCTATACATCCAGCACATCCCGCATGGCGTCGATAACTTCGCCGTCAAACTTCAAAGCGAACCGCATGTAGTCCAGGAACCACGCGGAGAAGTCTCGCCTATCGTCGGATTCGTAAGAGCCTATGGTGGAATCGGCCTGTAGCAAGCTCTCTTCCATTTCCTCCATGAACTGGGCAAACGTAACCATCAGCGGTCCTCCGGTTCGTCCCCGACGACCAGGTGGCCCTGGCAGGCTTCGTCCTCGCCGTCGATACTGTAAAGCGCGGCGCAGTCGTTGAAGTAGTAACAGTCCTTGCAGGTCTTAATTTTATTCATGGTTGTTCTCCCAGGGATGAGTTCTTTTCCAGTGGTCTATGACTTCGGCCTTGGTCTTGAACACCAGACCGCAGTACCAACAGCGCCAGGCCGCTACTTGCTTGGGCGGCGGAGCACAGCACGACTTGGCCCTGACCAGAGCCTCGTGCACACGCCCGCACCCAGCGCAAAGATAAGCGTCAGTCTTTGTCGCCCGTGGTTTCATGTTTTATCCTCCACTAATTTAATACCGAGCGCCTCCGCCAATGCCCTGGCTTCCTTCTTGGTGTTAGACCAAGGCTGAACCATGTCCTCCCCTGTCTCCGGGGAAACGATTCGATAAGCATTGACAATCCAATGTCGGCGGCCGTTGTATCGCTCCCGCCAAGTCTTTATTAACCGGCCGGTTTTCATGCCAGTTCCACCATGTCAGTAACACCAAGCTCCTTGGCTATAACCTCGGTAGTGTAAGTTTCATCAAAGTAAACATTCCCAAAAGCCTCCAAAGTGGTAGCTTGCCGGGCGCAGAACCTCAGATCGTATTCATCCAGGTCGTCTATGGTCACAGGCTTACCTTTCTTTACCCCCAGATAAGCCAGTTCATCCGATATGTCCTCGACATAAACGGCCCAGACATTGCCGGTAATGTATCGGTTGTATTCGTTGAAATAACCCTTGACCAACTCCCAGGCGCTGTCCTTTCGGTGGTGCTCCAGCATCTCATCCGTGACGATGATGAAGCCCACCTGCCCGGAGTCCCAAGGGCAGTTGAAGGGGTAGTCCCTGGTCATGGACAGGGCGATACCGCTGTGGTCGTAGATGTAGACATGGAAGATGTAGAAGCCCACGCGCTGGGCGGCTTCGTATAAACCGTGGATATTCGTCTCTAGTATCTCAGGATTCTCCAGGTACTCGAACCCTTTGTTGGCGCCCGCGTTGATGGGCATGTCGTCATACTGCCCCGTTACCAGGGACAAGACCTCCACCGAACCGTAGCAGCACATACCTATCCGGCTACCGTGTATGACCTCGCCGTTGAACGTAACCAAGTCGTCCTCCATCCAGTTAGGGTCGAAGCCAGAGGCTTCCGTCACCAACTGCCAGCCCTTGTCCACGGCGTCCTTGTCGCCCAAGACATAGTTAGGGTGCGACATAACAAACAGCGGGCGCTTGTCCTGGATGGGGTCGGTCCAGGTTAAGGGGTCCTCGGGGTGGTCGTCCTGCTCCACCCGCACCAGGACGGGTCTGTCGTCGTAGGTGGCTTTATAATATTGGGTCATCGTAATTCCCTCAGTTTCTGTTCGGTGTCGATGTCAAGGTAGAGGTCAGTCTTGTATTGCTGGATGTAAACAGAGCTGACGTTGCTGAAACATGCTATGTAAACCCTATGCCAGCGGCCTTCGTATTTAATCTTGTAGTCGCTGGATATTTTCCTGCCATAACAGTCCTTGCCTTGGCCTGGAGCGAGTTGAAGTATGCCCCGCCGGGGCACGGGGCTCAGGCGAATGTCATCAACCAGCCGGGGGTCGGTGTAGGTGACGGTGGTCACTTCTCACCCCGCATCTCGGACGTTCCCAAGTGCCACAGGCGTAAGGTTGCTTGGACCCTCTCGGCCCAGCCTTCGGGTGAATATTTAATGTTGAGCAATATGCAGTATGGATTAGAGCACCACACCCACGGCGGGCGGGTGCGACTGCTGCTGACTCCTTTCCAGCAGAACGGGCAGTCAGGATGTTTTTTCTTTTTCATAGTTAAACCTCTTCCGAGACAATAAGAACCGCGTCGGTACCGAGAAGGCTTATTTCCCAGGCAGGCTGACTGCCACTCCCTTCCGAGTCTGTATACTTAAAGACAAACTCTAATTCTGGCAGCTCCATAATGTATAACTGAAGGGTGTCTCTGATAACCTTGTTGAACAACTCTCGCGGGCTAAGTAAGTCTATGCGCTCTGAGAACGCTACCGTCACCGTCCAGCCCCAGGTCTTATCTCTTATGATTGCCATCTCTATTCCTCCTAAGCACTGTGTTTTCCACAGACCAAGCCCAGGCATGGCTGGCTATTGTTTTCCAGGCAGGGCACCACATCATCCTCTTCTTCCTCTTCTTCCTCTTCAGTCTCATGGACTTTACAACTCAACATGTAGTCATGGTCGTAAGCGTCGCACTTCTCCAGATGGTGGCAGTCCTCGCAGTGGTCGGGCCTGTAACCCTCGGGCCGTCCTCTAATACCATCCACCCAGGTCCAGCCGGGCGGGATGAGGAACAGCCCGCCGTCCATGTGGATGTTATAGCGCACCCCGTCGGGGCCGGTGATGCCGTGCAGGCAGATGTCCTCAAGGATGCCGCTCGCCTCTTCACCGTGTTTCATGTTGTCCCAGATACACTTGGGAAAAGGATGCTCGCACTGTCCTCGGCCATGCTGGTCCCAATCGTTACGACAGCCGGCGCAAATCAACAGGATAATGTCACGCTTGGTTACGATGACTCTGTGGTGGTCAAAACCCAGGCACTTCCACCCTTCTTCTTTAAACATCCGGGCCAGTCGCGGCTCGTAGAGGCCGTTGGCCTCGTCGAATATCAAGGCCGGGGTGGTGTATAATTGTTCGGTCATGGCTGGTCTCCTTCTTCCTGCCGGAAGCCTTTAACATTGCTTGTGTGCCCGCAGTTTGAGCAGGTACACCTGGAATCGTCTGTCCAATTCAAATCACTGAACTCCGAGCAGCCGTCATCGTAGACGTGGAACACAGCAACGCCTTCAATTTCAAACGGCCCCCAACAGTCACACTCAGGGCAGGCCATCCCGGCCAAGCAGTCTTCGTTCATGGCTGGGTCTCCTTATCGAAAGTTTCCTCCGGGCCGTCGCAGTCGCAGACATAGCAGGACATCCAGACACCGGGATTGTGGTCAAACGGCTCCGGCTGCTTTATGAACTTCCCATCCCCTGTCACCACGCCCATCATCCGGGCGCTGTAGTAAAACCGCTCCGTGTTGCCGCACTCGGGGCACTTGTAGCTCACGTTATCAAGTCTCATTGCTGGCCCCCTCCCTCAGACTCCCGTGCTTTAGGCCGTCGATGGTCTGGTTAATAATGAAGAGAGCGCCCTGGCAGAAGAAATACTCATCAGCGTCGGCCATACTGCACGCCTCCCTGCGCTCCGTGAACTTCTGTTTCAATTCCTCAAAGGCTTCAAGCATGGTCATACCATCACCTCCATTATCTGAAAGGGTGGTTGTCAGGGTTAAGGATGCCGGGCGGTTCCGTCTCGCTCACATCATGCTGCCGGAACCACTCGCAGTCGGGCCGGTATTCTCTGCCGGTATGCTCGCACCATTGATGGTGGACACACTCGGCGCAGTGGTCAGCCCCCGCCTCCAGCCACTCGTCGTAGCCCTCGCAGTCGTCGGGGTTCTGGAGCAGTCCCGACTCCCGGCAGTCGTCGTAGCTCACGCAGTCCCGGCAGTCCCGGCAGTCCCGGAGGCAGTCCGCGCCCTCCATCCGCCAGGCGTCCTTGAAGTCCTTGCAGGCCGTGTCGAAGCCCATCCGCCCGGACTGGACTTTGCAGTCCTGGAAGGTCGCGCAGTCGCCGCACATGTCATCAAGCCGGTAGTACCTGTCCCACTGTCTGTAGCCCCGCCGGCTCTCCTGGAACGGGCACTTGTAGCGGGGCGGTTTGATAACGGTGAGCAGGTGGTTAAGTCTGTCTATGGAGTAAGCCAGAGCCCGGAGGCTGAGGCTCTCCCCGCCGGTATGCTCGTTATGGAAGCCCACGGAAAAGTTGAGCATGGGCACATCAGAGAGGCGCTCGAACTCGGAGATGTCCGAGTAGGACCCGGAGGCTTCCCAGAAATCCATAGCGTTAAGCGTGGCCTCCAGCTCGGCCGGGACTCCCTTGGTGTAGGAGTAGTTCACGAAGTCGGTAGTGCCGTTCCGGTCAAGCTCCAGGACCAGGTTGAACTGTTTAAAAATCTCCACGGCTCGGGGGTCCTTGGCGAAAGCCTTGGCCCCCTTGCCCCCGGATTCCTCCAGGTCGCAGAACAATATGCTGGGCTTGGCGTGTCTCGGAGCACGCCGGTGAAGCTCAAGGGCCGCGAACACCCCCGCCCGGTCGTCGGCCCCGAGGGGCGTGGCCTTGTCCTTGACCTGGAGCAGTCCCCGGTCATTAATAATGTTGAGCTTGGCCATGTCACGGGTCACGGTGTCCAGGTGGGCCACCAACAGGTAGGGCGCCTGGCCCTGGTAGAAGCGCCAGAGGGGCGCCTGATATGTGGCTGGTTTAAGTTCTATTCCCGGATGGGGCCGGTCCAGGAGTTTAACGACCGCTTTGGCATCCGGGGCCTGGAGCAGCTTCATCAAGAGGTCAGGCGCTTTCATGGCTCACCTCCTGGGAGTGCAACGCTGTATAGCGGATAGGCTCAGGCTCCGGGACCGGAGTTGAAGCGGGCAGAGGTGGGCTCGGCAACCTGTCGCGCACAGGCGCCCACTGGCTGGCGTCCTGGCAAGCGGAGCACGGCACGTCCATGCGGTGGTTGTGGTGCGAGGCGCAGTTACCACAGCGGCGGTACTGGTAGTCAGGCGCGGCCTGGACGGATACCCACTGGTTGTAGTCATCGTCGCAACTACGGCAAGGCTCGTCGGTGGTGGGAACGCCGCGGAAGGCACAGCCGCTACAACAATGTTCAGGCGCGGACGCGGGCGCGGCCTGGGCGGAGACCCACAGGTGGTTGTTTGCGTCACAGGAAGAGCAAGGCTCGGCGGCGATGTCGGTGCGGCGGAAGGCACAGTCCCTGCAATAGCGAAGCTCAGACGCTGGGGTCGGCTCAGGGTCTGGAGCTGGGGCGGGCTCAGGCGCGGGGCCAGAGCCGGGTTAAGCTGCCATAGGTCATAGTGCTCATCACAGGAAGAACAAGGCGCGTCAGTGAGGGGCCGGCTCCTGAAGGTGCAGGTGGAACACCGCTTTTCAAGATTAGAGGTAAGCACCCACGCGCTCTTATCATGACAACCATCATGACAACCCCGGCAGGGCTCTTCATTCGAGGGTGTGTTCCAATGGACGCACAGGGTACACAGGCGCTCAGGCGGCTCGAACTCCGGGACTGGAGCAGGCACGGGGGCCATGCCGCGAGCGCAGGTCCAGCACCAGCCCTTGTCGTTCAGGTATGTGTTCGAGGCCGTGCGGCCGCACTTGGAGCACTCGGCAGCGTGCTCGCAGGCGCAGTCACAGCACCACCACTGCATGGTATCCTGGACCCGGACTTCCTCGATGTCAGCGTTGGACACAACCTCACCGCAGTACGCGCAGGCGGTGAACTCCTGGTCGTAACAGCGCGGGCAAACCGGGTCGTCATAGCACTGTACCTTGTGCATTTCCACGTTATGGAACAGGTCGTCGCAGTGCGGGCACCGGACGGCTCGGCGGCTCCTACAGCTATCGCACCAGCTTTCCTCGCGGCGGTTCGGGCCGGAGAGGACCGTGCTCAGAGTGTCATGTGGTTCCGCTTCCTCGCAGTAGTCACAACGCTGGTAGCGCTCGTCATAACACTCTTGGCAATACAACCGGCCGTTGACGGTGTACCCCTCGTCGTATTCCAGCTCGCAGTCGCACGAGTCGCACACAAGCCCGGAGTGCTCGGGACAGAGGCCGTTGTGATGGTGAGCGTTCTCACCGCAGATGAGGCAGGGCACGTAAGTGCCAACCCCCTTAGCCGGGGAGAGGTAGTGCTTAATTCCGTCAACAGGCGGCGGCTGGGTAACGTAAATCCCCCTCCTGTGCGAGTGGTATATGTCCCAGAAGCCCGGAGCCCGCTGTTGTTTGAGCGGGAAGATGTTGTTGTCCTTGAAAAAGTCCCGGACGCCCAGGCGGGTCAGGAGGGCCTCGGCCAGGGCGTGCCTTATATAGTCAGCCTCGGCGCCCTCCGAGGCGATACCGGACACGTAGGCGCCGCCGAGGGCCAGCACCGCCCGGCCGGCGTTAGGCAGAAGCTCCAGGTAGCCCCAGACCCGGCCGGTTTTGGTCGGGATGAGGGTGGAGCCGTCGTAGCTCTTCCCGACAATGAAGGCCACGAAGGCGGTCTCGGACAGAGCGTGGGACACGCACTCACCCCAGTGGCTATGGAGGGGGGAGGTGCAGGAGGTCCAAGCCGCCCGCGCCCCTTGCAGGAGTATCTCCAAGGGGTTTGTTGTTATATAAATGTTGGATGGGCTTATGGACTCACCATAAGCCTGCTTGGCCGGGGTGTGGATGCCCCAGTCCAGGCGGGTAATTTTCCGCGCCCTCCCGATGGCGTCGGTGTATTTGTTTTCCTCAAGGTCCGCCTTGTCCAGCGGTATGTCGAGATTGTTCAGCACCATCTCGACAGTCGATTTAAACCGGAGCGGGAGGACTCTCGCCTTGATAAGGGCGTAATCTTGTTGCGGGGCGAAGCCAAGCTCTTGGTTGAGTAAGGCTTTGGCCTTGTAGCCCCCCCTCAGAATGTCCCGGGCGTTAGCGGCCGAGGCGTCGTACAGATATTCCGAGAGCTTGTTCGCCTCGTGGTCTTCCGGGGCACAGGTGCCTCCGGCGTTCTCCACGCAATCGCGCAAGGATTCGAGCAGGTAGTCGGCCTGCACCTGGATACTGGCGTCTCGCGCAATGGGCTCGACGCAGTTGTAGCGAAACATGGAGTTATCTTTGGTCGCGGGTGTTGGTGTGGGCATGTTATGGTCTCCTTCATAGAGACGCCCGCCTTACGGCTGGACTCCCTGGCCTTGCGGCCAGAGACCCCAACCTTACGGCCGGCGTCTAAACGCTCGACAGGCCAAGGCGCCGTCGGACTGCCGGAGCACTCCGGCGGGGCAGATTAAGTCCCGGCGGTCGGGACACATCTCGAACACCGCCCGGCTCACCAGGAGCCAGACGCCCGGCTTGGCCTTGGGCAGCGGGGGTTCGCAGTAGGTCTCCAGGACGACGGCGGGATAGCCCTCGCCCTGGAGCATGGCCGGCACGTTTCCCTTGGCCGGCCGGCGCATGAGCCGCACGGCACGGGGCTCTGGATGAAAGGTCATCCGCGTCCAGCCGTCGTTGAACACGAGCGTGACATCGTGCGGCGTGAGGTTTAAGACCGGCATGGGTCAGACAAGGAGCGCCGCCGTGCGGTCCGGGTGGAACAATACGTTGTTGGTGGTCAGGAGGTAGCCCCCGCTGGCGAAGGCTTTCCTGATGGTCTGGATGGTGTAACGCTTGCGCCGGAGGGCATAGAAATGCCGGCGCACAATCTGGAGTTCCGCCACATAACCGCCCAGATTGGGGGCGGGAGGGATGAAAGCCGGAGGCGTGGAGGGCGGCGGTGGCTGGACTGGGAAGCCAGCCTTGGCGAAGGCCATTTGCATTTGAGTCATGGCTGTGGTCCTTTCTTAGGCCAGCTCGATAGCGCGGCCATGAGTAAAAAGTTGAAGGGAGATTTTCTTGATGGGGCCTTCCCCGGAAAACGTGAAGCTGGTCTCCACGTACCCGCCTACGCCATGACGGGTGGAGTGCTTCTTTATCATTTCCAGGAGAGCTTTAACGTCAGAGACTCCGATGGTGAAGTTACGGAGTTGGATGTAGGTTTTTAGCGCCGCCGCAAGCTCCCCCAGGATGGTCTTTGCGTTTGCGTTCATGACTGGACTCCTTTCTCGGCATGGGCATACCGGGCTTCGATGGTTGACTGGACGATGGTCTGGACTTGGGACAGAAGAGTCTCAAACGGGACAGCCCTAAGAGGTCCCCATCTCCGGGTGAGATTGACCTTCCGGGCCAGTGCCGAGCGCAGGTTAATCTGGCCGCGCAGGGACGTGTCGAAGCGGGCCGTGCCTCTTAGGTGGCGGTCGGCCAGAAGCTGGGACAAGGCCAGGATTAGGGAGAGGTGTTTGTCTTCGGCAGAGAGAACAGGGCTGTCACGGCCGGGCGGGTCGTTCATTGGGGATACCTCTCGGTTGGGATGGTTGAGATTGTGGCGAATAGGTGGAGCCCCGGCACTATGACAAGTGAAAGCTTGTACATAGCTTGGAGCTGTCAGGTGAAAGGTTGTGTATAGTTTTTCAATGTCATACATGTTTGGATACTTTTTACCCAAAACCTGCGACATTTTTGCAACGAGCGTCGCAAAAATGAGGTTGCGACGCAAATCGCTGTGAGTTATTTCAAGTAGTTATGAATGGGTTGCGCTGGTTTGCGACGGTTTGCGACGTTGCTATACGCATAGTTATGAGCGTAAAAGGTTGGGGATATTAGGGTGTTACGGAGAATTTATATACATGTTTTCGGGAAAGTCGAGGTTTGAAAAATTGATGCCCAAAACAGAGGTAATTTTTCGCAATAAGGAGGGCTGTATTCTCAATAAGGAAATCTATATACAAGTTTGCATTTATCACGAAACTGAGTTGATCCCGGGGTTAATTTTTCAAACCTCCACTTTTACTTATTTCTTGTATATAAAAAATAATAAACTCTTAAAATCCCAATAAAAATTCCAGAAAAATCCATGAAAAAAGAGCGTCGCAGAGCGTCGCAAGCGTCGCAAGCGTCGCAAGCGTTTTTTCTTCTTCAATAATCCCGGCAACTTGCAGCGTCGCAAAATCGATTTTTGCGACGATGCCTTGCAGAAATGTCGCAGAAAATTGGATAAAAAGTATCCAGTTTTTGGCCGAAAAATGACATATGTTTTGTCGTTACAATTTAAATGTTCAAAAAACCAAGTGTGAAAGGTTTGCGAGAGAAAATTGGTTTTTACAATTGAAAATTGGGTTTTTAGGCTGTTAGGCGCAAGCTTGTATATAATTTTTGGCTGTTAGGCGCAAGCTTGTACATAGTTTGAAGCTGTTAAGTGAAAGCTTGTATATACGCTGATAAGTGAAAGCTTGTATATAATTTGGTGTTGATAAACGCAAGCTTGTATATAAGCTGATAAGTGAAAGCTTGTATATAGACTGTTAAATGTAAGCTTGTATATAGTCTACTCTGGCAAGCCTTGACGCTTGGTAATCGTCAAGGTGTTTTTGGCAGGATACTTGGCAAGCTTAATGAGGTAATCAAGGCTTGCCAGAATAGACCATCAAAACTAGTTTCGACACTAGAAAATTAGTTATATGTGGATAAAAGAAAAGCTGGCCCGGATTATACCGGGCCAGCATATTGGAGGGTTTAAGCTTGGGGCCTCATATCCAGAGCAAGCGGCGCCTGCCAAGGCCGCACATTCAGCTTTAGCGGCTGGCTGGCCTTGGCTATCTCTTGGGAGGCTTTATCATCAGCTCTTAACCATTTTTCACCAAAGCCACAAGGCGGATAACAGTTAACGGGCAATTCCTTTTCATCGGCTGGTGTAGTCATTTTGTGCTTACCGCATGTGCAAGCCCATTTTGTAGTTTTGGGCTTGTCGGTTTTGGGCTTGTCGGCTGGCCGTTCAAAATTCCATACCAAGCTAAAACGGCTGGTTATGGTTGCTAGTTGTATAGCCGCATCCGATTCAGCGGCTAACGTCCATACAAGATTGTATCCCTTGTCTTTTTCGGTCTGAAAGCCATAGGCCCGCAAAACTTCAACTATAGCCCTTGGGAAAAAGGCCGCTTCTTTGCCGGAGGCTTCATTGCATAACAAGGGAATATTTACGGCCATATAAAGGGCTATTTGCTCAAGTCCGCTATTAGGATTAATAACCAGTTCAGGCGCAAGCTGGCCGCTTTCTTCTCTGGCCGTATTACCTGCGAATGTTGCGGCCGCTTTTGTTCTGGTTTCTAAACGGATAACGGGCGGATTATGCTTTAGCTTATCAGCAAAGGTAGGCCCGTAAACCGTCAAGGCAACTTCAGCCAACAAAGCTTGCAGGGTTTCTAAGTCTTTGACACGCTTGGGATCGTCAGGCCGAATCATAAAGCTAATGGCTTCAATGTCATTGATTGCGGCCTGAATGTTTACTCGTAATGTTGCCGGTAATTCGGTTATCGAAACTAGTTTCGACACTTCGGCGGCTTGGGTTTTGGCGGTTTTTTTCTTTTTGCTCATAAGTTAATCCCTTTCTATCTAATGTAGATGGTTCGGCTGGCCCGGCATGGGCCAGCTTTGATAAAAAAATAGCACAATGATTTTTATATAGCAAGGGGGGGATTTTGGCCCGCGATAATTCGAGGTATGCGCAATATAATATATGAGTATATCCACAAATTTACGCTATTTTTGCTTTTCTCAACACACTATATCTTTACAATACAAATTTCATGCTGTAAAAAGTGATTTTCTTCTGGAGCCCTTCTATATATAATGGTAGAAAAACTCCCTGGAGTTTCCGTGAAAATTTTTTTCAAAAATTTTTTGATTTTGGTTTTTTGTTTTTCAGGGCAAGCGATAGCACTAGAGTTGAGTGACTCGGCGCAGATACAAATTTGCAATTCTATTAGCGATGTAGGTTTAGACCGCATACAGAGAGAAGCCCTGCAAGGCAATTCCGCTGCTCAATTTGATTTGGGTCGTGCTTATTACGCAGGTTGTGGCGTGGAAAAAAATGCCCGAAAAGCTTTTGAATGGTTTCAGAAAGCCGCAGATCAAGCCCATTTAGCTGGAATGTCTTCTGTGGGTTTTATGTATTATAATGGGTGGGGCGTCATTAGAGACCGCAAAAAAGGCTGTTCAACATGGTACAAAGCTGCTGAGTTAGGCAGTATTGACGCTATCGACGCTTACAACAGGAATTGCAACCCCGACTAATCCCTCGCGCAGTAGAGGTTTTATATGTATGCTTTTCTAATAGCAGTTTTTTTACTTTTCTTAATAACCCGTAAGGGCGGGACTATCAAGGCGTGGTTTTTACAGCTTACTACTGGCTGGCGTGTGTTTGTTGTGGCAGGCGCGTTGGTTTTAATTTTTTCAGTTCCTTTTTTAGAGATGGTTGCATTTTTTATGTTTGTAATTATAATAATTGGGATGGTTGTTTCTGAGTTTTTCTCGATGGGCTCCGGCGGGAGCGGGAGGGATTACAGAGACTAAACCCCCATGACCCCCCTCTTCCTCTTCCTCCTTCTTTCTCTTACGTCCATAACCGACGGCGACTCCATCCGCGTGGACAACCAGCGCGTCAGACTCTACGGCATCGACGCCCCGGAAGCCAACCAGCCGGGCGGCATCGAGGCCACCCTCTTCATCGCCACCCTCCTGACCAGTCAGGTCCAGCTCGAAGTCATGGATACCGACCGCTACGGCCGCACGGTGGCCATAGTCTATACCACCGACGGGGCCAATGTGAACCTTCAAATGGTCCAGGCCGGGCACGCCTGGTTCTACCCTCAATATTGTAAGGCGCAGCCGGTCTGTTCCCAGATAAAAGCCGCCGAAACCGAGGCCCGCCAGGCTAAAAAGGGCCTCTGGGCGGGGGAAAACCCCACCCCTCCCTGGTCCTGGCGTCGAAAAAAGTAATTTTTTTCTTCAATATCCCTCCCTATTTACCCCCAAGTTATATACAAGCTTTCACTTGTCATATCACCGGACGGATAATTTTCTGCTAGGCTCCTTTCCAGACTGCATCTAGGTCCACCCACACCAAGGCAGATTCTGGGAGGGGGGACCTGTCTCCGCCTCCCAAGCCAGGGAGGTCCCTACATGCCCACTATCGAACAGGTCAGAAAGCTGGCGGACGAGCTTAAACTCGAACCCGCCTTAATCCAGGCCGTCATTGTTGTTGAATCAAGTGGGTCCGGGTTCCTCCCAGCCGGGGCCAAGAGTCCCGCGGGTCGTATCGTCGCCGGTCTTCCGAAAATCCTCTTCGAGCCTCATGTGTGGTGGCGCCGTCTAAAGGCGCAACGTCCTTCCTACAATCCTGCCGGGCTTCTCACCAGACAAGACGTGCGAGCGATACACGGTGATCTGTCAGATATTCTCTATGAGCGTTGGGGCACAAAGCCCTACGGCTCAGTAAACGCCCAATGGGACCGCCTGGAGCGAGCCCGCGCCATTAACCGACCGTCAGCCGACGAGTCTGCCAGTTGGGGGAGCTTTCAGATACTAGGGGAAAACTGGCAGTCTCTCGGCTACGAGAGCACTGACGAGTTTGTCGAAAAAATGCACTCCACCGAGGGCCAGACCGACGGCTTCGTCCGCTTCCTGAAAGTCAACAAGCTCATCCCGATCCTCCAGCGCAAAGATTTTCGGGCTTTCACCAGGGCATACAACGGTCCAGGCCAGGTAGACCTCTACGCCGGAAAACTTGAAGCCGCCTATCAAGCGGCCAAGAAGAAGGGCCTCTGATGTCCAGCGATGACCTGATTTTGAATGAGGTCCGGGCGTTGAACGAGGCGCTGCACGCCATCAAGCAGGAGGTTGCCGAGCTTCGCGGGGGGCTGACCGTTCGCTGCGCTACCCACACCGATGACATCGCCGCCAACCGGGAAAATATCGGTCGGCTCGTGAAGGAAGTTCATAAAGTCGAGCACGATAACCAACGTCATGAACAGCTTTTTAAAATGGCCAACGAGCGGGCGACAGAACATAGGCTTCGACTGGAAAAGGTTGAAGAAAAATTAAGCGGCCTGGACAAGCGGGTAGCCATTTATATTGCCCTGGCCACGGCGGCGGTCTTCGTGATTGACCGGCTGGTCAAGTTCGTACCGGGGCTGAATTGATGGGCGAGTTTATGGAAGGCTTGTTTGTAGGCGTGATAATAACCGCGGCGGCCTTTGCCATTGGGCTGTTTTGGTGGGGTGTCTGGTAATGAACGTCTGCCCCACCCTTAAAGTCCCGTGCCCTCATCCCAAGCGCCCCACGCTCATCAGCTTCTGGGCCGGGCTGTTCATAGGCGCGGACGCTAACGCCAGCATGGCCAAGACCCTCATGTGGGTGCTGACTCTGGCCTTCATTATTTCCTGGTTCGTCCAGCCGGGGATAGTCCACGGGGAACTGTTGGGCTTCATCATCGCGGTCCTGGGTTACATCCTGGGGGGCAAGTGGTCCTGGCGGAAATACGGAGGCCCGGAATGACCTGGTGGAAAACCTGGTGGTTCTGGGCCTTGGCTTTCAGCCTCATGTGCGCCCTGGGAGCCCTCAATGACACTCAGAAGCGCAAGGCCGACCTGGAGCGCCAGGTGGAATTTTGGCAGGAGAGCGCGAGCGCGGTCCAGGGACAGTTGGACCGTGAGCGGCAGGCTCGGGCGGAACGAGAGGAACGGCTGGAACAATCCCGGACGAGTGTCCGGGAGTTTGAGGGGGCCTTGGATGCGGCATGTGCGCTTAATCCCGACTTCGCTGACGCTCGTCTTGACCCTGAGCTTTACGCTCGGCTGTGCGGGACGCGGCCCGGAGCGGGTGACGATCACTCCCAGCCATGAATACTTCCTGCCCGTGGAAAAGCCCCGGCCCAGGAGCGACGCCATGCGGGATGTGGTTCTCTTCACGGCTGAGTTGAGCGAGAGCTGGGACAACCTTTACCAGGACCGGCTGGCGGCCTGGGCTGAGATTAAATCTCTGGAGAGCAAAGAATGAAACCTTACGTCCATGACCCGGTAAATAACACGATAGCGCCGCTCCCGGACGGGGAGAAAATCCAGGCTGAGGATATAGACACTAGTGCCCTGGAAGGGCGCTGTAGTGCCCTGGAAGGGCACGGAACCGAGCTTACCGCCCGTGTCGTCACCCTTGAGGAACAGGCCGAGGCCCTGGACGAGCTGGACCTGGGGGATTTCATAACCAGGGTGAGAACCCTGGAGGACACCACCATCCCGGCCTTGGATGAACAGGTCAACGACCTGGCCGACAAGGCGGAGGTTCTGGAAACCGAGACCCTCCCGGCCCTCGACAATCGCGTCACCACCCTGGAAGAGGACACCAGCGTGGCGACCTTGGAGGCCAGCCTGGAGACCCTCACCGAGGACGTTGAAGCCCTCCAGACCCTCACCGAGGAACTGGCCTCCGTGACTTCCGTGCGCGGCTCCGTGGACACATACGCCATGCTCCCGCCCCTGGCCGATGAGCGCCTGGGAGACGCCTGGGTGGTGGAGAGCGACGAGACCCGCGAGGGCCAGAGCAGTCTGTACAAATCCGTGGAAGAGGACTCCGTGCGGAGTTGGAGCTACCTGGGTGAGTTCAAGGTGAACCTGGCCGCTTACGCCACCAAGGCCGAGCTGGCCGGTGAGGTGGAAGGGCTGGAGGCGGCCGACCAGGGACTCCGGGGACTCCTGGACAACAAGCTCGATACCACCGGCACGGCCGCGGACAGCGCCAAGCTGGGCGGGCTGAGACCGCAGGATTACCAGCGGATGCCTCGGGTTGTGACTATGGCGCAGTTGAACACCCACGATACGATGCTTGACTGGATCATGGGCCATGAGGCGGGGATTTACGCGCTCCTTGAGACGGGTCCGTTGAAATGGCCGGACGCTAAGGAAATAAACACCGACGAGCGCAACCTGTTCATCCTTGACGTGTGCAATGACAACGGCCTGGTGACGGTCGTGCCCACCACGGGCAATAGTCCCGTCCTGTCCCGGACCTGGTATGAACAGGGATGGACGAGGGAGTGGGAGCCTATAACCAGCCCAAGAAAAAGACTGCTCGAACAGGTGACTCTCTATGTTCGGCATGACGGGAACGACGCAAACGACGGCTTTAGAGACAACCCCGGAGGCGCGTTACGCACCGTTGACGGAGTATTAAAACGCGCTGGCGAGTTGGATTTTAACCGATTCAGCGTTCACATAGAATTTGGCGAGGGCGACTGGCCGGCAATCCAAATCTGGCGGCCGCAGCTTGTCGGGTCTTTAAGGCACGAGAGAATGATCCTTTCCGGCAAGGGGAAGGATTTAACTCGTTTTACGGGCTCTGTCAGCATCCACGACACCATAATAACCGTCAGGGATGCGACTTTTGCGAGCCTTTTATACATTGAAGGCGCTCACGCCTTTGTTTCCAACGTAAGATTTGAAGGGCGCGGCGGCAGTACCACTCCAAATTTACAGATAACCCGGAAAGGCGCTCTTTATCTTCAAAACGAGATAGAGTTCGTGGGGAACTGCACGAGCGGGCTTTGGGGCGGCGGTAATTCCAGCCTATTTATGCGAACCGCCGATAACGTAAAGTTGATTTTCACAGACAATCCCACATACAGCACTGGTTTTATGGAACTCGGCGGGGCCAGCGGCGGGGTAGCTTTTTATCTTGGAAATGTAACCACAGAAGGCGCCTTCACCGGGCGCATTTTATACGCCTCACACGGCGTAAGAATTGACGCCCGCACTTTCAATTCCGTCAAGAACATGCTTGGCGCGGCCGCGTCAAACCCTACTATTTGGCACGCTGGCACAAGCTGTTTTCCCGGCCGCATCCAGGCCAGCCGCGGAGCGGTGCGGGCGGCCGGTTCGGTGGAGGCGAACGGCTCATTAGCCGCAAACCACAATTTTGATTTCGCGTCAGCCACACGGGTGGAGACCGGCGTGTATGAAATTGTACTGTCCGACCCTGAAATGCACAACCTTGCCATCCCCATTGCCACGCTTACCCATAACAACGCCGTCGCTGCCGGGGGGTCAATATCGGTTAGCAGGTCAGATGAGGCGATTGTCGTGCGGACTTACGACAAAGACGGCCAGCCTATAAACAACAGTTTTCGGCTGGCGATTTTTTAAGGAGGCTGCGTCATGGCTTTTACGCCTGTCATATTTGATCCAACGCTCGAACGGTTCCGCCCCCTGGCCGATGGTGAAACGCTGGAAGGTATCATCGGGGGCCTGACCTCGGAGCAGATTACCGAGCTTATCGAGAAACTCCTGGAAGGCTTTACCAGTGAACACTGGGAGACCCTTATCGAGCATTTTCTCGAAACCATGACCACGGAGCAGATCACCGAGCTGACCGAGAAAATCATCGAGAGCATCACCACCGAGCTTCTGACCGAACTGACCGAGAAGATTATCGAGAGCATCACGGTGGAGCTTCTGCGGGAACTGGCGGAAAAGCTGGCCCCGGAGCTTATCTCGGAGGACGACGACAACCAGCTCACCCTCGGCTCCGACGGCCTCCTTTTCGTCCCGCCCTGCAAGGTGGAGGTCAGCGACCTCATCAGCGAGGACACGCCCAACCTTATAGTCGAAGGGTCAGACGGCAAGCTCCAGGTCAGGGGCTGTGACTTTGACGTGGACGCTCTTATCTCCGACAACCCGCGGAACATCCTGGTCCCGGACCTAAACGACGGCAAGCTCCTGGTCACGCCTGACGCCTGCTCCTTCGACGTGTCCGAGATGATCTCGGCCAGCCCCGACAACCTCCTGGCCCTGGGCCTTGTTGACGGCAAGCTCTTTGTCCCGGCGGTGCCCTGCCTCATAGACGTGGCGGAGTTCTTCTCCGACGACCCGGATAACGACTGGCTGGAGCTGGGCACGGACGGCAAGCTCAAGGTGCGGCAGCACCTCCCGGAAGCCTGCGAGTTCGACTGCCTGGATTTCGTCTCGGCTGATACTGACAACCTGCTGGGTATCGGGACGGACGGGCTCTTGAGCATACACCTCACTGACCTTTTGAACCGGCTGGCGGATTTGGAAAGCCGGGTTACGACCCTTGAGAACTAAGGAGAAAACGACATGGCTAATTGCATAATCCGCCCCAGCTTGCTCAACAAGTTCACCTTCCGGCCGGTTTACGTGCCGCCTCCGGGGGATGCTCACCGGATAATCTGCCACGACGCCACGCGGAACATTATGTTCAGCCCTGAAGACAACAACGGCCTTGCCGTGATCCATTCGCCGAACCTGGGACGGACCTTTCAGAAGCTGGGCGCGCCGAGTTTGCTTGAGGGTGATTGGAGACGTTGGTGCCGCGGTTCGGAGGGGTTCCTGTTGGCGCGGCCGGATATTACCACTGCTACCACCACAAGAATCGCTCTGACTGAAAGCGGGATGGAGTTTACGCGGGCTCATTCGGGCGGGGGTGGCGCTTTTCCAACCGAAAATGTATTTTTTGGGAACAGCTTTTACTTTCGCCAAGATCGTGGAGGTTCAACCCCTTATAGCAGGTGGGGCTCTCTACAGGGAAAAGTTCCACTTACTTTTAATTGGGTGGCCTCATACGGTTTTGCTACGGCCGCAAACGGCCGTCTGGTTTATCTGCGGGGCAGGATTTACGGTTTCCAAGGGGGCCCAGCCAATCCTTATGTCTTCCGCTCCGGCACCGGCACGGCCAATGACGACGTGGTTATGACCACCGACTTTCCCGAAGATCGTATGCCGGACGTTATTCGTCATCGCCTTCTCCTTACCGGCCGCGACCTCGACACCCTCTCTATTCTGTCCGACCAGGGCACCCTCTGGCGTTCGGAGAACGCCGGGGAGAACTGGACCGAAGGGGCGCCCATAGGCATCCCGGAATACAACGGCCGCTGGCCCTGGCTCTGGCCCGGCCTGGGGCGCTTCGGGGAAGAGGTTATCCTGACCATCTGTGACAACGGCGAGGTCGGGGCTCTGACCCTGGACCGGGGTGAGACCTGGAGGCTTTTCGATACGCCCGAGTTCCTGCGCTACGTGGGCGACTGGAACAATGTGGAGATAAGCTATGTTGACGGCCGGTGGCTGGGGGCCTTCGGCAATTACGGCATCTGGGAACTGACCCCGGATTACCGGAGTTAAACGATGGCCGCCAGCCGCTGCACCTTTACCCCGCGCCCGCCCCTCCGGCCATGCAGGGAAGCTATGGTCTACGACCCGTCCACCGTGACCCAGGTTATAGAGTTCTGCCGGCACGAGGACTGCCATACGGCGCCGCTCCCGCGCCTGGTACCGGAACATGACGTGCCCTACTGGATAGGACGTGACGACGCCCCGCGCTGGCTTGACTACGTGGCTGTCCCGGACGAGGCGGACAAGTGCCCCTGCCTGGAGACCCCGGCGCTTATTATAGTGGTGGGGCCCCAGGGGCGCATTATCCGCTCCGAGGACTGCGGCGTCACTTGGGAAGGCATGGACAACCCCCCGCCCATTGACTGGGAGGCCATTGCCTACTGCGAAGGGAAGCTCGTGGCCGTGGGGCACGGGGACAAGGGAGCCTACTCCCTTGACCAGGGCCTGACCTGGAGCGAGTTCGACATGCCCTCCGGCAACTGGGACGCCATCGCCTGCTGCGGGGGCCGGCTGATGGTTATAGATTCCCAGGGCGCCGGGCTGGCCGTGACCGAGGCGGCCGGGGACCTCAGTGCCTGGGACACGCCCGCCGTTCCTTGGACCAGCCCTGTCACCTACCACTTCTGCAACTGCCTGGACGGCGTGAGCGTCATAGCCGGAGGCGCGGTCTACAAGACCATTGACGGCCTGACCTGGGCCGGGTTCTTCCAGGGCGAGGCGGAAATAATCTTCGGCTACTGGACCCCTGACCTGCCCGGTGATGTCTACGTGGCGTCTGACGGCCTGGAACTACGTGAACAGGAGTGCTGCGACGACCCGGCGACCTGCAATTACGGGGTGAGCAAGCCTATAATCCTTACGCCTTCCATCCCGAGCTGTATGGTCAACACGGTCTATAACTCCTTCGCGCCCCTGGTCCAGATAACCGGGACCGACGGCTGGCGGCCTTATACCTGGTCGGCCGAGAACCTCCCGCCGGGCCTGAGCATCGAGCCTCTCACCGGGCGCATAGTGGGCTCGCCCACGGCCGTCGGGGACTACACGGACATTGAGATAACCCTCACCGACTTCATTGGCCAGAAGGCGGTGCGTCTCTACAGCATGACCGTCTACGCCCTGCCCATCATCGGGGACCCGCCGCGCATTATAACCGAGACCATCCCCGCGGCGGCCATAGGGCAGTATTACAGGGCCTGGATTAACGGTATGGCCGGGGCCCTCCCTTACCGCTGGACAGTTACCGTGAAACCGGACTGGCTGGACATTGACCTTTACACCGGAGAGCTACGCGGCGCGGCGCCCTTCAACTGGTCTCTGGCCGGGACGACCGTGCCGGTGACGGTGGTGCTGACCGACCTTAACGATTTGACGGACACCAAGACTTACACCCTCACTTTCGGCCATCAGGTTTATCCCGGAGACCCGGTGCCCGGCCCGCCCCCGCCCGGAGAACCCTGGGAGCCCGGCGGGCCTGGAGGCCCCGGAGACCCTGGAGGCGGAAGCAGCGGAGGCGGCGGCGGGTGCTGCGGCGGCGGCACGGCCACCTCCGACGACCCCTTGGGGGGCGGCGGGAGCATCTGGGGGCCGCGCTGGTGCTGGGAGCCTGACCCGGCCAAGCCGAGCGAGGGCTATACCGAGACCTTCATCGCGCCCTTCGACGGCATATACCTCATCGCCGCGGCCAGCGGCGGGGGCGGGGGCGGCGGAGCCCGCGTGGAGGTCCGGTGCGTCAACAGGATGAATTTCCAGGGCACGGTGCCCGCCGCGGTTACTACGTTCATCGGCAATCCCGGCCCCGCGGGGGGCTACAACGCCGAGCCCCGCAAGCTGACGGCCGGACAGGCTTACAGCATCCGGGTGGGCGAGGGCGGCAAGGGCGGAGACGGCGGCAGCGGCTCGGCGGGCCAGGCTTCCAGCGCGGCCGGATTCACTTCCGCCGGCGGAAGCAATGACGGTCTATTCCAGGGCGGCGAAGGCGGCGTGGCCAACAATGACCGCCCCATGACTATCTCGCCGGCCTGCGTGGAATATTGCAAACAGTTTACTAGGTGCTGGATTAACCCGAACTATTCGATCTGCGCCACGATGAAGCCCTGCGACAGTTGGACTGTCAAGGGCGGGGACGGCAAGGCCGGC
>Ga0099364_10003286_pt1 | contig 25130 bp, 20 predicted proteins | sample TergutTh196P3_FD_73070 | JGI IMG/M metagenome (GOLD analysis project Ga0099364, IMG submission 73070) | Microcerotermes parvus P3 segment gut microbial communities from Pointe-Noire, Republic of the Congo - Th196 P3 | ecosystem: Host-associated > Arthropoda: Insects > Digestive system > Gut ...
AAAATGGTGCAATAGTATATTCAGGTAGTTCATATACTTTTAACATTGCAAATAATAGAACCTTAACAGCATTATTTGATGATGCCAAAAAGAAGCAACGCATCAAGAAAGTTAATGTAAAGAAGGGTAGGTTAATAATATCACCACAGCCGTAATCGGCAAGAGACATTTTAACACGGGGGCAAGCCCCCGTGTTGAAACAGATACTGAAATAAGTTCAGCAGGACAGCGTTTGTTAAAATACCAATATTTTCTTTATATTTGTAAAAAAAATAATATGAATTGTTATGAAACATCTTATTAATAATGAAATACTAACTGTTGATATTGTTAAAAATATCGTCAAACATAAACAAACATTAGAACTATCTAAAGAATCTGCAGCCAAAATTAATCAATGCAGACACTACCTTAATCAAAAAATGATAAATAATAAAGAACCTATTTACGGCGTTACAACTGGATTTGGTGCTTTATATAATATTGCTATTGATAATGATAAATTGTCGCAACTACAAAAAAATCTTATTATTTCTCATGCTTGTGGTATTGGCGATGAAGTGCCGAAAAGCATTGTTAAATTGATGCTTCTACTTAAAATACAATCATTATCTTATGGACATTCGGGAGTGCAACTTGAAACCGTGCAACGCCTTATTGATTATTACAATAATGATATTCTTCCTGTGGTTTATCAGCAGGGTTCTTTGGGAGCATCGGGTGATTTAGTTCCTCTTGCTCATTTATGTTTGCCTCTTTTGGGTCTTGGAAGTATTAATTATAATAACAAAATACAACCTGCCGCTGAAATTAACCAACAATTCGGATGGCAACCTATAACTTTGCAAGCAAAAGAAGGTCTGGCTCTACTTAATGGAACGCAATTTATGTCTGCTTATGCTCTTTATAACATTATTAATGCAGAGCATCTATCTGAAACTGCTGATAGAGTGATGTGTATATCTTTGGATGCGTTTGATGGACGAATAGAACCTTTTATGGATGCTGTGCATAAAATTAGACCGCACCGCGGACAGATTGATACCGCTAACTTTATCCGACAAACAATAGATGGTAGCCAAATTATACAACAAAAAAAGGATCATATACAAGACCCATATTCTTTTCGCTGTGTGCCGCAGGTTCACGGGGCTACAAAAGATACTATTAACTATGTTAAGCAAGTTATTACAACCGAAATTAACTCCGCAACAGATAATCCAAATATATTCCCCGATTTAGATATAATTATTTCGGCAGGCAATTTTCATGGACAACCACTTGCTCTTGCACTTGATTTTCTGGCTATTGCTATTGCTGAACTCGGCAATATTTCTGAACGAAGGATATATCAATTAATATCAGGAAAACGCAATTTGCCTAATTTTCTTATTGCAAATTCAGGTCTAAATAGCGGTTTTATGATACCTCAATACACTGCTGCATCTATTGTTTCGCAAAATAAACAACTTTGTTCGCCTGCTTCTATTGATTCTATTGAATCATCGCAAGGGCAAGAAGACCATGTTAGTATGGGTGCAAATGCTGCAACTAAATGCTATAAAGTTTTGCAAAATACGGAACGAATTATCGCTATTGAGTTGTTTAATGCAGCACAGGCACTTGATTTCAGAACTAAATTAACTAATAAACAAACTTCGCCAAGCAATAAAGATTTGCTTGATGCTTATCGGTGCGTAGTTAATTTTGTTGAAGATGACGAAGTAATGTTTGAAAAAATACATAAATCTATAAAGTTCATTCAATCACTTAATTAAGAGCAAAACTCTCTTAAAGATGAGCAAAAACTATATAAATACTTTATCAGTTGTGCGTTACTCAATTTACTAATATATCGCTGTTGCCAATTTAGAATTATTGCAGTAAAAAAATGTTTTTTATATCAAATTTTAACATAAAATACTATATTTTTAACTATACATCTAAAAGAAATATTAAAAAAAGAGTAATGCACAACAGGTTGCTAAGTATCTATATTCATATTCCGTTTTGTTTAAAAAAGTGTAATTATTGTAGTTTTATCTCTTTTGATAGTTATAAAAATGAAATTGATAACTATATATCTGCAATAGAAAAAGAAATTAAATTATCAGTAAATATCAATAAATTAATAAATAGACAAGTTAGCACTATATTTTTTGGCGGTGGAACTCCTTCTATTCTTTCACTTCAACAACTAAAAAAGATATTAAAATCTATAAAAAAATACTTTAATGTAATAGAAAATTGCGAAACAACGATAGAAATTAATCCTGCCACAAGTATTGATTTTATTGGATTAAAAGCAATTGGTTTTAATAGAATATCTATTGGTGTTCAAAGTTTTAATGATAAAGAACTATATTTTTTAGAACGTTTGCATAATTCTAATACCGCTGAAAAAACTATAATAGAAGCAAAAAAATATTTTGATAATGTTAATATTGATTTAATTTATGGTATCCCCAAGCAAACAATTAAATCTTTTGAAAATACTATAAATAAAGCAATTTTACTTGACATAAAACACATTTCTGCTTATAGTTTAATGTATGAAGAAGGAACAAAATTAACAGCAATCAAAAATGCTATGCCTACAATATCTATTGATGAAGAAACTGAAATGTATGAAATGCTTTGTGCTAAACTTGAAAAAAAATGTTTTAATCAATATGAAATATCTAATTTTGCAACAGAAAATTATGAATGCAAACACAACAAAAATTATTGGAATAGAAAAGATTATATAGGTTTTGGGGTGGCAGCACATAGTTGTTTATCAGATGTTAGATTTTCTAATACAATTGATTTAAAAAACTACTTTTATAAATTAGAACACAATAAACTTCCTGTTATAGAAAAAGAAATTTTAACAGAAGAAGACATTTATGAAGAAAAGATATTTTTAGGATTGCGAAGTAGTGGTTTAGATAAAAAGTTATTGAACGATGACCAATTAAAATTTATGCAAGAATGTATAAAATCAGGTTTTTCTAAAAACACAAAGAACCTATTTATTCTTACATCTAAAGGTAAATTTATAACAGATTCAATAGTGTTAAATGTTTTAAAAAAGAAAATGTAATAAAGTAATTTTTAAAAATGTCCTGCTGAACTTGTTTCTGCATCTCGTTTATTTTTTCTTAAGGGGCACCTTGTATTGGACCTGTAACACTTGCATCTTCTCCTTCTACAATTCCTGTGTTTATGCAGTTTTCTATTGTATCATAAAGATGTCCATTTATTCCGCCTACGCCGCTATCTATTCCTTTAACAAATCCATAATTAACACAATAAGTAGTTATAGAGAGCAATGGAGAACTTCCATTTATACCACCAACATGTCCTTTTCCACTTATATTTCCTATATTCATACAATTTGATATTGATGTATAAAATTCACCTGCAATTCCACCAACATAATCATCCCCACTTATATTTCCTATATTCATACAATTTGATATTGATGCGTTATATCCACATCCTGCAATTCCACCAACAGTATTATTTCCACTAACACTTCCAGTATTTATACAATTTGATATTGATGAACCACTAGCATATCCTGCAATTCCACCAACACGGTCACTTGCATTTACATATCCATTTACAATAACATTTTTAATAGTAGCACTACGCATATATCCAAATAAACCTACATAATATTCTGCTGGCATATCTATTGCTAAAGTGATAGTATAATTTTGTCCATCAAAATTACCTTGGAAAGGACGACTAGCAGTTCCAATAAAAGTTGTAACGGGTTCAGTAATGTTATTCATTACTTTAAAATATTTATCTTTACTCCAATTATCAGTGGGATAAGAAGCAGAATTATTTACACTATCTGCAAGTAGTTCTAAATGTGCTTTTGTATGAATTTCAAAAGGTGAAAATTCGCTTCCATTTCCGCCGCCGAATGAAAATAAATAAGGAACAGATATTAAAAATAAAATTGAGATTATTATATATTTCATAAATAAAACCTTTTTAATAGTTATTAAAATACAAATATACATTTATTTTCTAACTTTAATCTATAAATGATAAAATAAAAAGAGTGTTACAAACTCTTTTTTTTAGTGTATTAGGTTGAAAATTAGGAGATGCTGAAACAAGTTCAGCAGGACACAAACACAGGGGCTTGCCCCCGTGTCGAAGGGGATGCTGAAACAAATTTGGTATGACAGGACACTTTTTATTTACATTCTATATCTGTTAATTTTCTAATTAATTTTCGTATCTTTGCATATCATTATCAAAAAATAAAATATATTATATGTGCGGAATTGTCGGTTATATCGGAAAAAAAAATGCAACAGAAGTCGTCCTCAATGGACTACAAAGAGTAGAATATAGAGGTTATGATTCTACTGGTATCGCATTCATTAAAAATAAATCAATCCAAATTTACAAAAAAAGCGGTCGTCTTACGCAATTATTATCTGTTGTCCAGCCCGATGATAATATAACTAATGTCGCTATCGGACATACAAGATGGGCTACGCACGGAATACCTAATGATTCAAATGCACACCCGCACAGCGATAATCACAATAATATAGCCGTAGTTCATAATGGAATAATAGAAAATTATCGCAATATAAAGACAATGCTATTGCAAAAAGGTTATAACTTCTCAAGTGATACTGATTCCGAAGTATTGGCTGTTTTTATTAGTTCTATTTATGATGAACAGATAAATAAAGATATTACCGAAGCAACACGATTAGCACTCGCAAAAGTGCAAGGAACATTCGGTTTGCTTGTTATTTCTAAAATTGAGCCGAATAAAATCGTCTGTGCAAGGCGAGGAAGCCCTTTGATATTAGGTATTGGAGAAGATGATAATGAATTTATTGTTGCATCAGACCAAACCGCAATCGTAGATTATACTAAGAAAGTTATTTTCATAGAAGATGATGAGATGGTGGTTATTTCAAATGATGGTTATTATTTGAAAACCCTTGATAATATTGCGATAAAGACAAAAGAAACTTCCTTAATTGAGTTTGAACTCGGTCAATTAGAAAAAGGTGGTTTTGAACACTTTATGTTAAAAGAGATATTTGAACAACCCGAAACTATAATGAATGCTACTCGTGGCAGGATGATTCAGGAATTGGGCGAGATAAAATTAGGTGGATTAAGTGATTTTACAGATATTTTAACGAATATGAAACGGATAATAATCGTTGCTTGCGGCACATCTTGGCATTCTGCTCTTATTGGTGAATATCTAATAGAATCGCTTGCTCGCTTGCCTGTTGAGGTTGAATATGCGTCTGAATTCCGTTATAGGAATGCTCCGCTTCTTGATACAGATTTAGTAATTGCTATCTCACAGAGCGGCGAAACAGCCGATACATTAGAAGCAATAAGAGAAGTTAAGCGTCAAGGTGTGCCTGTTATAGGAATTGTTAATGTTGTCGGCTCTACAATTGCTCGCGAGACAAATGCAGGAGTATATTTACACGCAGGTCCCGAAATAGGTGTGGCTTCCACTAAAGCATTTACTTCACAGGTTATGGTGCTGCTTTTGCTGTCTATACATCTCGGTCTGCTACATAACAAATTATCAAGCAATAAAGCAAAAAAGTTAATCGCTGAAATCAATAAATTACCACTCCAAATCAATAAAATACTCTCAAATAAGGACAAAATTAAAGATATTGCAATACAATTAGCAAGTAGTCCAAATGTGCTTTATCTCGGGCGAGGACTGGGCTACCCGATTGCAATGGAAGGAGCATTAAAGTTAAAAGAAATATCATATCTGCACAGCGAAGGTATGCCCGCAGCAGAAATGAAGCACGGACCTATCGCACTAATAGATAAAAATATGCCCGTCATTGTCGTAGCAATGGGCGAGCAAGATAATAAAATATGGAGCAATGTGGAAGAGATTCGCACAAGAGGAGGACGCATAATTCTAATTGATAACGAAGGTAATTCGGCAGGAAGGGTTAATAAAGAAGATATAATTATTGAAGTTCCTCGTTCAGTGATTGAGGTGAGTGCTATATTGGGCGTAATACCGTTGCAACTTTTATCTTATTATGTTGCGAATCATTTAGGTCGTGAAATAGATAATCCACGCAATTTAGCAAAAGCCGTGACGGTTGAGTGATATTCTAACAATTTTTTCAATTATATAATCGGAAAAGCAATTTATAAATTGGAAAAGCAATTATATAATCGGAAAAGCAATTATATAATCGGAAAAGCAATTATATAATCGGAAAAGCAATTATATAATCGGAAAAGCAATTATATAATTGGTTTTTTTCTGTATAAATCGCTTAAACAACAGATAAATTGGGGAATTAGTAAAAAAATAAGGAAAACGTTACTAATAGTGTGAATTTTATATCTGTTATGCTGAATTCATTTCGGCATCTCTTAATAATTTATGGAGATGCTGAAACAAGTTAAAAATGACATTTTCAAATTTTACTTGTAGTTTGTGAAAATAATTTAGTATTTTAATGTAATGAAAAAGTATATAAATAGCGATATAGAAATCAACATAGAAAAAAAACCTATTAGTAATGTAATAAAAAATAATACAATACTGGATAATCCTTTCATTGAAGAATTTGATGAAAAAGATATTGTTAATCGTTTAAATATCTCTGATTTTATTTTCGAAGATATACAAAAAGTTGCTGAAGAAAAAATAGAAGAAGAAAAATTAAACAAAAAAGAACCTTTCTATATTTCTAAAAAAGAACTGGATTATTTAATTGCTGAAAATCCGCGACTAAATATTCTAAAAAAAGATGAAGACGGCAATTTAAAACAGATTGAACAAAACGATTCTGATATGGTAGTAAGTTTATTAACAAGCGAACTGAAAGGAATTAGTGGTGACGAATTAATAGAAATAAATATTCCTGTAGGGAAGAAAAATGTAGATTATAATAAAAATGTTAGCACAGAAAATAAATTAGAAGATGATTACAAAGACGATGGATATTACCACCATCACTCCGAATACGATGACGAAGAAGATGCTTATTATATGTCAAGCGAAGAAAGAGATGAGTTAGAAAAAAAAGAAAAGATGCATAAAACAATGAAAGTCATCCAAAACGTTATCTCTGATTTGGCAGGGCAAGAACAATATATAAATCCTGATGAAAAATTCAGAGATTTTTTGCAGGAAAACTTTAAAGATTATTTGCTTGTGAAAAAAATATCAGGCAAAAGTGATACAAAACACTCACAAAAAATACTTCCAAAAGAAAAAATAAATGAAAATAATGAAAAAATAGAGGTGTCTGATTTTTATTCAGAAAGAAGCACCCATCAACATAAAACCTCGCTTATTATTAATAGAAATGAAGATTCTGAAATAGAATCTATAGAAGTATATTGTAAATGTGGCGAAAAAACTATTATTAAATTCCAAGAAAAAGATATAGCATCCTCAACTGACGCAAACGAAGGAGCAGAAGTAAAATCTAATACTGTTATCGTAGTAGATACTATTGATACAGCACCGATTTATGATGATACAAAAAAGCAGTAACTCACACACACAAACTTTTACCAGAAATATATAACCTCTAAAAAACGTGTTTTATTATGCGGGCTTGTTTTAGCATCTATAAGTAAAAAGTAGATACTTAAAAAAAATTGTATTGCAGAATTTACTTATACATTTTAATTATGTTGCTTATACTATTTATAATATCGGTAGCGATAAGTGTTTCCATATCGTTATGTTCGGCATAATAATCGCCTGCTAATGAATGCAATAAAGAAGTTAATGCCACTACTTTTAGCAAATCCATTTCAAAAAGTTTTTTATTTAGTTTAGCGATATTTGCTCCCAGCATACCTGCTAAAACGTCACCACTACCTGCTGTTGCCATACCAGGATTGCCAAAACTATTGTAATAAGTTGTTGTGCCGTCTGTAATGATAGTTGTAGTACCTTTTAATAAAACTATACAATTCATTTTTTGTGCTGTATCTTTTGCGATGCGAGTCAATACAACTTTATCAAATAAAGGCACGTTTTCATTATTATTGCGCAATTTACTTATCTCGCCGAAATGCGGCGTTAATACTACATTCGGTGCTAATTTATCTTCTAAAGTAAAAGATGTTATAGCATCTGCATCCAAAACGAGATATTTATTTAATATGCAATCTTGCACTGTATCTCTAACAAAATTTCTTGCATGGTATGTTATTCCCGGACCTATTACTATTGTATCTATATTTGAATGCTTAGATAGATAACTACCTTGATTAAAAAAAAACTTATTAGTTTTTATTTCATTAACAATCACTTCCGGATAAACTGACGCATGAACTTTCGGTGTAATTAATTTAACAATACCTGCACCCATTTTTAAAGCAGCGTTACTGCATAATGCTGCTGCACCGGACATAATTTTACTACCTGCTATTACTTTAACATGACCATAATCATATTTATGCGTAAAAGTATTTCTAACAGGTATTATTTCTTTAACATCTTCTTTTTGCAAAAAGAAATCGTTATTATCTTGTATCATAATTTTACTAATTTTTATTTAAAATTGCTTAAATTTTATAACTTTTTATTAACAAAAGCAAATAAGTGTTTTTTTATTTGTATCTATAAACAATTCTTCCTTTGGTTAAATCATAGGGTGAGATTTCTACTGCAACTTTATCGCCTTGCAGTATTTTTATATAGTTCTGACGCATTTTACCTGAAATATGGGCGTGGACTTTGTGTCCATTTTCAAACCGAACTATAAATTTGGTTCCAGGCAGTGCCTCGTCTATAACACCATCCATTTTAATTAAATCATTTGAAGCCATATATTTTTTATAATTATTCTTAAAATATTTTTACAAAAATATAAAATATTATTGTTTTTTTTATTAGGTAATTACTAAAAACAACAATTTCTGTTATGCCGTGCTTGACGGCGTATTACATTCACAAGCAAAACACAGGGGATAGCCCCCGTGGTGAAGATATAGTAAAATAAGGAATGCCGAAACAAGTTCGGTATGACATTTTTATATGTTATCTTTCATTATTATTTTGTTATTTCGATTATTATTATTATTTTTGTAAATAAAAAAATAGTAATCAATTAAAGTAAATAATTCTTAAATATATTTTTTGAGGAATATAATGGCATCAGGAAATTTCAATCCTTTTGAGATGGCTCAGCGTCAATTTGATGCAGTAGCAATGCAACTCGGCTTAGACCAAGCCACTTGCGATTTATTACGCACTACCGATAGAGAAGTGCAATTTAACATTCCTATTAGAATGGATAACGGAGAATATAAAGTGTTCCGTGGGTTCCGTAGTTTGCACAGCGATGCAAGAGGACCAGGAAAAGGCGGACTCCGTTTCTTTCCGGGCGAAACAATAGACACTGTTCGTGCATTGTCTATGTGGATGACTTGGAAAACAGCATGCGTTGATATCCCACTCGGCGGTGCAAAAGGCGGTGTTGACTGCGACCCGACAAAGTTATCATTAAGAGAACAAGAACTAATTTGTCGCGGTTATGTGCGTCAAGTATGGAAGTTAATTGGTCCTATTCAGGACGTTCCTGCTCCTGACGTTAACACAAAACCATATATGATGTTATGGATGCTCGACGAATACGAAAAAATAACGGGTATGAAATATCCTGGTGTTATTACAGGAAAGCCCGTTGGAAGCGGCGGTTCACTCGGCAGAACAGAAGCAACAGGATACGGCGTTATTTACACTTTAAGAGAAGCATGCAAAGTAAATAACATTGATATAACTAAAACTACAGCATCGGTGCAAGGTTTTGGTAACGTATCGCAGTTTGCAATCCAATTATACACCCAATTAGGTGGCAAAGTAGTTGCAGTTTCTTGCTATGATGGAACAATTAAAGCAGCCGTAACTTTCATAAAAAAAGCAGGAATTACCTACGAAGAACTTATCTCAATCACAGATAAATGGGGAACCATAGATCAAGCAAAAGCAAAAGCACTCGGCTATGAAATCGCTGACGGCGGTGCTTGGATTGAGCAAGAAGTAGATGTTTTAATACCTGCAGCAACAGAAAACCAAATCAATGCTGATACAGTAGGAAAAATAAAACCATCTGTTAAATTTATTGCAGAAGGTGCTAATGGTCCTACAACTCCTGAAGCAGACGAAGTATTAAAGAAAAATGGCATTTTTGTTGTGCCTGATTTCTTGTGTAATGCTGGCGGAGTTACTTGTTCTTATTTTGAACAGGTTCAAAATAATATGAACTTCTATTGGACGAAAGAAGAAGTTTTAGAAAAATTAGATTCTAAAATGACTATTGCATTCTATGGCGTATATAATATGGCAAAAGAAAAAAATGTTTATATGCGTGATGCTGCATATATGGTCTCAATAGACAGAGTAGCAAATGCTTGCAAAATGCGTGGTTGGATATCTAACGGATATTAACGTTTATCAACCGATACTAAATTGCTTTGCAATTTATGTAAATAAAATTTTTAACACGGGGCTTGCCCCGTGTTTTTTTTATAATGACAGAAAACCACCCCGTCATTTGCTTCAGCAAATGCCACCCCTCCACAGGAGTGGAACAGTTCCCCTCTATGGAGGGGCAGGGGTGGTAAATTAACACGGGGGCTTGCCCCGTGTTTACTTTTTTCTAACCAAAATAAAATTTGGAAATTTCATTTAAAAAACTTATTTTTGTATTCTATAACATTGAATTTTTTTTTATTAAATATTAAGGTACTAAAATGTTAAACACAACAAAGTATCAAGGGAACGGAGCCCTTATAGAACACTCCGATTACACCTCCTCCTATGCCGATACTTGTAGTGTTATTACTACAAGCAATGTAGTAGAAACTACTACACGGGGGGGGGGGGATTCTACTACAAAGAGTGTAGTAGAATCACTACAAACATTCCGTCATGCTGAACTCGTTTCAGCATCCCCTAATTTAACAAGGAGATTCCGAAATAAATTCGGAATGACATTATGTGTAACTCTCCTCATCTGTGCCTTCGCAACCGCTAACTTATCTGCACAAACAGGATGTCCACCATATGCTGATGCCATAACTCATACAATAGCAAGCAATGAATTTAGAAATTCATTAGGGCGTTGCCCCACTCTTACAGATATTGTATGTCCACTTGTTACAAGTATTGGGAATGGTGCTTTTCAGGGTTGCATGGGTTTATTAAGTGTTGATTTTCCTAATGCAGAAAGCATTGAATCTAGTGCTTTTTCTGGTTGCAGCAGTTTAGTAAGCGTTGATATTCCCAGTGTTACATCTATTGAAGTTAATACTTTTTATTTTTGCACCAGTTTAGAAAGCGTTGAGTTTCCTGTTGCTACAAGTATTGGAAATGCTGCTTTTTCTATTTGCACCAGTTTAGAAAGCGTTGAGTTTCCTGTTGCAACTAATATAGAGTCAAATGCTTTTGCATATTGCACTAGTTTAGTGAGTATTACATTAGGAGCAGTGCCGCCGACATTAGGAACTAATGTGTTCGCTGGCACCACAAATATAGCAAATATCACATTGCATATTCCTGAGGGCTCATTGTGTGCTTATCAAAACCATCCAGATTGGGGAAGCACATTTTTAGCACAATTTTATGATGTAGTGGAGTATTCTGTTGCAACTCCCGTAACTTATTATACTTTGTCGCTTGACGATGATGGCAATGGCACAGCCGCAGGTAGCGGTGGTTCTCTGACAGGAATAACTTGCGGAAATAGTAGAACCATAACAGCAACGCCGAATCCTTGCTATCAATTTGCTAAATGGACTAATAGTAATGGTGATAGCATTTCCAATGTTAGTTCACTTAATATTTCTGTTATAAGAGATACTCTTTTAAAGGCAAACTTTAAACTTGTTTCGCCTGCACCAACATATACTTTAAGTGTAAGTAGCAATCCTACAATGGGGACGGCAAGTTCTTCGGTATCATCGGCAACTTGTGGGAGCAGTGTTTCCGTGACCGCAACGCCAAATGCGGGTTACAGATTTGTATACTGGCAGGAAGGCGGTGCAATAGTATCAAATGCCAATCCACATAATTTTAACATTACTGCCAATAGGGCATTAACAGCAGTATTTGATGATGCCAAAAAGAAAACCCGCATCAAGAAAATTAATGTTAAAAAAGGCAGAGTAATAATAACACCCCAGCCGTAAAATCGGTGCAAGAGACATTTTAACACGGGGGCTTGCCCCCTTGTGGTATAATTGCATAAAAGATGGAGATGCCGAAATAAGTTCAGTAGAACAGAATATAGAATGTTTTTTTACAAACGCACAATAATTGTACTTATTTTTTCATATTATTTGGTGATACTGTGAAGTCAAGTTTGTAAAAATTATTGTTGGTGCTGTATTTCATTTCGGCAATATAGCCAATCATAGCGGCATTATCTATGCAATATCCCATTTTAGGTATAATGCAACTAATATTATGTTTGTTAGAATGTTCTACAATTTGCTCCCGCAAATGCGAATTAGCAGAGACACCACCTGCTATTATAATACTATTAGAGTTATATTTTTTAGCAGCATTAACCGTTTTAGTAACTAAAACATCTACAATAGCAGATTGAACAGATGCAGCAATATCAGGAATATCGTCAGCAGTAATACCATCAGGAAATTGTTTTTGTAGAAAATATCTGACAGATGTTTTTAGTCCGCTGAAACTAAAATCAAAATCATTAGTGTTAATCATAGGACGTGGGAAAGAATATTTATTTTTATTCCCAAGTTTAGCATATTTATCTATTAACGGACCACCAGGATAATCTAAGCCACAAAGTTTAGCGATTTTATCAAATGCCTCGCCTGCTGCATCGTCTTTTGTCGTCCCAATAATATCATAATTATTAAAATCCTTAACATAGAAAATAGCAGTATGCCCGCCACTAACAACAAGAGAAATTATAGGAAAGGAGGGAATAATATTTTCATTACTTTCTGCAATAAAACCCGAAAAAATATGCCCCTCTATATGATTAACAGGAATAATAGGAATATTGTATCTTATAGCAAGCCCTTTAGCAAAATTAGAACCAACTATCAATGCGCCAACGAGCCCCGGCTGTGTTGTTACAGCAATTTTTTTTATTTGTGGCATACTAATATTTGCTTCTAAAAGTGCTTCTTTTGTTAAAAAAGCAATACTTTTTAAGTGTTCTCTTGCAGCAATTTCGGGAATAACTCCACCATAGTTTTTATGTATATATTGTGTGCTAATAATATTACTTAGCACTTTCGTTTTATCAATAACTGCGATAGATGTTTCATCGCAGGATGTCTCTATTGCTAATGTCATAGTTTAAAATTAACTATTTTTTCTGAAATACTTATTTGTCCCAAGTATTAATTATATGGATTTTTTTTTAATATCATTCCGAACTTGTTTCGGAATCCCCTTATTAAGTTAAGTCCGAGAAAGTTATTAGCACGGGGGCAAGCCCCCGTGTTATGTTTTGATTTGATTGATGTTTTATTTAGCACCGCTTTCTTCGTCTAATGGATGTGGAAGTAGTGGTGGCTTTGCTTGTGATTTTGGTTTTTTTTGGACTTCTATTTGCGAAACTAATATTGTCGGCGAACAAGCCGATACAGGCACCCAACCTGATTCCGCTCCACAAGTTCCGTTAAATACACCTAAATCATCTCCTGCAGCAAATATTTTAGAAAACGTTGTTAAAGGCGTTCCTATTAAATCTACGCCGCGAACTAATTCGTCAGGTCTGCCGTCAACATATATTTTATATACTACCAAAGGAGTAACGTTAAAAGCATTCGGTGTCCATCTTGAAATCATAGTAAAACCGCCTGATACTTTTGTAAAATATAACCCGTATTCTTTATCTTGTTTTTTGGCTTCTTCTATTAATAACTTTCTTAATTCTGCATCGTTATATGTTTTTTCGGCTGTAACGATTAGATTAGATTGACGTGTTACAACGCTTCTACTTGCTGATTTTCTGCCGTGTCCGTTGCTATTATCAAATCCTTCAATAGGACTTCGGGACATTAAAAAGTTTTGGAATATCCCGTTTTTAACGGTTTCTACTTTTTGCCCTGGCATACCTTCGTCATCATATTTATAATAGCCCGATAGTGGTGTTCCGCCGTATATTTTCAGTGATGGGTCAAAATATACGTTCATAAATTCAGGCAATACTTTTTGTCCTATCATCTGCTTAAACATTGCTGTTGCATCGGCATCTTTTTCTCTGAAACCCTCAACACGATGTCCAAATATTTCGTGGAAAAACACACCACTTGCTTCACCTGTAAGCATTGCAGGACCGATAAAACTTGCTGCTAACTCGGCATTACGAAGTTGGTCTAAAAGTTCAATCATAGCATCAATATCTTTGCTTATGCTATCAGCACTCGGCAAATCATCAATACTAAAACCAAAATAACTTTTATATAATGGCAAACTCATTCCATCATCTGCTTTGCATTTTGCATCTATCATCAACCTAATATATGGTTCGGATACCATAACTTCGCTACCTTCGGTGTTAATAAACAACTTATTAACTATTTCAGCATTTAAGGTAATATTACCTTCAATTAGCCAAGTATATTTTAAAAATTTGCTTGATAAATCTCGCAATCTTTTGCTCCAAGCAATAGTATCTATACCTATCAACCTATCAGGGTCTAAATGGATTCGCGTCATTTCATTATAGTAATGAATACGTCTGAATGGCTCATTGTAGGTATTAGGTTTTTCAATAGAAAAGTCAGCAGAAGTATCTTCGGCGGCAGCTTTTACTTCATTATTTGCTTTTGCCTTTTCAAATTTTTCTATACTCCTTCTATAAGCAACATCTGTAGCCGACCAGATAGCATTGCGAATAGCAATTTCACTATCTTCTAATGGAAGCGAAGTAACACTTATATTGCCACCGAAATCATAATTACCTCTAATCTGGCGTGTATTATCTAATTCAGGGCTACCGATACGTAAATCTATATCTAATTGACGTGTGTGATTGATAGAATTAGATAAAATATTACCAAACCGAGCAGAAATTCTGCAATTCTGCTTTTCTATTAATTGGTAAGATATAAAATACGGAGCATATTCTCCTTTTTTTAATTCTTCAAAGGAGCGATTTAATTCTTTTTTAGTAGCATCTACAAGCACTTTAGGAATATCGTTTTCCGATACGGAATCTTGTGCTATTACTACGTTTATACAAAAAATAATTGTTAATAGTATGGTTATATTTTTCATTATAATTTATATTTTATTTATTAAAATCTTGTTTATATAGTTGAATCTATTTAATGTTATTCTTCTTTAAATTATCATATTAAAAATTGCATTAAAATTATTAATATTATTACAAAAATACAAAATTTATTTTTAAATACAATATACAAAAACCTATCATACCGAACTTATTTAATCATCAGTAAATAATAAAGAGATGCCATATAAAGTAAGGTATGACGTTGTTTATAGGTGTCCAATAGTTTTTACAAACCGATATTAGAATGGGATATCGTCATCCATATCAGGTGTTACGCTGTTTGACAGATACTCCGCTACACTTGCTTTTTGCTGTTGATTAGTATTATTAGGTTCAGTATTAGCAGCGGTATTGTTATCGCCTTTATGTCCTAACATTTGCAAAGTATTTACTGCTATATCGGTAGTATAACGAGTTATACCGTCGTTGCCCGTATATTGTCCGTATTTTATACGACCTTCTACATATATTTGGCTACCTTTTTTTAGCCACTTTCCTGCAATGTCTGCCAAATCGTTCCAAAAAACTAAACGGTGCCATTCTGTAGTTTCTTTCATTTCACCGGTGTTTTTATCTTTATATCTATCGGTGGTAGCCAGCGATACTTTTGCTACAACTTGCCCTGTGGTCGTATTTATGACTTCAGGGTCGGCACCAAGCCTGCCGACTAATGTTACTCTATTTACACTTGCCATAATTTTTAATTAAAAATATGTTATAATAATACAAATATAAGAAAAATAAATTAAAGTAACCTTATAGTTTATATTTTTTTGCAAACTGTTACATTTTAGTCTAATAATAAAACAACAAAAAAAATAGTATTTTGCTTTTAGTTAGTAAAATATTGCAGGATAATTGTATGAAAAAAAATATTATAACGCATTTATCAGAAGGTTCTGATTATAATATGATACAAGATATAGCATTCGGATTTCAAAAAAGCCAATTGCTATTTACTGCTATTAAGTATGATATTTTTTCGCTAATAAGTGAAGGCGAAAATACAATAGATAAATTAATAGCAAAGTTAGATGTAAATCAAGAAGCATTGGAGCGTCTTTTAAATGCCCTTGTTTCAATAGATTTATTAGATAAAAACGGGTTGTTTTATAAAAATAAATCAATAAGCGAAAAGCATCTTACACGTAATAGTGAAGAGTATTATGGTTTTTTGTCTCACTATGCGGATTTGTGGGAGAGTTGGGGTACATTGCCGAATGTTCTCAAAACAGGAGAGATAGTTGCATCCAAAGAATTACACGAAAAAGATGATGATTTCATAGAGTATTTTTTGTATGCGGCTGATTGGTATGATAAATTGGAGTTGCCTTATGTTAAGGATTTTATAAAAATGGATGGAGTCCGTAATTTCTTAAAAATAGGCACTATTGGTTATCGTTATCCTTTGTATATAGCAGAGAAATATCCCGATATTTCTGTCTATATATTAGACAACGAAAGGATGTTAGATGTTTTGCAAAATATATTGCAAAATGAAAAAATACCCGATAATTTGCATTTTATGTCAACAGATTTAAAAAATGATTGTTTAGCAAGTGGAGGTTGTTTTGAAATGATTTATATGGATTCTTTAATATATAATAACTCTATTTTAGATAACATAACTTCATTGCAAAATATATATAATCTTGTAGCAAATGGAGGACGTTTGTTGATGCATTTTCAATTGATAAATGATGCTCGCACCGAGCCAACTATCGCAGCATTGCAATCTGTAAATCTATTGCTTAACACAAAATCGGGTTCAGCATATACAAAAACAGATTTATGGGTAGTATTGCGTGAGGCGGGGTTCGGCAATATAGAATTCCATAATACAAGCATAAAAACAAATATCATAGAAGCACATAAATCTAATATAGGATAGGTTGCTGTTTTGTAATAATTAAGAGGTAATATCTAAAAATGTATGGTTAAACAGGGGTTTTATCAAGATTATAAGATTGCCAAGATTATCTTGATAATCTTGGCAATCTTAATAAAATCTTGGTTCAAAAAAATCCTTATTTTTGCATAAAAATTATGGCTGAATTCACAAACACCTTATATTATGGTGATAATTTAGATATATTAAGAAAAATGTCTGTCGATAAAGATTTTTTATTGCAGACAGGTGGCGGTATTGATTTGATTTATATTGACCCTCCATTTAATTCTAACAGGAAATATAATATGCCGTATGAAGATATGTTGCGAGAGGTTAGCGACAAAGACAAATATAAAGCACAAAAGGAAGCATTTAATGACACTTGGAGCAATATAGAGTTTAAGCAGGAATTGGAGGATTTGAAGGGATTGGTTGATTGCTATCAGTTGTATAATTTTTTGTCATCAAATGAAAAAGTATTTACGTTTCCGCAAATGAGTTACTTGACGATGATGGCACATCGCTTGTATTATATTCATAAGGTATTGAAAGACACGGGCAGTTTTTATTTACATTGCGATCCTACGATGAGCCATTACTTGAAGATATTGTTGGATATGATATTTGGATTAAATAATTTTGTAAATGAAATAGTTTGGTGCTATAAATCAGGTGGTGCAAGTGATAAAAGATTTGCTAAAAAGCACGATGTTATTTTTTTGTATAGCAAAGTGCCAGAACAACATACATTTAATGTTATTAAAGAAAAATCTTATAAAGGTATTGGATATAGAACAGGAAATAAAAAAGTGGAGTTGTATGACGACAATGATGGCAAAGGTCCTTACACACTAACTTATCCGAAGGATTGGTGGCAGATACCAATGATGGCAACCTCTTCTAAACAGCGACTTAATTATCCGACACAAAAGCCCGATGCCCTTTTGGAGCGAATAATTAAGGCAAGTTCAAATGAAGGAGATATAGTTGCAGATTTCTTTTGTGGATGCGGAACAGCAATTGCAGCAGCAGAGAAATTAAATAGAAAATGGATTGGTGTAGATATAAATCATCTTGTGATTTCGCTTATTGAAGAGAAAAGATTGAAGCCGATTATTGCAGATAAAAAAGAATCTAAATACCAAATAATTGGATTTCCGAAAGATATTGCAGGTGCCGAAAAGTTAGCAAAAGATAATAAATATAAGTTTGAACAATGGGTGGTGGAACATATTTTTAAAGGACATCAGACGAAACGCACAGGCGATAAAGGAATTGATGGCTATATTGCATATAATTTCCATAATACAGAAACTAAAAGTATAAAAAAAATGCTTGCAATAATTGAAGTGAAAGGTGGCAATGTTAATATTTCACAAATTCGTGCATTTAAGAATTCAATAGAGAATGATTTTAAGGCGGATTTTGGTTTGTTTATTGCATTTGATAAATATATAACAGATGGAATGCGTAAGGAAGCAAATGATTTAGGTTTTGTAAATACTGATGATTTAGATATTTCTACTTTGCAATTTGCTCGCTTAAAAAAGATGTATATAATTACTATTGACGATATTTTAAAAGAAGTTTTACCACAAGAATTGCAGCAAATAGTTAATAATATTACGTATTAAAAAAAATAATTATTATCTATTCATAGTAGAAATTTCTTATAGTATCTATTACGTTTTTGTGCAATTCATCTTTATTTGTGTCGTTTGTAATTTTAATTTCCTTGGCTATTGCTTCATTTTTGCTGAACCAATTACTAATTAGTTTCATTTCATCAGCATCAAATTCATTATTATCATTGTAAGAAAAATAAATATCATCAATGCTATCAATAACGGGTTGTGTATTTGCTTTTACTCCGATAGTCAAAGATTTTTTATAAAGTCCTTGTTTAATAAAATAAATATCAATATTTTTTTCGCGTTCAGAGTTTTTAATAAACACAATCATAGAAAAATTAGATGCTAACAATTTTTGCGTATTATCATTAATTGTAATATCGTTTGCATTAACTAAATCCATATTATACATAAAGTTAAAATAAGGTTTCAGTTGTTTTATTTTTCTATGTTCGGTGATAATGGTATCAAGTTCGTTAGTTGTTTCAATCCAATCGAGTCGGTGAAAAAACTTTAGAATCTCCTTAACATTTTTAACAGATTTTTTAAATTGTTCTACAAAATAATCTATATGTTCAGACATACTATTTGCTTTACTAATATGAAGCACATTTCCTTGTGAATTAATAAAAATAATAACACCACTTTGATTAGGAACTACATTTTTATATTGCATTAATTTATCTATAAGTTTTTGATTTTTCTTACTAATTGTTTTAGTAGTAGAAGAGTTTTGGAATTCAAGCAGTTCATAAACATCATTTATGCCATATCTATTCCTGATAATATGTAAAATTTCTATAAAGAAATTAGCAGTAGCAAAGGCATCATCAAAAGCACGATGCCTATTAATAATTGGAATATTAAAATACTCTGCAATAGCAGAAACGTTTTTATTTATATTAGATGGCAGCACCTTTTTTGCTAATTTTAACGTGCATAAAACAGGAATATCTTGGAAAGGAATATTTAATCTTTTTATAGTATGTTTTACAAAACCATAATCAAAACTTGCTGCATGAGCAACAAAAAAAGTATTGTGTGATTGAAACAGGTCGGCGATATTTTTAAAAACCCTTATCGGTTCGGGAGCATTTTTTAGTAATTTATTGTTTATGCCTGTAAGTTTTTGTATAAACCAAGGAACCGACTGATGAGGATTAACAAACGAAGAATATGTATCCGTAATTTCAAAATTATTTACAGTTACACAAGCAATATCAATAATTCTATCTATTTCGGGCTTTGAACCTGTTGTTTCTATATCTATTACAATAAAATTTGCTTCTGATAACTGCATTAGTAAAATATTTTTAGGTTTTAAATTATATTATTTTTAATAGTTTTAATTAATTGTTCTTTTGATAATTTTCCATCTGCAAGTTCCCATATCAATTGTTCATATTCATCATTAGTCATTTTCAAATCTTTATCAATTTCATTTAATAAATATTCGCATACTAATGCTGCTACTCGTTTATTGCCATCGTTAAATGGATGATTCATACATATTCCATAAACTATTGCACTAATAATTTCAATATCATCCTCATAATAACCCTGTTGTGGCGATAAAATTGCTGATTCTAATAAATTTCTATTTTTAATACCCAACAATCCGCCAAATTCTTTAATTAATTCTGTGTGAATGGATATAACTTGTTCTACATTAATATTAAACATAAATTATTTGCTTAAGTTTTTTAGCATATCATAACGTTTTTTTATAATGCCTTTTATCACTTTTTTTTGACGCAAAGTAAAATGTGGCAAAGATTCATTTATTGGTCCATTTTTTAATACTTCATTTGCATTATTTTCATTTAATTTTTCGGTAAATGTAATATATTTTGGCATTTTTAATTCAGTGTTCATTATTTTATTTTTAAATTGTAAATATGTTTATTAATATACTAAAACGTAATTCTTCGTGTGTAATCAACTATTTTTATGCAAAATACGTTTTATTTACAAAAAAGTCATGCCGAATAGTTTCGGAATAGCATTTTAGAGATTAGTAAGCGTTTAAGATTGACATTTAGACAATGTAAATTTAAATTCTGTTCCTTTATTTTCTTCACTTTCTACCCAAATTCTGCAATTATGTCTATCTATAAGTTCTTTGCATAGGATTAATCCTAATCCTGTTCCTGTTTCTCCGGCGGTGCCTGTTTTAGTGACTTTGTTATCTATTTTAAATAGTTCTTTTATTTCATCGGAATTGATACCTATTCCTTCGTCTTTTACACTGACCATAACATAATTTTCGTCTACATAGTTTCTATCGTTTAACCATATATCTACTAATACGCTTACTCGCTTACCTTTATTAGAAAACTTTATAGCATTGGATACTAAATTACGCAAAACTATATTTATCATATCGGCATCACAATGAACAAAGCCATCTGTATTATTTTCGTATATTAGTTTAATATCCTTGCTATTAGATTGAATACTTACATCATTAAAAGTCGTATTGACTATATCATCTATTTTACATTCTGTTGGTTTAAACTTAATACTATCCATATTCACTCGCGACCATTGAAGCAAATTCTCAAGCATTTTACCTGTATTAGAAGAAGTATTTACTAATGTTTTAATATTTTGCATTGCTTCTTCGGGAGTCATATTATTATAATACTCTTCAAAAACAATAGCAACATTTGATAAAGAAGATATTGAATTACGCAAATCATGAGCAATTATTGAAAAGAACTTATCTTTAGTATTATTAGCAACTTTTAAATCTGCATTACTTCTTACTAATTCTTTTTCTTTTTTTCTTATATGATTGATAAATACAGATAAAGTAATGTAAAACAAAATAGAGATAATAACTAATAAAATATAAACTGAAGGAAAGAAAGTCCATTCTTTACCAAAATTACTATTAGGTGCAAAAACAATTACACAATCATTCCCTCTATTTAAACTAACTTGCCTTTTCTGATTATGAGGATTATTTAACAACTTATATTCGCTTGCAGCATCGCCATAAATATATTTATCATTCCATAAACTATGAATTGTTATATCTACATTATATTGCAGCAAACCTTCCATAAATACATCCAAAGGCAACATAATATAACGCAAAACTGTTATATAACTTACAGAAATTACATCGCCGATTGCATTCATTTTAGTAGAACGATTTATTGCAGGAGCAATAAATGGTATATATGTTACATCTGTGCCAAAATTATTTACATCTAAATATATTTTACGCCGCCGCCCGCCTGCATCCTTATTAAAATCGTGAAAAACATCTATATTTTCATACATTGTTGCTATTATTTTGCTTGCTATTGCATCATTATCTTTATGTTTTGTTATCATTTTATGAGGATGAACTACAATTGCATTAGGATTAATACTAAATTGCTTTTCAAGTGGCATCCCCTCTCTTGGACCAATTTGCATTTTAGATAAATCTATATTAACGCCTGTATCAATTGCATTATCGCCATAAAAAACACTAATATAACCCGCAATACAATCCTTAACGATTGCACCACTATCTATAACATTTACACCTAACATATTTATCGTATAATTGCTATCTACAAAACAATACTGAACTAAACTATCTGTTGCTATTTTATCAATTCTATTAAATAGTTCAGTCAGCATATAATGCTCAATATCAATAGCGAGATGCTGTAATCGGGCATCAATCTTTTCATTTGCAAGATTATTATCAACATAATAAATTATAGAAGAAAAAATTAGCAGAAATGCTATTGTTAATGTTATCGGATGTGATGAAGTTAATAATTTTATTATCTTACTCATAATTTCATTAAATACACAATAAAACTTTTTACAAATATAACTAAAATAAATTAAAAAAAATAACATATCCTTAAATAAAAAACTCTGTCATTCCGAACTCGTTTCGGAATCCCCTTAATAAAATATGGAGATGCTGAAACAAGTTCAGCAAGACGATATTTCTTTTACCTGTCCTGCTAAACTCATTTAGACACCCCTTATTTTACTATATTTAGACGCTATTTAATCTTAAATTATGTAAAAATTACATTAATCGGATGCGGAATAATTAGTAAATTTTACTGCTTAAGCAGTCAATTTCACTGCTTAAGCAGTCGTTTTCACTGCTTAAGCAGTCAATTTCACTGCTTAAGCAGTCGTTTTCACTGCTTAAGCAGTCGTTTTCACTGCTTAAGCAGTGTTTGAGACTGCTTTTTCAGCATCCGTTTTAAGTAATTTTTACATAATTACACATTTTTTAATACAAATAGCAGATTTATCTTGTCTTACTAAACTTATTTTAGCATCCTCTTTATTTTAATTAAGAGATGCTGAAACAAGTTCAGCATGACAGCAATTATTTACCACCCCTGCCCCTCCACAGGAGGGGAACAGTTCCCCTCTATGGAGGGGTGGCAGTGCAATTGCACTGACGGGGTGGTTATTTTCTATGTCATTCCGAACTCGTTTCGGAATCCCCTTATTTAGTTAAATACGAGTAAAAAGTTGTTAAATATGAGCAAACTAACTTTTAATAACTTTCTCTGCCCATAATAGTTTTCTTCGCAATACATCAAAATAATTACTATCCAAAGGAACTATAAAGTTTGCCTCTTTATTATAAGTTGTAATTTCTAATTCATTATCACAAGTAATTTTTTCTATATACGTTCCATCAGCAATAATACTTGCTGTTTCATCTTTATTAGTATTAGATAGTTGTATTTTTATAGTTTTAGTAGTAGGTATAACCAAAGGACGCAATGTTAATGTGTGCGGTGATATAGGAGTGATGCAATATACATTAGTATCAGGCGAAATTATAGGACCACCACACGCCAACGAATATGCAGTAGAACCCGTAGGTGATGCAACAATTAAACCATCTGCTCTGTAATCGCCGATATATTGCTCGTTGGCAAAAACCGATAATGTAATTAGTTTGAAGTTATCTATATTTTTCAAAACAAAATCATTCACAGCAAAATACTTTTCGTTGTCGTTATTTAATTTAGCAGTAAGTATAAAACGTTTGATAATTTTGTATTTTTTATTTAGCAATATGTCTATATTTTGTTTGATATGAGTTGCAGAGAATTCAGCCAAGAAGCCTAATTTTCCTACATTAAAACCCATTATAGGTATATTAGCATCAATATATTTCCGAGCCGCAGATAATATAGTGCCATCTCCACCGAATGTAATAATAGCGTCTATTTTATCTAATTCATTGCTATTAATATCTACATTATTAATATAATTTATTCCAATAGATAGCAAATATTGTGTTGTTAGTGTTGCAATTTTTTTTGCTAATTCTTTTTTTGGATTATAATATATTAGTATCTTGTTCATATTATTGCATTAAGTTGCTGGATTAGTTGCTGCTTTTTGTTCGGCTTGATATTGAGCAGCGATTTTTCTTTTTTCTTCTATTTGTTCGGGCGTAAATTGAGAAAAATTATAAACCAGGTTCTTTCTATAATAGTCGCTGTAATCAAATTTAGGAGTCCTATATATCGCCTTAAAATTACAGGATTCCTCGCACAAAGCACAAAAGCAACAAGTTCCAAAATCTATATTAAATTTAGTAACAAGCATTTTCTTTGGCTTACCTTTTGCATCAAGCGGCACATTAGTGTCAGTAGGCACGGTTTTCATTGTTTCTATGTTAATAGATTTAGTTAGGCAATTCTTTGCACATAGTTGGCATCCCGTACATTTTTCTATATCTACTTCGATTTTATTACGTTCTGTTTCGGGCAATACAGGTGTATAAGATTCGGGATATTTTCGTGTTACTCTTGGAGTAGCAATATAACTTGAAGTTATTTTCATTCCTTGAATTGGAGTTATAACTGCTTTATAAATATCTTTAAAATACTTCAACATAATTTCTAATCTACAATGTTTTTTATTTACGCAAAAATAAGGATTTTTTTTTGTGAAACATTAAAAATATTTCAGTCCTGCAGAACTTACTTCGGCATCTCTTTATTTTATGTAGATTCCGAAACAGGTGCGGTATGGCATTTTTATTATGTCCAAATTAAATTTTATTAAAATATATAGGAAATTAATCATACAGAAAGTATTTTTTACGTAATGCTTTAAAATTAGCAAGACCTTTCCTGCCGATTTCTATTACTTTGCTATCGGGTGTTTTATCAAATAAGGCATCAAGTAATTCTGAACCACCTGTCACTTTCTTAAACATATCAATTTTATCTTGCTTCAAACTATCTAAAATAAACATTTCAGGATGCACACTTCTAATTGCTAATATAGTTTTAATACCTGTAGTATAGGGTTCAAAAGAAGTAG